>OGZO01003553.1_pt1 | contig 9866 bp, 8 predicted proteins | sample 1576721 | NCBI WGS metagenome assembly OGZO01 (sample SAMEA3541516, study PRJEB24748) | human gut metagenome | biome: human gut; feature: human-associated habitat; material: faeces | place: China | collected 2012 | reverse complement strand
GGCGGCGCGCTGCACGAAATAGTTCCCACTAAAGAGTGCATTGTTTACTTCTACCTCAGCAGTTTGTGTAACCGGGCTCATTATACATAATACGGCAACATACTGGTCGGCCTTCGGCCAATTTGTCATTTTACTGCTGATTCAGATTGGAGGCATGGGGGTTATTACCATAGCCGCATCCTTTGCAATGATTTCCGGGCGGAAGATTTCTTTGATGCAGCGCAGTACCATGCAGGAGGCGATTTCAGCGCCAAAGGTAGGAGGAATCGTTCGCCTGACCGGCTTTATCGTCAGGGTGACATTGGTGATGGAACTGCTGTGTGCAGCCGTGATGGCACCGGTGTTTTGCCGTGATTTCGGGAAAATTGGCCTTTGGATGGCACTGTTTCATTCCGTGTCCGCTTTTTGCAACGCAGGCTTTGATCTGTTGGGTGTGCGCACTCCCTTTTCCTCCCTGACCAGCTATGCAGCGAATCCAGTCATAAACTTTACTATTATGTTCTTAATTGTGTTTGGCGGCATCGGCTTTCTGACTTGGGATGATATTCGGACAAATCGATTGCATTTGCGCAAATATCGGATGCAGAGCAAGGTGATTCTTTGTACCACAGCGGTTTTATTGATCGTTCCGGCAATGTACTTTTATTTTTTTGAGTTTGCTGATCTCACACAAAAGGAACGGCTTTTGTCTTCTCTTTTTCAAGCTGTGACACCACGAACGGCGGGTTTTAATACAGTGGAATTAACGGATTTGAGTGAGGCCGGACAATTTATCACCATTGCGCTGATGCTGATCGGCGGTAGTCCCGGGTCTACCGCAGGCGGTTTGAAAACAACAACCATTGCTGTTTTGCTTACTACTGCAATTTCCACCTTTCGGCGCAGAGAAAATGCACACCTCTTTGGACGTCGCATCGATGATGATGTCGTAAAAAACGCAGCGACAATTTCGCTAATGTATATTACGCTATGTTGTACCGGTGGCCTTATCATCAGCGTTTCCGAAGGACTTCCCATGCTTACCTGCCTTTTTGAAACTGCCTCGGCTGTTGGCACAGTCGGCCTGTCCCTGGGAATTACGCCGGAACTGAATCTGCTCTCACGGAGTGTTTTGATTCTGCTGATGTTTTTTGGACGAGTCGGTGGCCTTACATTAATTTTTGCGGCCTTGTCCAGTGCACAAAAGAAAGTTTCAAAACTACCAAAGGAAAAAATAACAGTAGGATAAAGGAGACATTATGAAATCAATTCTTCTAATTGGTCTGGGGCGATTTGGAAAGCATATTGCCCTGCACTTAAATCATTTGGGTCATCAAGTGATGGCGGTAGATACTTCGGAGGAACGTGTAGAGGCTGTTCTGCCCCTTGTTACCAATGCACAGATTGGAGACAGTACGAATGCCGATTTCTTGGAATCTCTCGGTGTTCGCAACTATGATGTATGCATTGTGGCCATCGGCAGCAACTTTCAAAGTTCATTGGAAACGACTTCTCTGCTCAGTGAATTAGGAGCGAGGTTTGTAGTTTCCAGAGCTGCAACTGATGTTCAGGAAAAATTTTTGCTGCGTAACGGTGCAAATGAAGTAGTCTACCCGGAAAAACAGCTCGCAAAGTGGACAGCAATCCGTTACAGTGCGGATCACATTCTCGATTACATAGAACTGGATGAAAATCATGCCATGTTTGAGATTCCCATTCCCAAAGATTGGGCGGATCATTCGATTGGAGAGCTCGATATTCGTAAAAAATTCAATATTAACATTATGGGAATCAAGAAAAGCGGCAAGCTGGAGTTATCTATTTCTTCAGACACAGTGCTGAAAGCAGGAGATACCATGTTGGCGTTGGGAAGTAACAGAAATTTGCAAAAGTGCTTTCATACTTGATTTTAAGAAAAATCAAAGGAATTGGGGGGTGAATCCATGCAGGATGTTATTTTACTTGTAAGTACATCAGCCATATTTATTTTTGGGTATTTTCTGATGAAAAAACTGGATGTTTTTCTGGAAAACAATTGGAATAGACAAGAAACTGCTCTGACTTACGGCGAAAACAGCTTGAGAATTGGTTTTTCCAACCCATTCATGGCAGGCGGTCTCGCAGATACTTTCGAGACTTACGGAAAGCAGCATCCAGATGTCTCTATCCATATTTTCAGCGGAGAAGAAAGTGAATTGTGCAGAGAACTGGAAACGCACAAATTGGACATAATTTTTTTACCAGAGAATACAGACATATCAGAAAAAACTCATTATAATGCACGGATGGTGCTTCTTCGTTGCGCCCCGGTTGTGATGGAATATGCTGACTTGCCCATTGAGCCGATTACCCAGAATCAAATCACGCAAAAAGCACTATGGAGGGATTCCAAAAAATCACCTGTCATCGATTTTTTCATTGGATGCCTGAACAAATTTGCCGTGGATCAGTCGCAGATGTAGGTTTTGACGTTGTGTGTTATAATATTGAAAAAGGGAATCGCTTTTACTTGAGTGACAGATAGGAGGGTTAAAATGGAACTGCCAAGACAAGATCCGGATCAGCTTCTTCATGCGATCCGTAACGATGCATCCACTAAGAAAAGCGGAAAACTCAAAATCTTTTTCGGTTATGCCGCAGGTGTCGGAAAGACCTATGCCATGCTTCAGGCGGCTCATCAGGCTAAGGAGCGTGGCATCGATGTGGTTGCTGGATACATAGAACCCCATGCCCGACCCCAGACGATGGCGCTTCTGGACGGCTTGGAGCAGCTTCCTGTGAAACAAGTTGCTTACGAAGGAATGACCCTTCGTGAATTTGATCTTGATGCTGCGCTCAAGCGAAATCCCCAGCTCATACTGGTGGATGAGTTGGCCCATACCAACGCCGAAAGCAGTCGGCACACGAAGCGGTATCAGGATATTCAGGAACTGCTAAATACTGGAATTGATGTCTATACGACTGTAAATGTCCAACATATCGAGAGTCTCAACGATACAGTAGCCTCTATCACCGGAATTCTTGTGCGGGAGCGCATTCCGGATTCCACCTTTGATCAAGCAGATCAGGTAGAACTGGTGGATATTGAGCCTGCGGAGTTGCTGGAACGACTGGCAAGTGGAAATGTGTACCGGGAAGATCAGGCGCAGCGGGCAACAGTTAATTTTTTCACGCTGGAAAATCTCACCGCATTGCGGGAAATCGCCCTCCGTCGGTGCGCTGACCGGGTGAACTTGCTGACGGAAAGCGCCAGAGTACAGAGCCGAGGCGATTACCATACAGACGAGCGCATTCTGGCATGTCTTTCCTCGTCGCCATCCAACGCAAAAATCATTCGGACTGCTGCAAGGATGGCAAGAGCCTTTCGGGGTACATTTACCGCTCTTTATGTGGAAACGCCAAATACAGCGGCGATGAGTGACGATGATAAAAAGCGTTTGCAGGATAATAAGCGTCTGGCCCAGCAACTTGGCGCTGCGATTGAGACAAGTTATGGCGATGACGTGCCTTATCAGATTGCGGAATTTGCCCGTCTTTCCGGCATCTCAAAAATCGTAATTGGACGAAGTACCATTGCACGAAAGAATATTTTCAGCAAGCCCACCTTGACGGAACGCCTGATTTCCAGCGCACCTAATCTGGATATTCATGTGATACCGGATGCCAGCACAGGAACCAGCTATCAGGAAAAAAGAGTAAGGCGCAGGCAGATGCGATGCCCCTGCGTGATTTTCTGAAGAGTATCGTCGTATTGCTGGCAGCTACACTAATTGGCTGTGGCTTTGACGCTCTTGGGTTCACGGAGAGTAATATTATCGCAGTTTACATATTAGGCGTACTTGTGGCCGCTGTAATCACAACCAACCGACTGTGCGGGATTCTGACCTCGGTTGTCAGTGTGCTGGTTTTCAATTTCTTTTTTACCACTCCGAGACTGACATTCCATTTTGACGATCCGAACTATATTGTTACCTTTACCATTATGTTTATAGTAACACTGCTTTCCGGATCTCTCGCTACCCGACTGAAAGAAAATGCGAAACAATCTGCCCATACAGCTTACCGTACAAAGATTCTTTTTGAAACCAACCAGCTTCTGCAAAAAGAGCAGGATGAGAATGCGGTAATCACCGCTACGGCAGGGCAGCTCATGAAGCTGCTGAAAAAAGATATTGTCGTCTACCTGTCTGATGGTAAAGAACTTGCCACCCCTAACGTTTTTCGTGCTGTTAATAGCATTCAGGAAGATTTAATTTCTGAGAACGAGAAAGCAGTCGCCAATTGGGTCTTCCGAAACAATAAACACGCCGGTGCCACAACAGATACATTATCCAGTGCAAAGTGTTTATACCTTGCGATTCGGGTCAACCAGCATGTATATGGAGTGGCTGGTATTGCAGTGAACGGTATTCCGCTGGACTCTTTCGAAAACAGCGTACTCCTCTCTATTCTGGGCGAGTGCGCTTTGGCACTTGAAAACATCAAAAACGCCAAAGAAAAAGAGGAAGCGGCTGTTCTGGCGCAAAATGAACAGCTTCGTGCTAACCTGCTGCGGGCAATCTCTCATGATCTTCGAACCCCTTTGACAGCGATTTCTGGCAGCGCAGACAATTTGCTTGCAAATTATAAAAAGATGGATGATGCATTGCGGGAGCAGACCTTTACCGATATTTATGACGATTCCATGTGGCTGATTAATCTCGTTGAAAACCTGTTGGCGGTCACACGAATTGAGGGCGGACAGGTCAATCTAACTCGGAGTATCGAACTCATGGATGAGGTCGTTTCTGAAGCACTGAAGCACATCAACAGAAAGAGTAAAGAACACACCATTCGTGTGACCAGCGGGAATGACTTTATCCTTGCCCACATTGATGCGAAGCTGATCGTTCAGGTGATTATCAATTTGGTTGACAACGCCATCAAATATACCCCTGTCGGTTCAGTAATTGAAATACATACCGATCAAAAAGAGCAATGGGTCACGGTTTCCGTTTCCGACAACGGCCCTGGAATTCCCGATGAGCAGAAACCCCGTATTTTCGATATGTTTTATAGTGGGGCCAATAAAGTGGTCGACAGCCGCAGAAGCCTTGGATTGGGGCTGTCCCTCTGTAAGTCCATTGTGACCGCCCACGGCGGCACGATTTCCGTATCAGACAATCAGCCAAATGGCACTGTGTTCACATTTACATTACCCGCCGGGAAGGTAGAACTTCATGAATAAACCTTTGATATTAGTGGTTGAGGATGATCCATCTATACGAAATCTCATTACAACCACATTGAAAACAAATGATTATCGTTATGTGGTAGCGCCCAGTGGCTCGACAGCCATTATGGAGGCCACATCGCACAATCCTGAAATCATCTTGCTGGATTTGGGCTTGCCGGATATGGATGGCGTTCAAGTCATTCAAACGGTACGCGCCTGGTCCAATACCCCCATCATTGTAATTAGCGCCAGAAGTGAAGATAATGACAAGATTCATGCATTGGATGCCGGAGCTGACGATTATCTGACAAAACCTTTTTCTGTTGAAGAATTATTGGCTCGACTTCGGGTGACGCAGCGAAGACTCTCTCTGATGACGGCAGAGATGTTTACTGCCAGTTCTGTATTTGTGAATGGTAAGTTGAAAGTGGATTATGCCGGGGGATGCGCTTATCTGGATGAAAACGAACTTCACCTGACACCCATGGAGTATAAGCTGTTGTGTCTGCTGTCCAAGAATGTCGGCAAGGTACTGACCCATACCTTTATCACACAAAATATCTGGGGCCGCAGTTGGAATAACGATGTGGCTTCCCTGCGGGTATTTATGGCAACACTGCGGAAAAAGCTGGAGCCAACAGAGGAGTCCCCGCAATACATCCAAACACATATTGGTGTGGGCTACCGTATGATAAAAGTAGAATAATACTATGCGGTCGGCCAGTGTTCACAGATGCATCAGATGTTCAACATACCGAATTGAAGCTCATGCCGAATCACCGTTTGAATTTGCGGTCGCTGCGAACCTTTCTGACCGTGGATGACGAAACGTTTGAACGCTTGCAGAAACGGTTTGAGAGTATGGTACGATAACCTGTTTCTGATTTAAAAAACTTGTCAAGAGGGCTGGCACCGTCCAGTCCTCTCTCTTTTTGCCAAAGTTCCCCTTTCTTTTTCTTGCAAGCTGCCGAAATCAGCGTGTTCTCAAAACTTTTTTGTTGACATGGCTCGATTTTTGTGGTAACCTATTCCAACAATTTAATATAACATATTTACTTAGAGTTCCAGCTCGGCTCCCGAAGGAGCCGGAGCAAGTTTTTAACTTTCTATCGCTACATAACGAACCCGAACCAAGGCCATCCCGGAAGGGATGGTCAGGTTCAGGTTGTTGTGTGGCGATTTTTTATTGCCAAATCTGGCACCGCACCTTGAAAACCGCATGACCGTCTGCATGGGATACCCGGCGATGACCCCCAAGTGGGAGAGCCGGAAAACGTCGCCGGAAGGGGGCAGGAAATCCATGCAGGGAGAACGGCACACCCAATATCAACTGGTCAAAATGGCCAGTTGATGTGGTGAATGACACAAAGCGTCATTCACCAGAAAAACCTTATGCGTTACGGCTCACCTCATGTGGACAATTTGTCTACATGAGGTAAACTGTCGCAGCCTAAGTCAATGTGTTCAAACTGAGCACATTGACTTTGTCCGTGTTACAGCTGACCTCGACTTGACATTTTGTCAAGCCACGGTGAAATCTGGTAAGTGCTGCTTTTCGGTACTTAGCAAATAGCCGTAACGTGCTGTGGTACGTGGACAAAATGTCCAGATACCACCTAACTGTAACGCACAGATTCTGGTTGGTGGTCATTCTGACCATCAACCAAACAATCGCAACGCTTTATTGTGCGAAAGTGGTGGTTACCATTTTGGTAACCACCATATACCAATAACACCAAAGGAGGATGTCTATGACAACGGAACAATGGGAACGCGAAAATCAGGACACTCTGATGGAATATTTCATTGACGGTGACCCCAGTGTGCGCAGAATCCAATGCGAATACTGCTGCAAGGTCATCTACACCCAAACCCGAAACCGCAAATATTGCAGCTTCCAGACCTGCGGCCACAAGATGCTGAATCTGCGTAAAAGCCTTAAAAAGCGTGCCGAACGTGGAACGTATATCTGCGCTTGCTGCGGGGAGCAGTTCTTACCGATTCGGGCAGATGCCAGATATTGCAGCAATGCCTGTCGGCAGAAAGGTTACCGCCAGCGTAAAGTGAATGCTGCTTCTATCCTGTAAAGTGGTGCTTCCCATTTTGGAAAGTACCACTTTACCGTAACGCCTAATCGCTTACTCCCAAATCCCCACAGTGGGAATTTGGGCTGTCCTCTGAAATCAAGTTCCGCTTTCCGTAACTTGATTCGTAGCCCTTGCTGAATCAAGTTCCCACTTTGGGAACTTGATTTTAGCCGTAACGAAGCCACCGGAGTTCTCATTTTGATAACTCCGGTTTTATCTGTAACACGTCACTCCCACTCCGTAAAAATCAGTTGGCCCAAATAACCACCTGATTCCACCTGTAACGCTGCAAGGTCTAGTGAAAATCAGGTGCCGCCACCCGGCACTTGATTCTACCCGTAACAGAATCAGTGGGTCAAAATGGCCCACTGAAAAAGCCGGACAAGTTGGTGGGCAGGAATTCGCAAATCTTTGACCTCCAGCTTGCCAAAATCAACGGGCCAAAATGGCCCGTTGAAGGGAGTCAAGGGGGAACGCCTTGCCCAGTGATATGATGCTGTGCGTCATATCCTACTGGGTATTATCTGGCGCAAAACGGCGGCAGATCCAGCAGCTTCGTTGCTGCGTTCTCCCCACCAAGCTGTTGAAACGGAGGGATGTCTATCTGAAATTAACACGACACAACGGACGAGCCGGGACCCACGGCACCTATAACCCCAAGCACAATGACCGCAGCTTCAACCTTGCCAACAGTGAGCACATCGACCCGGAACGAGCCAAGGGCAACATCTACTGGGACTGCTTCCACGGCTTCCGTTCGGCTCTCGATCCGCAAGACCCGGACGATCTGGCAGCGACCTTCTCGGATGTGGAACGGCAATTCTACGAGACCCACTATTCGGAGTTCATCGAAAGGCAAAATGAGCGTAACGCCAAGATTCGGCACACGGAGCGTAATCGCTCCATTCCTGACCTGCTGTCCAGCCGCAAGACCTGCCCGGAAGAAACCATCTATCAGCTGGGAACAAAGGACGACCATGCTTCGGGCGAAGTTCTGCTGGCGGTCGTGACGGAGTTTATTGAGGAGTTCAAGGCGAGGTTCGGAGACCATGTTCATGTACTGGACTGGGCGTTGCATCTGGATGAAAGTACACCGCATATCCACGAACGTCATGTGTTCGACTGCGAGAACAAGTATGGTGAGGTGGCACCCCAACAGGAAAAGGCACTGGAAGCGTTGGGCTTCGACCTGCCTGACCCGAACAAGTCTCTCAGTCGCCGAAATAACCGCAAGATCACCTTTGATGCAGCCTGCCGGAAGATGCTGTTCGAGATTGCCAAGCGGCATGGGCTGGATTTAGAGGAAGAAGCGGAGTACGGCAACCGCAAGTATCTGGAAAAGCAGGATTTTATCCTTGCCAAGCAAAAGGAGCAGCTTGCCGCCCAGCAGGACAGGCTGGACGAGCTGACCCTGAAAGTTTCGGATATGGAGACCCTTCTGGACGATGTTTCGGCAGCGGCCTACGACAAGGCGGTGGAAGTCGTGACAGATGCTGTCCGAACGGAGACCCGCAAGGAAGATATGCGGATGATCGAGGACACGAAGAATTGGGTGCTGTCCCCGGAGCGCAAGGCTCCGCAAGCCACGAGAGAATATGCAGCCCATCGTTTGGACGGCGTGCTGGACAAGTTTCTCAAGACCATGCAAAACACCGCCGCCCACCTGCAAGAGAAGCTGCTGAAGCCGGAATTCCGGCAGAAGGGCAAGGAGCAGGTCAAGGAGAAAGCACGGGATTCCGTTCTGCAACTGCTGAGCCGCTTGCAGGCAGAACAGGCGCAGCGGAAGCCATCTGCACCGCCTACCGCCGAGAAGTCAAAAATCTTTTTCAATAATAGTACGAGGTGATGTTTATTGAACAAAGAAGTCAACGAAGAACGCACTCCACGAACCGTTGGAGATGTGAAGGAAATGCTCACCAAGCACCCCAACGGAGAGATCCAGCGGACGATCCAGAACTGCATCACGATTTTGCAGAACGACCATGTGCTTGCCGATGCCATCCGGCTGAACCTGTTGAGCGAGCGCATTGACATCGTAAAGCCTGTGGGCTGGCCCCGCTCCGGCAAGACGCTGAGCGACACCGACATGAAGTATATCCTGCGGCGGATGGAGAAGTACGGTATTTCCAGCGAAAAGAAGATCGAATCGGCTATCCGCATCGTTGCCAACGAGAACCGTTATCATCCCATCCGGGATTACCTGAACGGCCTGCAATGGGACGGCACGGAACGGATAGCCCACGTCTTGCACCATTTTCTCGGTTCTGCGGAGGACGAGTACACTTGCGAAGCCATGAAGATTTTCTTGCTGGGAGCCATCAAGCGCGTGTTCCAGCCGGGATGCAAATTTGAAACCATGCTCTGTCTGGTGGGCGGGCAAGGTGCTGGAAAGTCTACTTTCTTCCGGTTGCTGGCAGTCAAGGATGAATGGTTCTCGGATGATCTGCGTCGGTTGGACGATGACAACGTGTATCGCAAGCTGCAAGGTCATTGGATCATTGAAATGTCAGAGATGATCGCCACCGCCAACGCCAAGAGCATCGAGGAGATCAAGAGCTTTCTCAGCAAGCAGAAGGAAACCTATA
>OGZO01003547.1_pt1 | contig 9879 bp, 7 predicted proteins | sample 1576721 | NCBI WGS metagenome assembly OGZO01 (sample SAMEA3541516, study PRJEB24748) | human gut metagenome | biome: human gut; feature: human-associated habitat; material: faeces | place: China | collected 2012 | reverse complement strand
GAGAAATCTCCCAGCACCGTGTCACCCTCCGCCAATAACCGAAAACCCACCTGCCGCAACGCCCCTCAATTCTCAAACCTCAACCCTCAAATCTCTCTCCTCTCCAGATACCAGCGGATAGTCTTCCTTATCCCATCTACAAATCTTGTCTCCGGCAGCCAGCCCAGTTCCTTATGAATCTTTGCCGGGTCAATGGCATATCTGCGGTCGTGCCCCTTTCTATCCTTCACATAAGTGATAAGACTTTCCGGCTTGCCCAGCTCTTTGAGGATGAGCTTTACAATATCAATGTTCGCCATTTCGTTATGGCCGCCGATGTTGTAGATTTCACCTACGGTGCCTTTATGGATAATCAGGTCGATGGCCTTGCAGTGGTCCTCCACATAGAGCCAGTCCCTCACGTTTTTGCCATCTCCATACACCGGAAGGGGCTTATCCTCCAGGGCATTCATCATCATGAGAGGGATAAGCTTTTCCGGAAACTGGTAGGGTCCGTAGTTATTGCTGCAGCGGGAAATGGTGGCAGGGAGGCCGTAAGTTCGATGGTATGCGCCCACCAGAAGATCCGCCCCGGCCTTGGAGCTGCTGTAGGGAGAGCTGGTATGGAGCGGCGTCTTTTCCGTGAAGAAAAGGTCAGGCCTGTCCAGCGGCAGGTCCCCATACACCTCATCCGTAGAAACCTGGTGATACCGCTCTATGCCATATTTCCGGCAGGCGTCCATGAGGACTGATGTGCCGATGATGTTCGTTTCCAAAAAGATTTCCGGATTCAGGATGGAGCGATCCACATGGGACTCCGCCGCAAAATTCACCACCACATCCGGATGTTCTTCTTCAAAGAGTCCATAAACCGCATCCCTGTCGCATATATCCATCTTCACAAAGCGGAAATTCGGCTTACCCATCACCGGTGCCAAAGTAGACAGATTTCCCGCATAGGTCAGCTTGTCCAGGCAGATGATGCGATAATCCGGATACTTCTTCATCATGTAAAAAATGAAATTGGCCCCAATAAATCCGGCGCCGCCGGTGATTATGAGTGTCATATTCCTATGTTTTCCTTTCTACGCATTTTGTATAAAGTGGGAACAGTGGGACAGTGGGACAGTGGGACAGTAAATAAGTGGGGGAGTTTAATAGTGGAAAATTGGATAAGTGAGAAAGCGGACTCACAGGAAAGATCACTTACTCACTATCACACTGCTTTCCTCTCACACTATCTCACTATCTCACATTCCATTTCTTATTTTTATTGTCTTAATCAAAGAGTGCAGCATCTTAGAAGTTTCTACAGCCAGAGACATTGCATATTGAATTTCTTCTTTTGATACATATTCATACTCTACCGCCAAAATCAATTGTGTCTGTATTTCAGCGACAGAACCACAGGATATGTAGAGAAACCGGACAAATTCTTTAGCAGAACCGCGCGCCTGCCCTTCGGCAATGTTGGAGGCTACTGAGGTAGCTGCTCTGCTCATCTGATCTCGAAGCCCGAACATTTCCTTATTCGGAAGCAATTCGCTTATACTATGAACTTCCTTAGCCAGGGAAATTGCTCCATTCCAGACAGCATAATCCCGAAAACTAGAAAATCCTATAATATATCTTGTTTAAATTATGAAGTCGTTCCCACTTTCTCACTGTCTCGCTGACTCACTATCCCACTGTCACACTGTATCACACACTCTCTAATTATCCTTCAAATCTCTTTCCCCTCAAACCTCAATTCTCTTTTCTCAAACCTCTTCTTCCCGTCTGACCATCTGCCGTCTATTTCACGCCCCTATCCTCCGTCGCCTTAAGTACCACCTTTCTGCCGGCGCCGTCATTCTGAACGCAGTGAAGAATCTCGGAACAAGCAGTAAGTGCCCGAAATGCTCATAAATACCAGTCAGCAGGAAGGGAACGCACTGGTACGTGCCGAACTGTCAGGCTCCTTCCCCAGGTGGCAATCCTGCATAGGATTGCCAAGTCGGGCAAAGTTGGCCCTTAGCCTGCCCATAAAAGGGCCTTCCTTTGGTTTGCCCGACCGGAATGGAGCTGGGCGAAGCCCTGAGGATAGGTCCGAAAATCTAACCTCAATTCTCAATTCTCTCTCCCTTCAATCCTCCTTCTACACAAAATTATGAAAAATTATTTTCAAACTCTTTTCAAAAATCACAAGTTTCCGTTATTTATATAGTAGAGGGACATGAAAAGGCCCGCGGTTTTGAAAGAAGGCATTCCATATATTTCCAAGATGGCCATAGGAAATGCAGGAATGGAGTGCCGGAATTCAAAAAGGGTACCGCCTTTCTCCCCTCACCTTTTCCAGAAAGGTAAAAAAAATCAGCGAAAGCTGAAAACCACAGAGAAACTCAGGACTCCAGAAATCCCCTACAGGGCAGAAATGACGGGAGACTCATGCCTGGCGCGCGCCGTCGTACCCCGTACAGCAGCGGCCGTAGACCATGCAGACACCGAACTCATTGGGCACGATGGGCAATTGGAGACACCGGGTTTCTTTGTAGTGGAATAATCTGGTTGTCTCTACTCCTCAAATCTATCTTATTCCCGTCATTTCGAGCGCAGTCGAGAACTCTCCCACCGCCATGCTGCCCCACTCCAATGGCCTCAAAGCATAGAACGTAACGCAGGCTCCTTCCCCAGGAAGGAGCTGAGCGGAGCCCTGATGATAGGTCCGAGGCTAAACCTCAAATCTCAATTCTCAAACCTATCTTTTCCTGGCTCCCACACGCGTATTGGATTGACTCTGAAGCAGCGTCATATTCATTGGTCTTTATTCTTCGCCCAATATTGGCTAAAATTTTCCGCCTCTGAGTGGCGATTTTAACCCGGCGTTGCTTAGCGAATTTTGTCCGTCGCTTAAAATCTCTTCCTCGTCTATGTCTAGATACAAAGTGAATTATTATTCAAGAATTCTTTCAATCGTTGTCTCGTAAGCAAATACACATTACCAGTTGAGCGAGTTAAGGCGACATAAAGAAGATTCCTATTTATATCGCTTAATTGAACTTGTGTTTTCTTTATAATGCCAGACATGGAATTTGGTAAAATGACACACGTATCTAAAAAAGTATCACCCTTAGAATATGACCAATTGAGACACTTAAAGCACTGCTCACTTGATTTATTATAGACAAGTTTCATTATATTATCATTAAATATAATCTTCTGAATTTCTTCATCTGCAAAACTTTCAATAATCTTAACTTGACCCAGTCTTTCTTTATTGCCTTTAATATCAATACCTAGTTTTTCCCTTATAAATGTACACACTTCTTCTGAGCATCTATATGAATGCTGAAGAGTGTTGCTATCAACCGCAATCTCTTGAACAACCATATTTTCAATAAACTCATTAAAATTAACATATTCTTTTCCCTTCTTAAAAGGCTTTCCACTATTCTGAACTCCACTTACAGAATGCTGATAATAATCTCCAACCATTGTAACGCTCTGGCATATCTCACAAAGTTTCATAAGCAATTCATAATCAAAGTTACGAAAATCCTGAAATTCATCTACATATATATTATTGAAAAATAAAGAAAAATTAGAGATAATTGTTTTAATGACAGAATTATCCATACGCATAAAAGCCTCTGACATCAAATCACAATAATATTCTCTCCCTGATGTTATATAATGACCAATTTTATTTATAGGAATATAATACGGATTTTTATAGTACCTATTTCCCTTGTGATAAGATTTACTTGGTGGCGTTTTAAATGAAACCCCACGTGTTTCTATAAAATCTTCGCCAAAGCATTTAAAAAGGCTAAATTCATAAGGCCTCAATAAAAATTGATGCATAAATGAGTGAAATGTCATCACAAGAGTTTTATTAGGAATTCTTTTAAATCGACTTATTAATTCATTCTCAATATTTTTAATATTTTCATGAGTAAATGCAAGTATAAGATTTTTCTGATGTTTATCAATCATCTGACATATAGCATACGTTTTACCGGCGCCTGCTACTGCTAAAATCACTTTTCCAGCCATTCAATTGCCTCCTTTACATATCCGGGTGCTTTAAGTTTATTATCTTCTATTAATTTCCTTCTTAGTATCTGAAAGGCAATCTCAGCTTTATGTCTTTTATCGGTCATATATTCAATAAATATGCTATCCGGTGACTCTTCCGCAAAATTAAGCCGGGATTTTGAATTTAAATCGCTAATTAATTTCTTGCATTCAGTTCTATTCTGGTTATATAAACAAACCTCCCACGTCCAGTTATTAGTATCCGGATCCGTAAAAATTCTCTGTTGTGGATTTTTATTATTGAAGTTCTGACATTCTTCAACCTTAGCCTTTTTTTGATCATTATCAGTTAACACTGCCACTTTTTTGCCAGCTGATTTAGCTATATTTATGTATCTCATATATGAAACTCCATTACAAGGAATGATAATACACTCAGATTGATTCACCGAAACTCCCGTAATCTTTTCATAAAATGCAGGAACCAGCAAATATTCTGTCACTCCTTCCACAAGAATAACTTTTTTCGCTAGAAGTAATTGAAGCAAATTATTATTTGCGAGTTTATAAAAAAAATCAGCATCGTCTTTGTGGATATTTTCTAACCTAACGGCTTTATCTTCTGTAATCCAGGAAACATTAGATAGACTAAGTCTGCTAGCAATCATGCTACTATGGGTAGCCACTATAATCTGAGCATCCTCCCTTTTGTTAACTATCATATCAATCATTTTTAATAAATTGGGGAATGATAAGTGATTTTCAGGTTCCTCTAACATAATAACATCCATTTTTGTAGACTTTTCTAGTGCAATCTCCGTTTTAATCAAGCTTTCCATTCCACTACCATGATTTTCCAAAGAAACCCCATCTTGCAAGATAGAAATGATATTTTCTAAAATAACCTTTTTGCTGTCAATCCCCAGTTCTCTATGATTACCTCCACCTAGCTTCATTGACTCGTCTGATAATGCATTTGCCATTTTGCTACGAAACTTATTTTTTATATGCAATTTTTGTGTTGCATCAAAGGCATTACTAAAAACAGTCTTATTATAATAGTTGAAGCTATGAAATTTATCCTGTTGCGAAGTATCTAATGAGAGAAAATGAATAGCTCTTTTATACGGATTATAGGTTTGTCCACTAAAAGTCATCCATTTTAACTTATAAAATTCATAGGGAACCTCCGTTATTTGTCTCCAATCAAGTTCGTTCTCCCATAATTCCTTATCAAATTCACAAGTGAAAGAGATGCCTGATTCAATTTCCTCCTTTCGATTATGTTCGCCAGAATAGAACTGACTATTTTCAGACTGAGTATCAATATCCAAAATTACCTCGATATATATACGTGGCATGTTTTCCAAAGATGGATTTTCTCTAAATTTTTTAATCATTGAAGCATTGAATAAATCTTCTAATACTGAGCGATCTGCATTTCTATAGTCTTGATTTAGCACTAAACGAATAGCGTCAAGTATCGTACTTTTACCCGCTTCATTTTCACCAACTAAAATATTCATTTTCGAGTTAAATTCCATATCAAAGTTCTTAAACTTTTTAAAACCTTCTATATGAATTGATTTTATATATCCAGACATAATATTCACACTTTCTCATGCAATTTTGTAAAGCTAAAAACTACTCTAATAAAAAAGCCCTACTCATATTAATTATCATACAAGTAGCAGCTTTATACTATATCAAATATTTCATTAGCAAATTATAAACGATTCTTTGAATGCAAAGCGAGCTCCTATAATCTCAATGTCTTCAAATACGCCCTGAATTCCTCTCCCAAATCTTCTCTCCGCAAGGCAAACTCCACCACCGCTTTCAGATACCCCAGCTTATTGCCGGTATCGTACCTCTTGCCGGTGAAATTATAGGCATATACATTTCCGCAGCGGGCCATGACGCGGAGTGCATCGGTGAGTTGGATTTCTCCCCCCTTGCCGGGCTTTGTCTGTTCAAGGATATCAAAGACTTCCGGCGTAATGACGTATCGTCCCAATGCAGCAAAGCGGCTGGGCGCTTCCTTGATAGACGGCTTTTCAATCATATCCACCACCTTCAGCAGGTCCGGATTCTTCGTCTTTTCTCCCTGGATAATCCCATAGGAAGAAACCTTCTCCTCCGGAACTACCTGGCAGCCAACCACCGTACTTCCTGTCTCATAGTAGCGGTCCATGAGCTGCTTCAGTGCCGGCTCTCCATTTCCGGTATAAACAATATCATCACCCAGGATAACACCGAAAGGCTCCCCGTCTACAAATTCCCTGGCACAAAGAATGGCATCTCCCAGGCCACGCATATAGGGCTGACGCACATAGTGCACCTTGATATCAGAAATCTTCCGAATTTCTTCCAGTTCCTTCATCTTCCCTGCTTCCAGCAAATGCCGCTCCAGCTCCGGAGAAGAATCAAAATGATCCTCAATAGCCCTCTTTGCATGTCCGGAAATAATAAGAATTTCCTCGATGCCGCTGGCCCGGATTTCTTCCACAATATACTGGATAGCCGGCTTATCTACAATCGGAAGCATTTCCTTAGGCATTGCCTTTGTTTCCGGAAGAAAACGGGTGCCAAAGCCTGCGGCGGGAATGACTGCCTTACGAATTTTCTGCATTCAAATTCTCCTTCGGTATTATATTATTTCAATATTATTGACAGATTATTAGCAAAAGTAAAAGTCTTAAATCTGATTATCACCATCTATAATTGCTTTAATCCCATCTGCAGATTTGGAACTATAATCCTTGCATATTTCTTCATAAAAGACTTTAACATCTTGATCAGTAAGAACATAAGTGACCTGATGATTGGTAAGTGCAATATGCAACAATCGATCTTTTTGCTCCGGACTCCACATCTTTTGAGCAGAAAGTTTCGATATGACATCATGAGTAGTCTTAAATGAGCCACTTTCCTCAAGTTGATTAATGAGTATTTCCTTTTGTTTTTCTTCAAAGGATTTCTGCCTATCATCCTGCTTCATTTCATACAAGCATTTGACATGAAATCTCTCCAGACGCTCATTAGTTTCAGTTCGTTCAATAATATTTTTAACCAATTTTTCTAACTCATGATTTTCTGTATAATCAGCTGGTGCAAAATAACGAATACGTTCATCATGCATCATTTTAAATACTTTACTTTTATCATTAGTTTCCGGATTGTAAACACCTATAGAATAACCTCCTTTACTGTTAACAAGCTTCATACAGGGAATATCAGTATCACTATCTCCAATATATATCATATTCCTAAATGGAACCGTATAGTCTTCCGGCTTCACAAAATCATTAATATGTGAATCATTGACATCTAAAGCGCCTTTTTCAATTCGGAAAAGAAACTGTGTTTTATTGGTATAGTTCACAACTTGTGAAGGCCATATAGCCACTCCATCTTTATCATAATAAAATGAGCTGGCATAAATGGCATCAAATTCTGACGCTACTCTTGTGCCTTCAATCATTTCCTTCAGCCCAGACGAAATAATGTAATGTTTTACATTAATCCCATGAATTTTACCAAAAGAATTGATACGCTCAAACCATGAATCTACACCGGGAAATAATTTCACCTTACGACCATACTCGTTTAAACTTTTTTCATTAAAAATCAGTTTCCCATGTGCCTCTTTCACCATCATAAGCATGTAAGCTAGATTTTGATCCATATGGTTCTGCTCAGCCAGTTTATTGGATTTACGCCAAAATGTCTCTACATCATATCCAACAGACTGAATATATCCCTGTGACTGCATATCATCAGGAGATAATGTTTTATCAAAATCATAACATATAGCTAAAATTGGTTGTGTCTCTTTTAGCTGCTCAAATTCCATCTTTAATCCCCCCTCGGCAATAAATATGTACCCCCGCATTGTTAATATATATTGTATCATATGTAATTTGGCAATATGGCAATGATATTAGCGGCGAGCGAAATTCGCCAGGTATAGTCGTAGTCGGACTAAAACCGCCACTCGGCGGCGGAGAATTTCAGCCAAAACTGTTTATTGATAGCAAGAGGCTCCCTCTGGCATATCCCACTGGCCCTCAAATGACACACCTCATGGCTATCACCCATGTTTTGGATAGCTTTGAAACAGCGTAATATTCATAAGACAAATGGTCCTTTTCATTCTATTCAGCCATTTCTATTTTTCTCTAAGGTCCGCTAAAAAAACATTCACTGCACTACAAAAAGCCCGGTATCTCCAAATCAGCATGGAATGCCCAATGAGTTCAGTGTCTGCATGGTCTACGGCCGCTGCTGTACGGGGTACGACGGCGCGCGCCAGGCATGAGTCTCCCGTCATTTCTGCATATGTGGAGCTGATTTAGAGTCCTGGGTACTTTCTGTAGTTCATATTTTGATCCTTTCTGGCCAGATTGGATAGAAGGAAGCAAGGGGATCCCTGCGTCTCCGAAATACCCTCTCCTGCCGTGCCATGGATTGACAGGAAAGTGCCTGCTTTCAGAATTGCCTTATAAACTTGTTTCTTCTACTATATTAATAGAAAAAATCGCTTTTATGTGAACGTGGAAAATGAAAAAGATGCACGTTGCCCTCACCGCCTCTACGTCATATAGCGGTATAGCCGTAAGCAGAAAACCAATAGCAACCCGCATTTCATTTATTATCCGCTCAGAAACAAGCGAATAAAAACAGAGATAGCACAAAATACAATCCTGAAAATTTTTAAGGTTTCAGAATCTTGGTAACTACAAGAGGAGAATGAATCGTGTCCATATTGAATTTATAGCAGACAATTTCTTCTCCTTTATGCAGCCGGCAGTCAAATGATGAGCAATGCTTTCCTTGGGCCAGCTGACTGCATATTTCAGCCGTTGGATTTGTACAAATACGGCTTCCTGCATTAACGCATTCATTAATACATTGGCCGTTATACCAACGCATCATGAAAGAAGCGGGTGGATCACAATAAGGGCAATAATAGCGCGAATGAAAATTATTCCAAATAAGACACCGCCTGATCGTATTGATACCAGGACAACTGCCATTAGTATTTTGTGCTCTCCCCTGGCTTCTGGAATTTTTTAACTTACTGGTTAAAATGCAGGGCTGACTATATTCAGGAGCTATTTTCCCATAATTTCCAAAATGACCATTTGAAATGATGAAATGCCAGGCGTTGGGCAGCTGCGTGCTGTAGTGCGTCTTTTTCGTACCATGATGCGGACACTGGATAAAATTATAAATCTGCCCTGATTCATCAGGATCTTTAAAAATATATTTTTCCAGTTTATCCTTAGTAATATCACCAGTCATAAGAAATTTATGGTGATATCCAACATCTTCTTTTTCTTGCTCTACATTAAGCATCCTATCTCTGAATACGATAGATACAGCATTATTGTCAGACTTAAAATTGTGAGCCAGCTCTTTACTGAACTTAGCAAAAGAATCTGACACATCTCGCTGAAGTGACTTTTTTAAATCAGAAGACAATAGCGTCAGCTGTCCCAAGTCTTTTCTTTGCTGTTCCACCATTTCCCGAATTTCATCTAAATCAATCTGCCGCTTAATCTGATCTATATTTCTGCCGCGTCTGCCTCCTCTTTCTCCATTCCAGTCATTATCGCCATTTCCAATTCCAGAGCACAATTCATAAAAGTGATAAAGGCGATTTATAACAGCCTGGTATGTTTCTTCCCAGCTTAGATAGACTTCATTCCACTCTGGATTACCTTCCCTAAGCTTAGATAGATGACTTTTAAATCGATCAATAAGTACTCTCCTTCCTTCAAGTTCAAATTCCTTCTCAATATCAAAAGAAGGCCAAAGTACTTCACAAACAGTATGCCCCAGCGTGAAATAATCCCCCTCCATCAGTACGGCAATCCG
>OGZO01003544.1_pt1 | contig 9885 bp, 10 predicted proteins | sample 1576721 | NCBI WGS metagenome assembly OGZO01 (sample SAMEA3541516, study PRJEB24748) | human gut metagenome | biome: human gut; feature: human-associated habitat; material: faeces | place: China | collected 2012 | reverse complement strand
TGAGCGGAGAGCAAACTTCCCCCTCCGGGGTGGCAAAGGAACTGGATTCGTAGGGGAGCGCAGCGACCTGAGAATCCAGTGACATGCTTCCCTTTAGGAGAAGTGGTGCGCAGCACCAAAAGGGGTGCATTTCCACGAGCGAAGCCCGGTTGTATGGTTTGCCGCCGTTATCGCCATAAACACAAATTGACTCAAAAGCCCAGCGCCCATAGTGCCCCCGCTTTAACGGGGACGCAAGGGAGAGCAGCACCATATTACCTGGGTTGTCACCCCTGCCCAGCACCCATAGTGCCCCCTGAATAGGGGGAAAGGTGGTGGCGCAGCCACCAAAGGGGGGGGATCCGCCGAATGTTATTTGGCGATAGTGACGCAAAGCACCAGAAACTAGAAACCAGAACCCGAAAACTATCCTAATCCTCTGAGCTCCTGTAACTATTTATTTTGGATAACTAACTGCGTACCCTTAGTATACTACAGTTCACTTCCTCTTTAAAGAGCATTTTGAAATCTAAATAAAAAAGCACGGCCCTCTGCCGTGCTTTTCCCCAATCATTCCAGCCGTCCGTCATGGGTCCTGGCTTTCATCAGGATATCCTTGACCCTATGGATGGTGTCCACCATGGCCTTTACATTTTCCTCCGGAATGTCTTCCATCTGGTCACAGAGCCAGCCCTGGAACTGGTTCACATACACATCGTAGTAATGATTTCCCAGGTCCGTCAGCTTCAGCGTATACACCCGCTTATCATTCCGGCTCTGCCTTTTCTTCACCGCACCCATTTCACAGAGCTCATTCACCAGCTTCGTAATGGAAGGCATGGTGCCATTCATGGCGGCAGCCACATCGCTCACTCGGACGCTTCCCTGTTTTTCATGGATGGTGGAGATGCAGTTGATAATACGGATATGCCGGGGCTTCACCTTCGGCGGAAGGTCCGGAAGAATCTCGCAGATTCTCCGTGCCTCGTGGCAGGCATCCAAAAACTGTCTGGTCAATTCACTATTCATCGCAATCCCTCTGTTCTCATTATTTTAGATAACTAACTTCCCCATTAATTAAAGTATACCACAATTCAGTTTTTCATGAAATCTGTTTCATGACTTATCTTGATATAGAAAAGAGGCATGATACATTGGGAACAAGAGATTAGAAATCAGAAAGCAGAAATTAGAAAGCAGAAAATAGAAATTAGACTTCAGACTGCAGGCGCAGATGGTGCCAAATGAGGCATACGCCCCTTCCCCCCTGCCGCCGGAGCAAAGCGCAGCGCCGCCATGACGCTCCCTTTCTTCACAAAAAACGGTGCCCGCCGATTTTTCGGGGCGCCGTTTTATTTCATTTTTCCTATTTTCCCATGTTCCTTAAAACACCAGCCCGCCTCGGGCTTTTCATTCCAGCAGTACTCCATGCCCTCCGCAATGGAAAGGGCCCTTTCCCTGCCGAAATGGTCCGCCACAAAGCCCAGGGCCATATCTATCCCCGCCGACACGCCGGCGGCGGTGTAAAACTTCCCGTCCCTTGTCCAGCGGGCGTCCCGCTGCCAGAGCACCTTTTCACCCATGGACATGGTCCAGTCAAAGGCCTTTTTATTCCCTGTGGCACGGAGCCCGTCCAGAAGCCCCGCTGCCGCCGCCAGGGCAGAACCGGTGCACACCGTCATCACCACCGTCGATTCCAGCGCCGCCCTCCGAAGGGCAGCAAGGAAATCGCCATCCGGCGCCAGCTTCCGGCTCCCCATGCCGCCGGGAACGAGAAGGATATCGCTTCTTCCAAGAGAACCAAGCGCCTCCGTCTCCACCGTAAGCCCCTTCTCATTGGATACCGGGCCGCCGGAAAGAGAGGCATACCGGATTTCGTACCCCGGCAGCCGCCCCAGCACCTCCAGAGGCCCCAGCGCATCCAGCGCCGTGAAATCGTGATAAAGCAGAGCAGTGATTTCCTTCATAAAAAACACCTCAAATCAGAAAAATAAAATTTCAGTTCTCTACCGGCTATGGCTTGACCATAATTCATTAAAATGGCACAATTCATTTATAGCTTAGCAAAACTCAGATAACTAGAAAAGAGGATATTTTTTTGAAAAATAAATTGACCCCATTTGTTAAATGGGCTGGTGGAAAAACTCAACTATTACCGCGCCTTGAGGAACGGCTCCCCGAATCATACCAAACATATTATGAACCATTCATCGGCGGCGGTGCACTTTTCCTGAATTTACAGCCCGCAAAAGCTGTAATCGGCGACGTCAATGAACAGCTTATTAATATTTACAAGCAGATTCAGTTAAATGTGGATGACGTCATTCATGAAGTAAATGAACTGGATAAACTCCAATGTTCCTTAGAGCGTTACTTATCCATCCGACAGTATTATAATGAAGAAAAGATTGCCCCGCATATATTAGACGCAGAGACTGCGGCTTTAATGATTTGGCTGAATAAACATTGCTTTAACGGCTTATATAGAGTGAACTCAAAAGGCTTCTTCAACGTTCCCTGGAATAATAAAGAGGACGGCAAGTCTATTGTAGAAGAGAACCTTCATAATATAGCCGAATATTTAAATACTGCAGATATAACCATTCAGGCCAGAGATTTTGAAGAAACCTGCAAATCAGCCCAAGCCGGAGACTTCATATATTTAGATTCCCCATATATCCCAGTCAGCGCGACCGCCTCTTTTACAGATTATACGAAAGATGGTTTCACAGGGAAAGATCATGCAAGACTGGCACAGTTATTTAGAAATATCAGTGATAAAGGCATTCTGTCCATGCTCAGCAATCACAATGTGCCTCTGATTTATGAACTCTATGAAGGATTCCATATAGAAGCCGTTTCCGTTCATCGAATGATTAACAGAGACGCCTCCAAACGAACAGGAAAAGAAGTTATTATCACGAATTATTAGAAAGAAGATGGTTCAAATGACAGATGAAATTACCCAGTTTGTTCAAAAGATCAATCAAGTTACTGACTTTGGAAAAAACTGTCAGCACATAGAAACAGCTCGCCTTTTCATAAAGTTATTGAACCAATTTCTCTATAATAGCTATCCAAATATTGGATTTGTGCAGACGCAGCTAAAGAAACAACTTCCTTATTTCTCGGACTTTCATAAATATTGGGAACATCATTATAAGGAAATACTGAATCTAACTATAGATGAAAATGTTTGTGATGAAATCGCTGAGGCATTTCATTCGATTTATTTATTATCCCCATCTGCTTTTCTGAATATATACGATACGCAAGATTTGTCTCCTCGCGATATATGCAGAGTTCGTATGCTTACAGCAAATCAGGATTTTAAAGGTTCTCTGAAGTTTAATAAGCTTGCTGATATTTTTAAGACAGACCCTCAAATATATGATATTTCCCATATTTTAAGTAATCCTCACCGTTTTCTTGAAGAAATCAAAGTTATTAAGATGGGACAATTAGATAAGCGTGAACAATTTGCCAAAAACATTTGCTTATTTATACAGAAGTACGGAAATAATGAACCATTTGATGTGGTTAAATCCTTTGATAATGATGTAATAAAATTCCGTACTGCTTTAGAAAATACAGAAAGCACCGGATATAAAGCTAAGAAGTCTAATATGCTGATTCGTGACATGGTTGTTCTCAACGTATGGAAGAATGTCAAGAATTTTGACAAGATAGATGTGGCTAGCGATGTAAACACGATGAAAATTGCCTTGCGTTCAGGACTTGTGCAGAGTTCAATTCCATTAATTTCAAGCTTTTTAGATATTTTCTCATATCAATACTCATATGTTGATGAAACTACGGCTAAGGCTTGGCGTCTTGTCTGGAATGCATGGAAAAGAAAATACCCTAATGAAGTAGTCGGAAGTCCCTGCCTGCTTGACTACTTTATTTACAACATATTAGGTAAACAGTTTTGCAATAAAAACATATATTTTTACCATTGTCCCAACGGTCATAAGCTGAAATGGTACTCCAGCAAAACATACTGCGATGCATGTGCGGCTACTGGTCAAAAAAATGTTAAACTCATTCTTGACAATAAAGTATTAGCCTGTACTGACCCCAGTTACTGCAAAGAAGTATATAAGCATTTAAAGTTCAATAGAGAAAACACTTTAGGATTTAAAATTCCTGATTGCCCACTCAGACCTATTTGCAGTAAAAACTCATTCCAAAAGCTATCCCCTCCAAATTCTATTAGTATCTATGGACAGACTGGTTGGAAAAATGCATACACAGACAAAGAATCCGGTGGTGGAGGTCTAAAGGCATAACAGTATGGAAAAAATATTCAGCTCTACAATTACGCCTGTATACATTAGAGAAAATGAACTGCTATTCCAGGGTGACTGCTTAAGCATCCTCAGCAAGCTGAAAAAAGAATGCGCAGACGTTATCTTTGCGGATCCCCCCTACTTTCTGAGCAATGACGGTATAAGCTGCCGCGGCGGGAAAATGGTCTCCGTAAACAAAGGGAACTGGGATAAGGTTTCTTCATTTCAAGAAAAGCATGAGTTTAATCGCAAATGGATACGAAGGTGCCGCCGCATTCTTAAGCCTGATGGAAGCATATGGATAAGCGGTACGCTTCATAACATTTACAGTATCGGAATGGCCTTAGAGCAGGAAGGTTTCAAAATCATCAATAATATAACCTGGCAAAAGACCAATCCGCCGCCCAATCTTGCCTGCCGCTGTTTCACCCACAGTACAGAAACCATTCTCTGGGCCCAGAAGAATGATAAAAAGGCTCATCACCTCTTCAATTATGAAATCATGAAAGCAGAAAATGGCGGCAAACAGATGAAGGATGTCTGGACCGGTTCCCTTACGAAACCGTCTGAAAAAACATTCGGCCATCATCCGACACAAAAGCCCCTGTACCTTTTAGAAAGAATCATAAAGGCTTCCTCAAAGGAAGGCGATCTTATTCTCGACCCCTTCTGTGGCAGCTCAACTACCGGCGTTGCGGCCAAGTTACTCAATCGAAAGTACATCGGTATTGACAACAATGATGAATTTATTCAGTTATCTATTAAAAGACTGGAGGGAACACAACTCTAAATGAGAGATTTTAACGAATGGCTCTTTACAATGAGAGACAGCATTAACGGATATGATTACTACGTTGACTTTCCTAAAGTTTTCGCCAATGTAGATAAAATCAATGTTGAACTGAATATCCTTAACTCTCTGATTGGCAAAGAGGATATTGAAGAAAGATTCCACCAGCTGGCAGAAAAATATCCTGAAATTATCAAGTGTATTCCTATTCTCTTGGCAGTCAGGGCCAATGAGATTTACGCACAGGACGACGATGGAGCATTCAACTATAATTTCAAAAAGCCCAATTATACCTTAGACCAATATATCATTTTCATGAAAAAGACCGGTCTCTTTGACCTCATTTCTCATCATATCATCAATAACCTTGTTGATTACGTAACAGGGGTCGAGACAGGACTTGACAGCAATGGCCGGAAAAACAGAGGCGGCCACCAGATGGAAAACCTGGTTCTTCGCTTCATTAAGAGAACCGGCGCCGAATGGTATAAAGAAATGTGGCTTTCCGACGTAGAAAAGAAATGGAACGTTGACCTGTCCGCAATTTCTGCACAGGGAACTTCAGAAAAGCGCTGGGATTATGTTGTCAAAACTCCGGCAAACATCTTCCTGATTGAAACCAATTTCTACACTGGCGGCGGTTCAAAGCTCAATGAAGTGGCCCGCTCCTATAAAATGATTGCGGAAGAAGCGCAGAACATACCTAATGTACAGTTTGTATGGCTCACCGATGGAAAGAAAGGCTGGGTTAGTGCCCGGCGAAACCTGGAAGAAACATTCAATGTACTCCCCAACCTTTACAACATAACCGATATGGAAAACGGTGTACTTGATAAACTGTTTAAGTAATAAAAGAAAAGTGCCTCTCTTTTCAGGAGAAGCACTTTTCTTTTATTTTCTGAAAACCATCAAATGCTCATGCGCTAAAAGTAAGAAATTAAACTTTTTGCTCCGTTCAACCCATTCTGCCGTATGACGACAGTTGTACTGTTCTTTAATAATCAGTTCCTTAAGCGTGAATCCACATTTTTCAAATGTATGCATAACCCTGAACCCCAACGGTATGACACATCCATGCTGCCTTAAATCACCCATCAGAATCGCACAGAATTTACCTTTTTTAAGTACCCTGTAACATTCACGGGCAACCCTTTCCATTTCCTTCAAAAAAGGTTGAACACTCAAAAGCGATATATCTGCCGGTATGCCTTTACTGTATTTAATAATGTCGGCATAAGGCGGGTGGGTGCAAATGAAATCTATCTTCTCATTAGGAATATAAGCAAGATTTCGTGCATCCGATTCGTGTAAGTAAACTTTTCCGCATCTTGGTCTATCAAAATTGCATTTTTTAGCGGTCAACTTTAGGGCATTTACATTGACATCTGAACCTACGCCGATTCGATTTAGAAGCCTGCATTCCACCATCGTGGTCCCACCGCCGCAAAACTGGTCAAGAACTATATCGCCCTCCCTGCTGTACCGCAAGAGTAAATTGCGTGGCACATAGGGTGACCAATTACCGCGATATGAAGAATCATGGGTTGCCCAATTTCCGTGCTCCGGGAATCTCCATACCGTAGAAGTTTCTAAATGAAAGTTGTCCGGTTCCCACCTTTTGATAGCCATTTTCATCGGTCCTTTTCTTACTTACACAATAAAAAATCCCTGCTTTCTTTGATAAAATATGCTATAATAATATTAGCACAAACGTTCATTCCTTGAAAAGGAGAAAATGCCATGCTGGACCAATTTGCAGTAAGAATTCCACAAGAAGACATTATCAATGACACAAAGCTGAAATCCGACGCGAAAGCAGAAGACGTGTGCCTCTGGTGCAACGAAGACGATTTAAACAACTATATGGACAATCTCTATGCGAAGAGAAGCGGGCAGACCTTTCTCCAGGAAGGTGAATACGTACGTATTCAGCAGAAGGATATAGAGGACCTGATTCAGTCCTTCGAAAGCGGAAAACTCCATGCAGTAGACAAAGAAAACATGAAAGAAGCCTTGCACTTCATTAAAGGGCGGCTCAGCCTTGGTGATTCCATTTTTTACAGCTGTTCTTTCTAAACAAAAAGCCTTTCCCATAGAGGAAGGGCTTTTTTCGTACCATATTGATGGCTGAGAGAACCAAGCTACATACCAAAAACAGAAAAGCCTATCAGGGGAGTCTCCAGGTAAGTTCAACCAATGAATCAGGCGTCCGCGCCTTGGCCCTCCCACATACATGGGTGCTGCTCGGATCTAGGACGGTCGGGAAATCCAAAGGAAGGCCCTTTTATGTGCAGAATAAGGGCCAACTTTTCCCGACTTGCGTATCCTATGCAGGATACGCACATCAGAGAGAGGAAAGTCCTGCGAGCGCTCTTCCTTATTGCTTTTCTGTCTTCTGTTTATTGGTACTGCATTGTCTTCTGTCTATCATCGGCCGATTGTAGAAGAAGGAGGATTGAAAAGATGGAATTCCCTGATGTTTCTTCATTCCCCTGCCCTTCTCCTTACCGCGGATATGGAGGATGGCAGTTTAGAAATCGGACTCATCGTCTCATGAGGTCTTTTCATCCCTCTATTATTAATATCGTTTGAGGTTCGAATTTTAGACCCCCTGGAGGGAAAAATTTTAGAAAAATTTCTTGGACCTATCCTCAGGGCTCCGCCCAGCTCCTTCCTAGGGAAGGAGCCTACGTTACGTGCTTTTCTTCCCGCTCACTGTCATTCTATAACCGGAATGACAGTGTCTCCATGGCATTATCTGCTTTTCATGAAAAAATCTTAAGGGAGGTTGTAAAAAAGGGGTGCTTATGCAATATAAATATATGGAGAAGGAAATCAGTGAGCTCTCCATGGAAGGATTCTATTTTCCACATCTGCCATGTATATCGCGAATATTCCGGCCGGAATACAGCTCTGGCAGAGAGGAAGCCATGAATCCCTGTATACAGGCTCCTGATATCTTTTCCCAACGTCCCGGGGCCCAGGGACGTCAGAACGAATTCTGCAGATTCGTAAAGAAGTATGACCACATCAAAAACACGGATACCATCCCTTGCAGCATGAGCCCGCATTCCCGGACGACAAGTTCAAGGCGGCTGCAGGACTTTCCTGTATGCTCAGCGTTGGCGCCTGATTCTGAGAGGCCCGCAATACTGACTGGCACGGGATCTGTATCCGTGTTTTTGTGCTGCCTTTTTACCACACGTAAAAAGCAGCCCCTCCTGGAGCTGCTTCCACTGTAAAAACTCCTGATTCGTCCCATGCTGATGCGCGGTAGGGCCTCAAGGTCACCTTCTTCAGTGAATCGGCCAGGGGTAGCCGCTGGAGCGGAATGTCTGTGTCGTCAAAGAAGAAAAAGTACGCTATATTGCCACCAAGATTTCTAGCAGGTCATCTTCAGGAGTTTTTATGGAGTTTTCGACGCGTCGGAGAGTTGAAATTCATGAAGGCTCCGCTTCTTTCCTCCCCGCTTCCATGGATTGTGCACCGCAGGGATTGGAAAGGCCTTCGCCCGGCCTTTTCGCCTCTCTGCTGATATAGTCCGGTAAAGGAAGGGAGAGTATCAAGGGGCCGCTTCGCGGCCCGGGTTCATAAGGTTCAAAAGGTTCTGCCCGCTTTCAGCGGGCGGGTTCAAAAGGTTGCGGTGGCGGCTGCGCCGCAATTTTATAGCCGCCGGAGGCGGCTTATATGATGGCGCCAACGGCAACAATCTACATAACTCCCCTCTGAACCAGCCCGCTCTGTGGGCAGAACCTTAGACGCCCAGGGCCGTAGGCCCGGCGGCGGCTTGAACCTAGGCGCCACATGGCGCCTGAACCCTCTTGCGTTCAGGATGACTGTGGACGATGGGAAGGAAAACAGCAAGCGGACAGCAGTAAGCTGATAGCGGTAAGCGGACAACGGATGACAGTCTTATGCCCGCCAATTCCCCAAATAAAAAAGCCCCGGAGTTTTCCGAGGCTTTTCTTTATTTCATGGGATGGTATTTCTCATATACATAGTACAGTTTATCCGTCATGAAGGCGAGGGCTGTGCTGCCTTCCAGGATATCCGCCCAGTAGGCAGGGATGAAACCTTTGCCGAAGCGGACGCCTTCCAGGGCGCCGGTGATGGCGGCGGTGGTGTTGCTCTTGCCGGAGTGGTTGGCGGAGATGATGAGGGCGTCCAGGGGGTCGTCTACGGCCAGGGCGCAGTAGACGGCGATGGCCAGGGCTTCTTCGGCGTTTTCACCGCTTCCCAGGGAGGCGATGCTGTCGATGTGGTCCCAGGTGCCTGTCTTGCCGGCGGGGTGGTTGTTGGCCTGTTCTTCCGCCGCTCCCAGAAGGGAGAGAATGGGGTCCGTTTTATGGACTTTGCCCAAAAGCGTTTCCGCCCGTTCCAGTGCTTTGGGCAGGGTGAGGCCGTAGGCCAGGCAGGAAATCAGGGCCGCCAGGCCGCCGGCGGCGTAGTAGCCTACGGGGTCGGAGTGGGAGAGGGCAGCTGCTTTAACGGCTTCGTCAAAGGCGGCTTTGCTGTCTCCTGCAAAAATAAGGCCGATAGGAATGGCCCTTGCCAGGGCGGCGCTCCCTCTGCAGTCATTCACCTTCACCTTGGTGGAGCCTTTGGCATCCTTGGAGAAGGCACCTAAAAGGCCTTCTTCCGGATTCCTGCGGGCGTGCATGAATTTTTCCCTCACCAGGCAGAATTCTCTTTCATGGGGCTGCCGTCTCATCCAGGTCCGCTGCCCCCGGCGGGGTTCTTCTCCTGTCTGGCTGTAGTACCAGCGCATATATCCGCGGTAAATTCCATCCACCAGGTCTAATTTCTTGGCGTCTGCCCATAGAA
>OGZO01003542.1_pt1 | contig 9886 bp, 8 predicted proteins | sample 1576721 | NCBI WGS metagenome assembly OGZO01 (sample SAMEA3541516, study PRJEB24748) | human gut metagenome | biome: human gut; feature: human-associated habitat; material: faeces | place: China | collected 2012 | reverse complement strand
CGAAGGTACTGGAATATAATGCATAATTCAATGACACAGCAGAGAGTGTGGAACAGCATGTGCAGAGCATTTGTAAAGTGTGTTGCTATCCATACTGGACTAGGATTTGATCTGTGGCTGAAAGAAGAGAACCACAACGAACCATTCATTCCGGAAACATTAAAGAAACGTGCATCCGCTGCAAAAATCAAAACAATCATAGCCGTTTCTCGGTTGTCTGCGCGGTTTTTACTTTTGGACAAAATCTCCGTTTGTTAGCAACGTGTTAGTAATCAAAAAAATTCTGATTCGAATTATACTTTCAATATTTCTTAGCAAAGGTGAAGAAATCTCAGCGTTTTTTATCGCTATCCCAACAGCCGGATCGCTTTTGTAAGCTGCTTCGCATTGGCGTAATTATAGATATTTGCCGTTACACTGTAATCGGCATGTCCCATAATTTTTTGTAGATCCTCCGGTCTGGCCCTGGCTTCCACCATCTTACTTGCAAAAGTGTGCCGCGTCGTGTGCAGCGTGCTTTTTGGCAGCTTCAAGCGCTCCAAAAGAGGATAATACTCCCGCACCGGAATCTGAGCGCTGATTTCCGTGATTGCGAAAAATTGGGAATGATTCCGAGAAAGAAAAATACCGCGCTGCGGATGGGGTATTATCTGACTGGATGCAGCGTGCTGGATGCAGCGTGGAGGACGGAATGCTCCCATCCGCAGTCATCCGCAATGTAAAAAGCGGGGCCGTGATACGGGCTGCGGGCTCCGCTGTTGTGCGGCTGCACGTTAGCCGCTTTGTCAGCCCACTTCGGATTCATGCGATTATTTCATCAGCGTGACCATCACAGCTTTTTGTGCGTGCAGACGGTTTTCCGCTTCGTCGAAAATCTCATCGGCGTGTGCCTCAAACACATCGGCGGTGATCTCCTCGCCGCGGTGCGCGGGCAGACAATGCTGCACCATGCAATCCTCGTGCGCCACACTCAGCAGCTCGTCGTTGACCTGATACCCCGCGAACGCGATGCGGCGTTTGGCGGCCTCGCTCTCTTGTCCCATCGACGCCCACACATCGGTGAAGATCACATCCGCATCCTTGGCGGCTTGTTTGCAATCGTTGGTCAGCACAAACTTGTCGCCGTAAGCCGCGGCAAATTCCAGCACCTCCGGCGCCGGACGATACGCATCCGGGCAAGCGATGGACACATGCATACCCACCTTCAGACAGCCGACGATCAGCGAGTTCGCCATGTTGTTGCCGTCACCGATGTAGCACATATTCAGCCCTTCCAGCTCGCCTTTGTGCTCGCGCACCGTCATCAGATCCGCCAGAATCTGGCAGGGATGGCAGAAATCGGTCAAGCCGTTAATGATCGGGATGCTGCCGTATTCCGCCAGTTTTTCCACTTCTTCCTGCTCAAAGGTGCGAATCATGATGCCGTCCAGATACCGCGACAGCACCCGCGCGGTGTCCTCGATCGGCTCGCCACGCCCGATCTGCAGGTCGTTGGACGACAGGAACAAGCCGGTGCCGCCCAGCTGGTAGATGCCGGTTTCAAACGACACACGGGTGCGGGTGGAGGATTTTTGGAAAATCATACCCAGCGTTTTGCCGGCCAGGTGTTTGTGCTCGATGCCGTGTTTCAGCTCGTATTTCAGCTGATCCGCCAGGTTCAGAATGTCGATGATCTCCTCGGTGGAGAGATCCAGCATTTTCAACAGATGGTTCATGGGTCAGTTTGCTCCTTCCAATACTTTTTGTAAGATCGCCAGTCCCCGGTCGATCTCCTCATACGAAATGGTCAGCGGCGGCAACAGCCGCAGCAGCGTTTTGGCGGTCAGGATCAGCAGCCCGTTTTGCAGGCATTGCTCCGCCACGGTGCGGGCTTGCAGCCCCTCGTCCAGCAGAATACCGATCATCATGCCCTGTCCGCGCACCGCGCAGACATGCGGCATCGCCGCGATTTTTTCGCGCATATACGCGCCTTTTTGCGCGACCTCGTCCAAAAATCCGGGTGCAGTCAGCCGCGACAGCACATACCGCGCGCCCGCGCACACCACCGGGTTGCCGCCAAAGGTGGATCCGTGCGAGCCGGGCTGCATCACATCCTTGCATTTCTCGTTGCACAGGCACGCGCCGATCGGCAGTCCGCCGCCAAGGCCTTTCGCCATGGTCACCACATCAGGATGAATGCCCGCGTTTTCCGACGCCAGCAGCTTGCCGGTGCGTCCCGCGCCGGTTTGCACCTCGTCCACGATCAACAACAGATCGTGCTCGCGGCACAGCGCCTCCACCGCCTGCAAATAGGCGGGATCCTGCGCGATCACGCCGCCTTCGCCCTGGATACATTCCAGCATCACGGCGCAGGTGCGGGCGCTGATCGCCTGCCGCAGCGCCTCGATGTCCCCGGCGGGAACATACGCAAAGCCGGGGATAAACGGGTCAAACGACACATGCAGCGCGTCCTGACCGGTTGCGGTCAGAGTCGCCATGGTGCGCCCGTGGAACGACTGCCGCAGCGTGATGATCTCGTACCGATCGTCGCCGTAGGTGTCGCGGCTGTATTTGCGCGCCAGCTTGATGGCACATTCGTTGGCTTCGGCGCCCGAGTTCGCCAAAAACACACGGCTCATGCCGGTGGCGGCGCACAGCTCGGCGGCAAAGTCGACCTGCACCGGCTGATAATACAAATTGGAAACGTGCTGCAGCCGCGCCGCCTGCTCGCTGACGGCTTTCACCCAGCCGTCGTCGCAATAGCCCAGCGAGTTTACGCCGATGCCGCTGCCGAAATCAATATACTGGCGACCGTCCACATCGGTGGCGACAGCGCCCTTGCCCTGCTCCAGCGCGACCGGGAACCGACCATATGTCGCCATCAGCGCCCCGTCGTGCTGCTGCTGAATTTCTTCCAGTGTCATGATGGATCTCTCCCTTATAAGAACATCGTGCCGATGCCGTCATCCGACAGCATTTCGATCAAAATAGAGTGGGGGATGCGCCCGTCGATGATGTGGGTGCGTTTCACGCCGCGGCGCACCGCCTCCACACAGCAGTCGATTTTCGGGATCATACCGCCCGAGATAACGCCCTGTTTTTTCAGCTGCGGCACCTCGCTGACATGTACCACCGAGATGAGCGATTCTTCGTCATCCTTGTCCTGCAACAGCCCGCGCACATCGGTCATCAGCACCAGCTTTTCCGCTCCCAACGCCGCCGCAATGCGCGACGCGGCAATGTCTGCGTTGATGTTATAGGTGACCGGGTCGCCGTTTTCGTCCGGTTCGCCCGCCGCCACCGTCGCCACCACCGGAATGGTGTCGCTTTCCAAGCTGTTGCGGATCAGCGTCACATTCACGCCGACAATATCGCCCACAAACCCGAGGTCCTTTTCGGTGTGGCGCACGGCTTTGATCATGCCGCCGTCCAGCCCGCACAGACCAATGGCGCGACCGCCCTGGTGCTCCAGATACTGCACCAGCGATTTGTTCACCTTGCCCGCCAGCACCATTTCCACAATGTCCATGGTTTCGCGGTCGGTGTAGCGCAGCCCGTCCACAAAGCGCGACTCTTTGCCGATTTTTTTCAGCATGGCGTTGATTTCGGGGCCGCCGCCGTGCACCAGCACCACTTTGATGCCCACGGTGGACAGCAGCACGATATCCTCCATCACCGCGGATTTCAGATCGTCGCTGATCATGGCGTTGCCGCCGTATTTGATGACCACCGTTTTGCCGGTGTATTGTTTGATGTACGGAAGCGCACGGGTCAGCACCTGGGCGCGATCGGCCGTTGACATCTGCATGGAAAATCCCTCCTGCTTTCAGACGATCAGGTTCGATAATCGCCGTTGATCTTTACATAATCATAGGTGAGGTCACAGCCCCACGCGGTCGCATTCGCGCTGCCGTCCGACAGCTTGATGTCGATGACGATCTCTTTTTCGTGCAGCACCTTGGCGGCGAGCTCTTCGCTGAACGCGATGCCCGCGCCCTTTTCGCACACGACCACCCGACCGGCGGTCGATTCAAACGCTGTTTCCACGCCGTGGATGTCCACATCCGCGCCGGAATAGCCGATGGCGCACAGCACCCGTCCCCAGTTGGCGTCCTCGCCAAACATCGCGGCTTTCAGCAGCGACGATTCGATCACCGCTTTGGCGACAATGCGCGCGTCCTGCTTGGTTTTGGCACCGGTCACACGGCATTCCAGCAGCTTGGTCGCGCCCTCGCCGTCCGCCGCCAGCTCGCGGCACAGCTGCACGCAAATGGTTTTCAGCGCCGCGGCAAACGCGTCATAATCCGCACCCTTTTCGGTCACAGGGGCGTTGCCCGCTGCGCCGTTCGCCATGATCGCCACGGTATCGTTGGTGGAGGTGTCGCCGTCCACCGACATCATATTAAAGGTATCCACCACCACATCGCGCAGTGCATCCTGCAGCAGCGCCGGCGCGATCGCGGCATCGGTGGTCAAAAAGCACAGCATCGTCGCCATGTTGGGCGCAATCATCCCGCTGCCCTTGGCGATACCGCCCAGCACACAATCCACCCCGCCCACGGTAAAGGGCACCGCGATCTCTTTTTTTACGGTGTCGGTGGTCATGATCGCCTCGGCCGCGTCGCCGCCGCCGTTCGGGGACAGCGCCGCCACCAGCGCGGGAATACCCGCTTCGATCGGTGCCAGATCAATAGAGGGACCGATCACACCGGTGGAACCGACGATCACATCCTCGGCGCGCAGCCCCAGCGCGTCCGCCGCCAGCCGGCTCATCGCCTCGGCTTTTTCCACACCGTCCGCGGCGCAGGTGTTGGCGATACCACTGTTGCAGATCACCGCCTGCGCTTTGCCGTCCGCAATGTGGGCGGCGGTCACCGCGATGGGCGCGCCCTTGACCAGATTGCGGGTGTACACCGCCGCCGCGCTGGCGGGAGTGTCGGACACGATCAGTGCCAGATCTTTTTTGGTGCGGTTTTTGCGAATACCGCAGTGGATGCCTGCGGCTTTGAATCCTTTGGCAGCGGTTACGCCGCCGGGAAGAAATGTCATAACAAAGTCACCTCAAACGATTAAAATGCGGGCGGGATCATGTCGATGCCCGCGGTTTCGTCCAGCCCGAACAGCAGATTCATGTTCTGGATCGCCTGTCCGGCTGCGCCCTTTACCATGTTGTCGATCACCGAGGTGACGATCAACAGGCGGGTGTGCTCGTCCACATACAGCTGAATATCACAGTAGTTGGAGCAGCGCACATGGTTGATGTTGACCGCCTGACCCGGCGCCATCACCCGCACAAAATGCTCGTTTTGATACGCCTGCTCATATGCATCGCGCAGCTGCTGTTCGGTCACGCCGTCCTTCAGATGCGCGTAGATGGTGGACAAAATGCCCCGGTTCACCGGCAGCAGATGCGGCACAAAAGTGATGGTCGCGTCTTGCCCCGCCAGCTTGGACAGGGTCTGCTCGATCTCCGGCGTGTGGCGGTGCGCCGCCACCTTGTAGGCGGAAAACGCCTCGTTGCAATCGGGGAAATGGGTGGTTTGGGTCGGTTTGCGTCCCGCACCGGTGGTGCCGGACTTGGAATCCACCACAATGCCGGTGGGGGATACCAGCCCTTGCCGCAGCGCGGGCGCCAGACCCAGCGCCACGCTGGTGGGATAACAGCCGGGGTTACCGATGATGGAAGTTTTGCGAATATCGTCGCGGAACAGCTCGCACAAGCCGTAGACCGCCTGTGCGTGCAGCTCGGGATATTTCGCCTCGCACCCGTACCAGGTGGTGTATGCCTGCGGATCGTCCAGCCGGAAATCCGCGCCCAGATCGATAAACTTTTTGCCTTGCGCGGCACACGCCGCGGCGGTGTCCTGCGACAGCCCGTGCGGCAGCGCGGCAAACACCACATCGCTTTTGCGGATCACCTCGTCCGCCGCCTCGCACACCAGCGGGGTGATCTCGTTCAGGTTGGGATACACCTCTGCCAGCGGCTGGCCTTCAAACGAAACCGAGCTGACCGCCGCCAGCTCCACCTGTGGGTGGCGCAGCAGCAGCCGCACCAGCTCCACACCGGCGTAACCGGTCGCGCCGATAATACCTGCCTGTATCATGGATCAGCCCTCCTCTTTTTTCAGCAAATCGGTCACCCGCTGCACCTGCGCCCGCACATTTTCGGGAGCGGGGCCGCCATACACGCGGCGCATCGCCGCGCAGCGTTCCAGCGAGATCGCGTCAAACACATCTTCGTCAAACAAATCGCACACCGCGCGGTATTCCTCCAGCGGCAGCGTTTCCAGCGTCAAGCCCTTGTCGATGCACAGCGCCACCAGCGATCCGGTCGCTTTGTACGCATCGCGGAACGGTAAACCTTTGCCCACCAGATAGTCGGCGCAGTCGGTGGCGTTGATAAACCCGCCCGCCGCCGCGCGGCGCATATTGTCCGGCAGCACTGTCATGGTGTCGATCATCGGGATAAACGCGGTGAGACACATGGACACCGTGTCCAGCGCGTCAAAGATCGCCTCTTTATCCTCCTGCATATCCTTGTTATACGCCAGCGGCAGCCCTTTCATCATGGTGAGCAGCGTCATCAGATCGCCGAACACCCGCCCGGACTTGCCGCGCACCAGCTCGGCGATGTCGGGATTCTTTTTCTGCGGCATAATGGACGAACCGGTGGAAAACGCGTCGTCCAGTTCGATGAATTTGAATTCCCACGAACACCACAGGATGATCTCCTCCGAAAAGCGGGAGAGATGCACCATCACCAGCGACAGTGCTGCCGCCAGCTCCACGGTGAAATCGCGGTCGGCAACGCCGTCCAGCGAGTTGTTGGTCACGCCGCGCATCCCCAGTGTGTCCGCCACCACTTGGCGGTCCAGCGGATAGGTGGTGGACGCCAGCGCGCCGCTGCCCAGCGGCGACACATCCATGCGGGCGACCGCGTCGTCCAGCCGGCCGATGTCGCGCAGCAACATTTCGGTGTACGCCATCAGATGGTGCCCAAAGGTGATGGGCTGCGCCCGCTGCAAATGGGTGTAGCCCGGCATGATCGCGTCTGCCCAGCGGTCGGCTTGCTTGCACAGCACGCCGACCAGCTCCACCAGCTGCGCCCGCAGCGGCGCGACCGCATTTTTGAGATACAGCCGAATGTCCAGCGCCACCTGATCGTTGCGGCTGCGCCCGGTGTGCAGCCGTTTGCCCGCGTCGCCGATGCGCGCGGTCAATTCGCCTTCCACAAAGGTGTGGATGTCCTCGGCGTTCGGGTCAATGGTCAGCGCGCCGGATCGCAGATCCGCAGCGATCGTGGCCAGCCCGTCGCGGATGGCTTCGCCGTCCGCTGCCGAGATAATGCCCTGCTTCGCCAGCATTGCGGCGTGCGCCATGCTGCCGGTAATGTCCTCCTGTGCCATGCGGCTGTCAAACGCGATGGAGGAGTTAAAGTCGTTGGTTTTTTGGTCAAGCTCCTTGTGGAACCGTCCTGCCCACAGCTTCATAATGCCACACCTTTCGGAAAAACGGAAATAATCTAAAAAGCGGATAGGGCGGACACCCGTGCGGGTGTCCGCCAGCGTTGTATTGTGTGTCGAAAATTACAGACCTTTTTTCATCGCCTGCACCTTGATCGGCAGACCGAACAGGTTGATAAAGCCCTCGCTGTCCTTCTGGTTGTACGCGCCCTCGTCGTCACCGAAAGAGGCGATCTCGGGATCGTACAGCGAGTAGGGAGAGGTGACTCCGGCGTTGATCATGTTGCCTTTGTACAGCTTCAAGGTCACATCGCCGGTAACGGTCTCCTGCGTTTTATCAACAAAAGCGGAGAGCGCCTCGCGCAGCGGGGTGAACCACTGACCGAAGTACACCAGCTCGCCGAATTTCTGCGCGACCAGCTCTTTGTAGTGCTGGGTGTCGCGATCGAGAGTAATGGTCTCCAAAACCTCGTGCGCCTTGTACAGGATGGCACCGCCGGGAGTTTCGTACACGCCGCGGCTCTTCATGCCGACCAACCGGTTTTCCACCAGATCCAGCAAGCCGATGCCGTTTTCGCCGCCCAGCTTGTTCAGCTTTTCGACCATTTCTACAGCGCCCAGCTTTTCGCCGTCCACCGCCACGGGAACACCTTTTTCAAAGGTGATCTTGACATAAGTGGGCTTGTCGGGAGCCTGTTCGGGAGAAACGCCCATTTCCAGGAAACCGGGCTTGTTGTACAGCGGCTCGTTGGCGGGATCTTCCAGATCCAAGCCCTCGTGCGACAGGTGCCACAGGTTTTTATCTTTGGAATAGTTGGTTTCGCGGTTGATCTTCAGCGGGATGTTGTGCGCCTCGGCGTAATCGATTTCCTCGTCACGCGATTTGATATCCCAGGTCCGCCACGGGGCGATGATCTTCATCTCGGGAGCAAACGCCTTGATGGCGAGCTCAAACCGCACCTGATCGTTGCCTTTGCCGGTGCAGCCGTGGCAGATGGCGTCGGCGCCCTCTTTTTTGGCGATGTCCACCAGCCCTTTGGCGATGCAGGGACGCGCATGAGAGGTGCCCAGCAGATAGGTTTCGTAGGTCGCGCCCGCCTTCAGGCAGGGCCAGATGTAATCTTCGATGTACTCTTTTCTCAGATCCAGCACATACAGCTTGGACGCGCCGGTTTTAATGGCTTTCTCCTCCAGACCGTCCAGCTCCGTGCCCTGTCCGACGTCACCGGATACGGCAATGACCTCGCAGTTGTTGTAATTCTCTTTCAGCCACGGGATGATGATGGAAGTGTCCAAACCGCCGGAATAAGCCAGCACAACTTTTTTAATATCGCTCATGGTAATTCGCGTCCTTTCTGGTTGTCTATGTTCCATATTATACCACCGCATTTTGATTTTTCAAGGGGGTTTCGTGCATATTTATGCTTATGGCGCGAGTTTTGTCATCCTGCCCAAACAGCAACGCTTCACAGCACTATTTCCGGTGGAAGCGACAATAGAAAATGCAGGGTATGCGTGCATAAATGAATAAAAATGCATTGTTTTGCTGTATATTCAAAAGCGAAAGCCACCCGCGATGCCGCGCAGCCCGCGGATGACAATGCATCGGCGCATCTGCCGCCGCGCACTTTGGCGGACGCGGGCGCTTATATATATGTATACACATACGCTGAAACGGCAGACCGCGGTGATGCACACAGCGGAGCGCATAGCGATGAGAAAGCGGGGCATCCTCTAAAGGATGGCGACAGCAGAACGCGGTCAGCTGATGACTGCCTGCCGCCCGCTCGTTGCTGCTGGACAAAAGCGATCGTGAACCACCGCCAATCATCCCGCCCGAGAAACGTTTTTTGAAAAAGCACTGAAAAAGCACTGTGTGTTTTCGTTTTATATAAATAGGTATAAAAGGAAAAACTTTTTTCAATTTTTTTCAAAAAAGGTGTTGACAAACGTGGGAGGTGGTGGTATTATAGTCAAGCACTCTTCGAGAGGGCGCCGCCGGAACGGCGGATCGGGGACCTTGAAAATTAAACAACACAAAGAAAACGAGAATTAACTACCCGTTAATTTACAGAGATTCGGAAGAATCGAAAAAGCGCGACGCATAGCGTCGACAATGAGCTTCAAAGCTCTAAAACATGATTATGACCGGCAACGGTTATGATACCATATTTTAGAGAGTTTGATCCTGGCTCAGGACGAACGCTGGCGGCATGCCTAACACATGCAAGTCGAACGGAGTTAAGCGCTGATGAAGCTTCGGCAGATTCTTGCTTAACTTAGTGGCGGACGGGCGAGTAACGCGTGAGCAATCTGCCCTTCAGTGGGGGACAACGGTTGGAAACGACCGCTAATACCGCATAACGTATCATGGTCGCATGATCGAGATACCAAAGGATTTATTCGCTGAAGGATGAGCTCGCGTCCGATTAGCTAGTTGGTGG
>OGZO01003527.1_pt1 | contig 9915 bp, 7 predicted proteins | sample 1576721 | NCBI WGS metagenome assembly OGZO01 (sample SAMEA3541516, study PRJEB24748) | human gut metagenome | biome: human gut; feature: human-associated habitat; material: faeces | place: China | collected 2012 | reverse complement strand
CGATTGTTGGTTTGATTCAGATTCCGTCATGGCGTGGTTTATCCGCAACCCGGTCAGGAAGAAAATTATTTAAAAGGAATGCAGAACTTTTTGGGGGAAGCAAGACTACTTTTTGGAAAGTTTGACATTGAAGGAATTGTTTTTATAAAAGATTTTTTTGAGGAAAATGGTACAGCATATATCGTGATGGAATATGTAACTGGGATGACTTTACGGGAATATGAAAAAAAGAAAGGAAAGATCAGTAAGAGATTTGTCTGTCCGGAAATGGAGAAGATCAGAGCTACCGCCTCATCGATCTTTTCGATATAATCGTTGGTCTCATGAATCTTCGCTGTAATGGTATTCACGGATTCCACAGAACGATTGCTGCCGGTCATGATCTTTTCCATGCCTTCCCCCGCCTTTTTGCTGTTGTCCTGTATTTCTTCCGAATCCTTCTGCAGCTGTCCGGCACTGACACTGATGTCATTGACCGCCTCTCCGATCTCATCCATACGGTCACTGATATTCTGCACATTTTCCGCCATTTCCTCCGCTGCGGAAGACAGCTGCTCCATCGCCTGACTGATCTGTCCAGCCTGTTCTGTGGTGGCATTGCTTCCCTCTGCCACCTGCCGTACACTGTTTAGAAGTTCTCCGGATACCTCCTGTACACCGCCGATGACCTGTGCCAGATTCCGCTGCATCTGTGAGGTATTCTGTAACAGATTACGGATCTCCCGGACAATACTGTCGGATTCTTTTCTGGCACTCAGATCACCTTCCGCCAGGGCATCCACCCTGCTGCCGGTCTCTTTCATCTTGCCCGACAGTGCTCTGCTCAGGAAAAAGCAGATAACACCAAACAGGATCACCATGCCCACTGCGCAGACCATGAATACAACCTCGATCTCCCACAGGGCATCGGTGATCTCATTTTTCCGTTCCGCCGCAAAAGCCACTGCAGTGATCCGTCCGTCATTCATAATCGGGATATAATAACCATAATAAGTATTTCCCTCAATCACTACATTTTTATCATAATATCCCTCCGTCCCAAGATCCTGATCCATGGGGATTTCACGGATACGATAGTCATTTTCATTTTTAATGGATGTGGTAGCCGGAATGCCGTCTGCAAGAATGGCCATCTCCAGGCCTTCTTCCTTCAGGCTGTCCAGGTACTCATAATAACCGCTGGCATTCATTGCCGTGATCTCATTTTCCTTACAGTATTTTGCCAGATTATCCGCAGTTACATGCAGTGTGGTCTGCACACTGCCTTCCAGATTCGTTCTGGTCAGACGCAAAGATGTGGTACTGAGGATCACTGTTGCCAAAACTACCGGTGCCAGTGCCAGCAGCATCAACAACAGGAACAGGCTGCATCCCTGCTTTTTCAGAGTTTTCTGCTTTTTTACCTTCGTTTTTTTCATAACTTCTACCCCCTGATATTCGGTGGATTCCTTTTACTAGCGGAAAAAGAGTGTGACTGCACACCAGCCACGCTCTTTCCGCTCCTCCCTATTTTCAGCTGCTTTTATTTGTTCTGCAGCATTTTCTTTTTTCTTGCGATGACCACACTCTGTACTACCAGGAACAGACACAGCATAGCTGCAATGGTGATACCGGTCCACCATGCCTGATCCAGACCTGCACTGGATACGATATTCTGGATGGTGCTCAGGGACAATACACCGAAGAAAGTTCCGATGATATTGCCGACACCACCAGTCAGCATCGTACCGCCGATGATGGAGGATGCAATGGCGTTCATCTCCATGCCGCTGGCATGAGAAGCAGATCCGCTTCCTACATGCAGGAAGTACACATAACCGCCGATACCTGCCAACAGTCCGCAGAGCAGATGGGACATGAACTTGGTTCTCTTCACATTGATACCTAACATCAGCGCGCTCTGATTGTTACCGCCTACCGCATAGAAGCTGCGGCCCATCTTGGTCCAGCGAAGCATGATAAACATCAGAATGACTACTAAAAGTGCCACAATCACACCGATCTCCACATAAGCATTGACGTAATTGCCCAGTTTGTTCACGGAGCCCATTCCTGGAACGATCACACGGGTTTCCTTCAAAGCAGTGAAACTTTCGTTGGCTACGTTGAAAGGTTTGGTATTTACGATCGTTGTCATACCTCTGGCGAAGAACATACCCGCCAGGGTCACGATAAAGGGCTGGATATCCAGGTATGCTACCAGGAAGCCCTGTACGATACCGAAAGCAAGGCCAATGGCTACTGCCAGTAACATGGATACAAATACATTACCGCCGCCGAAGTCCAGATATACGGCGCAGCTCATGCTGACCAGTGCCACCACACCGCCGACGGAAATATCGATTCCACCGGTGATCATGACTAAACTCATGCCGCAGGACAGAATGATCAGTGCTGCGTTAGCGTTCAGAATGTTGAAAAATGTCTGAGGTTTTAAGAAGCCTTTTCCCTGGAACACGATGGCTCCGATATACATTACGAAGAATACTACGATCGTGATGGTCAGCAGCAGATTGGTATCTGTCATATTTTTTAACTTCTTACCCATATCAGCCAACCTCCTTTACAGCCTTGCCCTGCTTCAGCTTCTTGCCGAAAGCGGACAGCCATTCTCTTACCTTGGGAGTACTTAAGACTACCAACAGGATAACCACTACCGCCTTGTAAGCAGGAAGTGCATCGGACTGTACGTCGAATTTGTACAAGGTGGTGGTCAGGAACTGGATGACATAAGCACCCAGAATGGAAGCTGCCATGTTGAACTTACCACCGCTTAAAGAGTTGCCTCCCAGAGCTACTGCCAGGATGGCATCCATCTCGATATCCTTTGCAATAACGGAGTAGTTGATGGAGGACAGACGGCTTACTTTGATCAGTGCTGCTACCGCTACACACAGTCCCAGGATCACAAAGGTCAGGAACTTGATAAATGTGGGATTCAGTCCGTTTAACTTGGAGGAATTCTCATTGATACCAACAGACTGGGTGTAAAGTCCCAGTGTTGTGAACTTCAATACCAGGAAGATCACCAGTACACAGACCGCTGCAATGAAGAACGGTGTGGGAATGGGAATTCCCGGAATAAATCCACCGAAATAGCTGAAGGTCGGATCACTTACAATAGGAAGCTCGTTGTTGTTGATCCATGCTGCAATGGAACGTCCTGCCGTATAGAGGATCAGGGTTGCTACCATGGGCTGGATCTTGAAATATGCTACCAGGGCACCGTTAAAGGCACCGAAGAGCATGGCTACCACACAGGCTACCAGAAATGCTACGATAATGGGAGCCTGCAGGGTATCGGGTCTGGAATTCGTACCACACAGTACTCGTAAGATCACGCTGCCTGCGATGGCAATGGCAGCGCCCACGCTGATATCCTGTCCGCCGGAAGCTGCAGTGACCAGTGTCATGCCAATGGCTAAAATAGCCAGTTCGGAACCGTAGTCCAGGATCGTCATCAGGTAACCGGACAATACCGGATCTCCTGCGCTGTTATATCCCAGTGTGATCTTGAAGAAACTGGGGTCTGCGATCAGATTGAATACTGCCAGGATTATCAGGGCTGCAATGGGAATGAAAATCTGCTGCCGGAACAATCCGCTCAGGAAATTTTTATTACCTTTTTCTACTTTCTTTTCATTACTCATGCTTACTTTCACCTCCGGCAATCGTACTCATAATCTTGGTCTGGGTCAGATCTTCTCCGGACAATTCTCCTACCACCTTGCGGTCTCTCATGACTACCAGTCGGGAGCAGGTACGGAGCATCTCGTCGGTCTCGGAAGAGATGAAGGTCACGCTCATGCCTTCACTTGCCAGCTTCAGTACCAGCTTCTGGATATCCACCTTGGTACCGACATCGATACCTCTGGTGGGCTCATCCAGAATCAGATATTCCGGATGGGTCAGAAGCCATCTGGCTAAGATTACCTTCTGCTGATTACCGCCGGACAGCGACTTGATGGGTGTCTCGGCCGATGCCGTCTTGATATCCAGCAGTTTGATGTATTCGTCTGCAAATTTATTAGCTTCCGCCTTGGAAATAGGGTGGAAGAATCCACGAAGCACCTGTAATGCCAGGATAATATTCTCTCTTACGGACAAGTCACCTACGATACCGTCACGCTTACGATCCTCCGGCAGATAGCCGATTCCACAACGCATAGCATCCAGAGGCTTATTGATCTTGACCTGCTTGCCGTTCTTTTTCACCGTACCGCCGATGACACGGTCAGCACCGAAAATAGCGCGGACGCACTCGCTTCGGCCAGATCCCAACAGTCCCGTAAATCCATTGACCTCGCCCTTCTTAATATAGAAGTCAAAGGGCTTGATTCCGGCATCGCTGCACAGATCTTTGGTCTCAAATAAGGGTTCTCCGTTCTCCGTCTTCTGTTCCGTGGGCTGCTCGCCTTTGATATCGGACAGGTCATCCAGTTCCTTACCCAACATTTTGGATACCAGTTGTACTCTGGGCAGATCCTTGATGGCATATTCACCTACCAGACTGCCGTCACGCATAACAGTGATCTTGTCACACACTTCATATACCTGATCCAGGAAATGGGTTACGAAGATGATACCCACGCCTCTGGCCTTCAGATCGCGCATCAGGCCGAAGAGCTTTGTCACTTCCTGCTCATCCAGAGAGGAGGTCGGCTCATCCAGGATCAGTACTTTACAATCCATATCTACAGCTCTGGCAATGGCTACCATCTGCTGTACGGCGATGGAACAGCTTGCCAGCTGCTGGGACGCTTTCGCGGGGATATCCAGATTCTGTAAGATCTTGTCTGCGTCCTCATTCATTTTTTTCCAGTTCTGATAGATCTTATTGGAACGTCCTATGTACATGTTCTCCGCCACGGACAGATTCGGACAGAGTGTAATCTCCTGATATACCGTACTGATGCCCAGCTTCTGTGCCTCCTGCGGAGAGTGAATGGATACGGCTTTGTCATTGCCGTCGATGAAGATCTGGCCTTCATCTTTGCTGTAGACACCTGTCAGTACCTTGATCAGGGTTGACTTTCCGGCACCGTTCTCTCCCATCAGCGCATGAATCTCACCTTTGTTCAGATGGAAGTCCACACCTTTCAGAGCACGTACACCGGGAAAGCTTTTGTGAATATTTTTCATTTCCAATACTGTGTTATTGTCCAAAAGTTTCACCCCTTAATCTGTAACTATTCAGAGCCATGTAAATATCATGAAATGTTCTTCGAATGCTGGCATTCGTAAGAATATTTTATGATATTTATAGGGCGAAGTAACCACATTCGCAATAAAGTGGGCTCTGAAAGAGCTTTTGCAAATGGGGTTCTGAATAGTTACTCTTTTGATAAAAGAAGCGCGGAGCTAGCATGCGCCGCGCTTCTGGTCGTTTACGTCAGATTAGATACCGTAGTTGTCTACATCTTCCTGAGTAATGGTGGTTGCATCGAAGCCTTTCTCATCCATGATGATGGTCTTCTCGGAGATGGTCTCGCCGTTCTCCAGCTTCTTGATGATTTCATCGATGTAGGAAGCCTGGAAAGGATTGCACTGTCCATCGTAGTTCCAGTTGCCTGCCTTCAGTTCTTCCAGAGCCCACTTGTTGCAGTCAAAGCCCATAACGATAACGTCTTTACCAACGCCGTGGGAGATATTAGCCTTATCCAGAGCTGCTACAGCACCCTTAGCCATATCATCGTTCTCAGCGTAGATTACGTTGAAAGGAGTACCTGCGTCGATTACGGACTGTACGATCTGCTGTGCTTTCTCTGCGTTCCACTCAGCGGTCTGCTGTGTTACCAGATTGAATCCGTCGTTTGCTGCTGCGTCATCCAGAGCACCGGTACGTCCCTGCTGTGCTGCGGAACCCATAACACCCTGTAAGTGGATAATGTTGTATTCACTTAAGTTCTGGCTCTTTAACCAGTCAACTGCGGTCTGGCCTTCCTTTGCCATATCGGATACGATGGATGCCTCGTACAGGCTCTCATCTGCATCAATGGTACGGTCGAAGAGGATAACTCTGATACCTGCATCCTGTGCATCCTTCAATACGGAATCCCAACCTGCGGTATCTGCTGCGGACAGAAGCAGATAGTCAACGCCATCCTGAATGAACTTCTGTGCTGCAGTGATCTGCTCATCGTTCTTTAAGCTGTATGCGAAAGATGCTTCGTAGCCGTTAGCCTCGGTAAAGGTATTCTTCATATCCTTATCGTTTGCGGTACGGTAACCGGACTCGTTGGGGTCGTTGTTGATGATGCCGACTTTGATCATATCTCCGGAGGAGCTGGAGCTGGTCGTTCCTGCGCTTGCACTTTCGGTTCCTGCGTTTTCACTTCCGGTTGTTGCGCTTGCACTTCCGGTTGCTGCGTTGCTGCCTGCATCAGAGGAGCCGCATGCTACAAGGCTGAATACCATGGTTGCTGCCATTACTGCTGCTAAAATTTTCTTCTTCATTGTGTAACCTCCCAATTTGTTTTTGTTCCCCAAAGAACTATTTCTTTGATGATCTTATTGTAAAGCGGATCCGGGGAAAAAACCATGAAGATACCTCTCGGAAAAGTTGAAATTTTTATGGTAAAAAAAACCACCGGCGTAAAAAGTTGATTTTTTTACGATAGTGGTTCACTTTTTTAATACTGTGGAAGCCGGACCGTGACACAGGTGCCCTCCCCGTAGGTACTGGTAATGGTGATACCATAGTTTTCGCCGAAATTCAGACGGATACGTTCGTTCACATTGTACAGGCCGTAGATATCGGTCTCCCGGGCCTTCCGGTTGCGGATGCCTTTCCTCACCTGCTCCAGCCGCTCCGGCGTCATCCCCTTGCCGTTGTCCGTGATCAACAGAATGCAATTCTCTCCGTCCAGTTCTCCTTCGATCCGTATCATGCCCTTGCCACGTTTGTTCTTGATTCCGTGGTACAGTGCATTTTCCACCAGAGGCTGCAGCGTGATCTTGGGAATCTGGCAGTGGTTTAATTCTTCCGGAACACAGATCTCATATTGAAGGATGTCCTGATAACGCATCTGCTGGATCTCCAGGTAGCTGCGGACGTGCTGCAGTTCTTCTTTTACATCCAGAATATCCTGTCCCTGATTCAATGAGATCCGGAAAAAGTCCGACAGGCTGCCTACCATGCTCACGACCTTTTTCTGTTCTCCCGCCTCCGCCAGCCATACAATGGCATCCAGCGTATTATATAAGAAGTGCGGATTGATCTGGGACTGCAGCAGTTCAAATTCCGCCTTGCGCAACCGGATCTGCTCCGTCTTCACCTGCTCTAACAGTTCGTTGATCTTGTCGATCATTGTATTCAGTGAATCGCTGAGCACCTGGGCCTCCACGCCCCCCGTCACGTCGGAGCGCACCGTCAGGTCACCTTTTGCCACCTGATCCGTCACCTGGGTAAGGCGTCTTATGGGGCTCGTGATACTTAACGGTATATAATAGGATAAGAATAAAAACAGAGCCAGGATCAGTGTAAAGGCAATGATGGAGAAACGGATCATATTCACGAAGAAATCCTGATATTGCTGCCTGCTCTCCTGAATCCCCCGGATCTCGTAATAGATGTACTGGGACATGGTATCACCCACCAGAGACGTCACAATCTGCACATCATTTTCCCAGATTTCCATGTTGTCCTCGTAGCGGTTGCCTTCCCGGATATTGTCCTCGATCCTGCCGATATAGGTCTCCAGATTGTTCAGATATTTTTTGACACTGGTCAGTCGTTTCAGGTTCTCCTGAGATTCCGTCAGTTCTTCCAGACCGGCCACGATGCCATCTGCCTCCACCAGCATATCATGCAGACTGGACTCTTCCAGCGTCTTGTTCCCTACGATCAGCAGATAAGTCTCATAATCGAAATCCTTCTGGAAATCCAGGCTGAACTGGCTGGCCATGACGGAGGAATTGATCATATCCTCGTATCTGCGGTTATTGTTCCATAAATTATAGAAGCAAAAGATCAGGAACAATACAAAAGGCACCAGAAGGCAAAGATAGGAATATCTTATCTTTGCCACCAGTGTCGAATGTTCATACAATTCTTTTATCTTTTTTCTCATAGGAATCCCCCTTATCCATGGCCACGGCTAACTGGTGCCGCCCCGGTACTGGGTAGGGGTCATTCCCTGGGTCTTCTTGAACAGATAGGAGAAATAGTGTGGATCCTTGTAGCCCACCTCCTGGCTGATCAGGCTGCTGCGCTTGCCGGTGCAGCGCAAGAGTTCCTTTGCCTTGTTCATACGATAGTCTGTCAGATATTTGATAAAGCTCTGTCCGGTCTGCTGGCTGAAGATCATGCTCAGATGGTTTGGTGAGAAATTCACGTGGGATGCCAGCAGATTCAGGGAAAGTTCCTCGTCTGCATAATTCTCATCAATGTATTTCATCACCTGTTCCACCACATCATCATACCGGCTGCTGGCAGCCTTATCTCTGACTGCCAGTGCTTTCTGCAGAATTCTGGTAATGTAATGGATCGCACTATCGCTGTCCTGCAGGGTCTTCTCGTCCTGATTGGGTGTTTCCAGTTCCTGCGTATCCGTCTGCAGGCTTTCCAGAAAATCTGCCACACAGAAATAGACATCCATGGTAATATACTGCCTGAAAATATTGGACTGCAGTGCCTTGTTGCTGAGATCCCGGAAAAATTCTTCCACGAAGTAGACCACTTCCTCCCGGTCACCCTGTTTTAAGAATTCCTGGATTCTTGTGCGGTCGATCTGCTTTGGATTGACTTCCTTGATGTCAAAATTATCTTCCTTCTGCGCTTCCTCCGTCATATGTCCGCTGTCCAGGATCCGGCTGTCCTGCACCAGATATCTGTGGGCAAAAGCATGACTGGCCTGTTCAAAAGATGCCGGAAGCTCCCGCAGACGGTTCACCGGCTTGCCGATACCACCGAAATACCGCACATGCTCATAGCCTTCCATAATGTCCTTGATCTTTTCTATGTATTCCTGTTGCAGCAGCAATAGCTGTTCCTCGGAATCGGCTTTTAATAAGAATGCTTTTCCTTCCAGATTACGATCAAAGGTGATCACCGTCCTGCCGTCTTCCAGTCCTCGCAGTTCCTGTTCGATCCGGATCAGGCTGCCGGAATACTCATCCTGCGCATGACGCAGAGACTGGGTCTTGAACAGAATAATATTGTACCAGGGTGCCGACAGATCGATCCCCAGAATCTCTGCCGATTCCAACAGTTCTGCCACGGTGCTTTCTCCGGTGACCAGTTCCTGGAACAGTTTTTTCCGCTCTCTGAGATTGTTTTCCTCCATCTCCTGCAAATACCGCTCTCTGATCTGAATGGCTATGCGCTTCTCCTCGATCTTCGCCGACAATTCATCCAATTCCGCCAGCAGTTCCTCACCATTGATGGGTTTGGACAGATACTGGGCCACTCCCAGCTTGATAGCTTCCTTGGCATATTCGAATTCCTGGTAACCGGACAGAATAATGATTTCTGTGTCCGGAAGCTCCTTGCGGATCAGACGGCTCAATTCCAGGCCGTCCATAAACGGCATCCGGATATCGGTGATCACGATATCCGGACGCAATTTCTGGATCATGGGATAGGCCAGTTCTCCGTCACCGGCCTCCCCACAGAACTCATAGCCATGAGCCTTCCAGTCAATATTATTTTTGATTCCTTCACGGATGACAAATTCATCCTCCACCAAAAACACTTTTAACATTTCCACGATACCCTTCTTCTATCTGCAGGTAACTTCTACCCGCAGATTCTGCCTGCAGATTTTTATTTCGTTCTCTGCAATACTATTTTCTATTATACACGAAAACAGATTTTTCGGGTAGCATATTTTAGCGGTAGAATACTTCTCCCAGCATCACCCTGTGGCCTCCCTTGACCCCGTGATCGCCCCGGCGGCGTTCTATGCCGCCAAC
>OGZO01003526.1_pt1 | contig 9916 bp, 9 predicted proteins | sample 1576721 | NCBI WGS metagenome assembly OGZO01 (sample SAMEA3541516, study PRJEB24748) | human gut metagenome | biome: human gut; feature: human-associated habitat; material: faeces | place: China | collected 2012 | reverse complement strand
GGCATTCTGTTGGCAGTGGTCATGGCACGTCTTTTCTGCCGCTTTCTGGTGAAAGGAGACGATACGCCGTTTGTCATGGAGCTGCCGCCTTATCGTATGCCGACGTCCAAGGCCATCTTCCGCCATACGTGGGAGAAGGGGGCGCAGTATCTCCGCAAGATGGGAGGCATCATTATGGTGGCATCCATCGTTATCTGGGCATTGGGATATTATCCCAACCACGATGAATATGAAAGTGTGACGGAACAGCAGGAGAATTCCTACATCGGCCGGATTGGTAAAGCCATGGAACCGGTCATCGAACCGTTGGGATTCGACTGGAAGCTGGGCATCGGCATCCTTTCCGGCGTGGGCGCCAAGGAGCTGGTGGTAAGCACGCTCGGAGTGCTTTATGCCGACGATGCCGAGGCAGATGCCGTAAGCTTGGGTGAACGCATTCCGATAACGCCCCTGGTGGCTTTCGGTTACATGGTGTTTGTGCTGATTTATTTTCCGTGCATCGCCACGTTGGCAGCCATTAAAGGGGAGTCGGGCAGTTGGAAGTGGGCTGTGTTTGCGGGGCTTTATACTACTGCGCTGGCCTGGCTGATGTCTTTCGCAATTTATCAGATAGGAGGTCTGTTTTTATGATGAATAGTTGGCAGGAGTGGGTAGTAGCCTTATTGTTGTTGCTCTGCGCTGTGCGGATTGGCATGAGTATTTATTCTTTTTCTCATCGGGTCAAAGAAAATGGTAATCCGTGTGATAGTTGTGCAAGTGGCTGTGAACTAAAGAATTTGTATGATAAGAAGCGTGCAGAGTGTAGTGGAGTGACGAAAAAAAAGAAGAAAAGTTGTTGCGGATAGTTGGTAGTTTCAAAAAAAGTGCTACCTTTGCATCCGCAAACGAGAAATAAAGAGTTCTTGTAAGAACCGGTACCTTGGATGAGTGGCTTAGTCAGCGGTCTGCAAAACCGTGTACGGCAGTTCGAATCTGCCAGGTACCTCGAAGAATAAAACTCCGAAACTGCTTTTTAAAAGTGTTTCGGAGTTTTTTGTTATAGGGAATTGTTTGCCCATTCTATAAAATATCATTCGCTGAATAGTTACAGCTTACTTATTAAAGATTGAATAAAATGAAAAAAGTTGGATTTCTGATTTTCTGTCTGTTTGCTATGTGCAGCATGGCAGGCAAGGCGCAGGATGTAGTGGCGGACAGTATCGGCTACATCGTTAAGGTAGGGGAGATGGCTCCAGATTTTACAGTGAAGCTGACGGATGGGAAAAGCATTACCCTTTCGGGACTTCGTGGGAAGGTGGTCATGTTGCAGTTTACCGCGAGCTGGTGTGGGGTATGCCGTAAGGAGATGCCTTTCATTGAGAAGGATATATGGCTGAAGCATAAGTCGAATCCGGATTTTATGCTGATTGGCATCGACCGTGACGAGCCGTTGGAGAAAGTGATTGCTTTTGGTAAGTCAACCGGAGTGACTTATCCTTTGGGTCTGGACCCGGGAGCGGATATATTTGCGAAGTATGCGCTCCGCAAGGCAGGTATCACACGCAATGTCCTGATTGATAAGGAAGGGCGTATTGTGAAGCTGACACGTTTGTATAACCCTGAAGAATTTGCTTCTCTGGTGAAGGAGATTGACGGGATGCTTTCTGAATAGTAGGAATAGGCAAGATATAAAAAAGGAAGTGCCCCCTAAAAGTTAGACAAAAACTTTTAGGGGGCACTTCACTTTTATGCTTGTCGGGATAGTTTGGCAAGATAGTCATAATGTGTACCCTCTTTCACCAGTTTTGCAGTAAAGCCGTTTTCGGCAGCATAAAGGCTCAGGGTTTGGAAGTCGATGTAGAGCCAGTCAAAGGAGTCTCCTTTGACATTCTTGTATTGCATCTGGAAGTCTACCTCTCCGTAGTAATCACCGGCAAGGTCGATAACAATACTGCCATCTTCCTCTTCGAACAGATAGCTCAGGTTGCTGGAATCCATTAAAACACAGCCTCCAGGCCGGAGCAGCAGCTTCATCTTCCGGAAAAAATCAGGCAGATTCTCCAACTTTCCGATAATGCCGGAACCGTTCATCAGCATCAGGATAGTGTCGTATTCATCGGCAAACTGTTCATTGAACAGATTGGTTTGTGACACGCTACGCACACCTCGCTGCTTCATCACTTCCACGGAAAGCGGGGAAATGTCGATGGCATGGACCTCTTTTCCGGCTTCTTGCAGGGTAAGGCTATGGCAACCGCTGCCGGCACCCACATCCAAAATCCTTCCGGTTGCCATTTGCAGAGCAGTACGCTCCAGCAAGGGCATTTGCTTTTCTGTGCGGAATAGCTCTTCGACGGGAATTTCGTCCTCATCGAATTGTGAAGAGAACACGCGTAGGCGGTCGGCTTTATGCCGTTTGAAGTAATCGGCTATGGCTGCGCCCATCGGGTCCTTGTCGGCAGGCAATAAGGCTGTATTTATCATTTCTTATGTCTGTTAGCGCGTTTGCGGCGGATTTCTGCTTTCATTTTGGCTGAGGCGTCCATTTTATGGAATCTTTATAGATAGTCTACAGGAAAAAAGACAGGACAAGACAAAAGAGGATACATTAAGATATATTGAACAGGTTGCCAGCGGCTATTATGACAGATTTTTAGCGCAGGAGAATACACCAACATATGAGTATTGTTCTGATGATTTTTGTGCAGATATGGTAGATGGATGCATGGTTTCGGAGGAAACAAAGAGAAATCGTGCTGCTGAAATGGAGATTTTGACTGAAATTCAGCGCATTTGTGATAAGAAAAAGATCAAATACTTTGCCGTAGGAGATACCATTTTGGGAGCTGTTCACAAAGCAGGGTATTTAGCACAGGCAGAAGGTATTCATCTTGGTATGCTTCGAAAAGATTATGTGGAATTTATGAACTGTTTAGGGCAGGAATTGGATACTTGGTTTACTTTTCAAAGTATTTATATGAATGAGCAATATACAGATATTCGATCATTGATTACGACCGACGCGTATCTGGTGGCGGATACTAATTATATGGAACGTTTCCATGGCTGTAGGGAAATTGTAGGAATTGATCTTACACCAGTGGACATGGTAGATCCAGATGAGATCATGGATCAGACGCGATTAGATATTATAAATGCTATGTTGCGTACAATGGCTATTGTGCCATGCATGCCACCTTATGATGAAGATACACTATCGTTAGTAGATGAATGGACGAAGCAGCTAAATATTGAAATAAGCAAGGATGGAAATTTGCAAAGAAATTTTGCTCGCGCAATTGATACTGTGGCATCCGGTTATAATGAGCAGGGAGAGAAAGTAAGAATTACTTCAGATTTGCAAATAGGAAAAAATACTGTTTATACAAGAGAATGGTTTGATGATACAATAGAATTGCCATTTGAAAAAGGTACAATTGCTGTTCCAAAGGGATATCTTGAGATAATAGGAGAATAGGGATGCTTAATCCGGAAGAAAAATTTTTTGAAGGTGAAGAACGAGAGAATTTTTTTGTTGATTCACGCATGAAGCGATATTGGGCATCGCAAATAGAGGTACTTGAAGAAATTAAGAGGATTTGCGATAAATATAAAATTAAATATTTTGCTGAATGGGGTACGCTTTTGGGAGCAGTACGTCATAAAGGTATTATTCCGTGGGATGATGATATCGATATAGGAATGTTGCGTGACGATTGGAATCGTTTCGCACAAATCGCTCCACAGGAGTTGGATGCGTGGTTTGAGATGAAAAATATTTATAATGATACAGAGCAGGATAATTGTATTATGCGTGTCATTAATAGCCGCCATATGAATTTTGATACGGAATTTTTGGAACGATTTCATATGTGTCCGTTTTCTACAGGAATTGATATTTTCCCAATTGATTATATTCCAAGAGATCCAAAAAAGGATGAGGAGTTAGTGCATTTAATACATACACTGATGGTTACAGCTTCAACTGTATCAGAAGAACCACCATATACTGCAGACGATAAAGAAATTGTGGAAATGTGGGAAAAAGCACTGGGAATAAAGATTGACTGGAATAATAGATTACACCATGAAATTAAAAAAATGGTGGATATGGCAATGCAGCAATGTGCACCGGAAGAGGCAGACGAAGTATGCTCTATGATGCGACGTCAAAATGGACAGGACTATCATGTGCCAAAAGAATATTATGATGAATGGATTGACATGCCGTTTGAGTATACGACAATACCTGTACCAAAAAATTTTGATTATATTTTGAAATTAAAATATGGAGAAGATTACATGACACCAAAACAAATACGAGGTGGGCATGATTATCCGAACTATAAGGAACAGGAATTGGCGTTAAAGGTAGTAATGGAACAGACTTTTCAAACGCAGATATCTTATGAACAGATGCAAAGTTTAATAGATATGAAGGTGTTTGGGGAAACAAAATAGCAAGCAATGCATGGATGCATTGATAATATCATGGAGGAGCATATGAAAAAAGTTATAACGTATGGAACCTATGATTTGTTTCATGAGGGGCATTACAAACTGTTGCAACGAGCAAAAGCATTAGGAGATTATTTGATTGTAGGAGTGACTACAGAGCACTTTGATGAGGCTAGAGGTAAGGTTAATGTAGTGGATTCTCTTTTGGAGCGCGTAGAAAACGTGCGCAAAACAGGATTTGCTGATGAAATTATCGTTGAGGACCATGAAGGACAAAAAATAGAAGATATCCAAAAATATGGGGTAGATATTTTTACGGTTGGTTCTGATTGGGAAGGTCACTTTGATTATTTGAAAGCGTATTGTGAAGTGGTTTATTTGGAGCGTACGAAGAATGTATCCTCTACCATGATACGAAAAGAAAAATTTCCGATTGTAAGAATGGGTATTGTTGGAACAGGACGTATTGCCCCTCGTTTTATGTCGGAATCGAAGTACGTTAGTGGTATTGAAGTGGAATGTGCGTATAATCCTGAAAGGGTAAGTGCAATTCAATTTGAAAATGAAGAAAATATACCAGTATATACAGAAAAATATGCTGATTTTTTACAGCATGTGGACGCCGTGTATATTGCATCTCCAAATGAAACGCATTATCAGTATGCAAGAGAAGCATTATTGAATGGTAAACATGTTTTGAGTGAGAAACCACTAGCATTTACATATAATGAAACCTTTGAATTATATGAACTTGCAAAGAAAATGCATGTTGTTTTGATGGAAGGAATCAAAACAGCGTATTGTCCAGGATTTCAGCAACTTATGAATGTGGCAAAAAGCGGGAAAATAGGGAATATACGAGACGTGGAAGCATGTTTTTCCCGGCTTGCAAATCCAGTATCAAGAGAACGCACCGATGCAAGATATGGTGGAGCGTTTCTGGAGTTTGCTGGATACACACTACTACCTATTTTTAAATTATATGGAACAGACTATTCGGAAGTGACCATTGACAGTATTTGCGATGAGAACGGAGTGGATATTTATACAAAGATACAATTGCGTTATCCGAATGGCATGGCAACAGCTAAGATGGGGGTAGGTGTCAAATCAGAAGGAAGCCTTGTTATTGCTGGAACAGAAGGCTATATTCTAGCACCATCACCATGGTGGTTGACGCATAAATTTGATGTTCGATATGAAGATCCAAATGTAATTGAACATTTTGAACCAAACTTTCAAGGGGATGGTTTGCGATACGAAATTAGCGAATTTATAGGAAAAATCAATGGTACTGGTCGAAGAGATTATAAATTGACGGAAGAAGAATCTGTTACAATGTCACGTATTGTTGAAAAATTTATGATGGAACGAAAAAAAAATAAAGCCTTGGAGTAGGATGAATGATAAGGTTAGGAATTATTGGGACAGGAAGAATTGCAAAACGATTTGTATATGATGCATGGCAAGGGTTGGATGTAGAGATTGTAGGTGTATACAATCCACATATGGAAAGTGCAGAAAAATTCTGTGCAGAAAATCATGTGAAGGCTGCATATTCTGATTGGAATCTATTTATACATGCAATAGAAGCTGTATATGTCGCATCTCCATTAGGGACGCATGCAGAATATGCCAAAAAGGCACTGGAAGCGGGTATCCATGTGTTGTGCGAAAAACCAATGGTAGTATCAGGCGCTCAGGCAGAGGAACTTTTTGCATTGGCGGATGAAAAGCAGTGTGTTCTAATGGAAGGAATCAAGACGGCATATAGCCCGGGATATAAGAAATTAAGGGAGTTGTTAGAGGAAAAGCCTATTGGTGAGATTAGGGATGTCGAAGCGTGTTTTACTAAATTAGTAAAACCGGGCTTGAGAGAGTGGACGCATCTGGAGGATTGCGGCAGCATGACCGAATTGGGAAGTTATGGCTGCTTTGCCGTCCTAAGTATTTTGGGAGAAGATTATGTGGAATCACATCATGTGTCTCTTCGAAATGAAAATGGAGTAGACATTTTTACCAAAGTGTTCTTTTCCTACCATTCTTATGCCATGGGATTAGTGAAATCGGGTATTGGCGTGAAATCAGAAGGTGAGTTATTGATTTCTGGAACAAAAGGATACATTTTGGTGAAAGCACCATGGTGGATGCCAAAATGCATAGAAGTCCATTTTGAAGATGCTAATAAAACGCAAATATATACGTGCGAATATGTGGGGAATGGACTGCAATATGAATTAGAGCATTTCGTAAAGAGAATAAAAGGTGCGCAGATGGCATCAGGAGTTACGAAAGAGCAAAGTATAAGGATTGCATATATTATGGAAGAATTCTTGCGGCAAGAAAAGGATTATAGAATAGTAAGAAAATGATTTAGGCATGGTGAGAAAGATGGGATTTGAATATACGCAGGAAATCATCAGAAAAATGCAGATGGTAGAATTGGATATGCTCAAGGAATTGGATCGCATATGTAAAGAAAACAATATAACGTATGTGTTAGATGCAGGAACATTACTCGGCGCATATCGTCATAAGGGATTTATTCCGTGGGATGATGATGTCGATGTCAGAATGTTAAGAAGTGAATATGAGCGATTTTGTGAAGTATGTAAAACGCAGTTGAATACAAAAAAGTATTTTCTGCAAAATCATAAAACAGATGCAGGATATCGATGGGGATATGCGAGAATGCTTCGAAATGGTACAAACTTTCAGAGAGCAGGACAGGATATGCTTACCATGCGAAGAGGTATTTTTATTGATATTTTTCCGGTGGATGATTTGCCTGAAAAAAAGATCTCAAAGGATATCTATAATGCGAAATGCTGGATTGCAAGAAAAATGTTGTATTCAGAGGTGGCACTTGGAAATTATAAACCAGGAATGAATAAGTTTGGTTTTTGGATTTTGAATTTATTCCCAAAAGAAAAAGCTTTTAAAATATTTGAAAAATTAAGTAAAAAGTATAATGACAAAGGTTTCAGTAAGGTAAGAATCCAAGGGTGGGGAGATCCGGTTGATACCGCTGGATTTAAAAAAGAGTGGTTTATTGATACAGATAAAATATGGTTCGAAGATGCGTGGTTTACATGCCCTAAGGATACAGAAGGATTCTTGGAACATTCTTTTGGTAAGGATTATATGACACTACCACCAGAAGAAAGTAGAAAACCAAGACATACAGCAACAAATATTTCGTTTCCAGAGGAATAAGGAGCATTAATTATGAGAGAGAAAAAAGATATGTTAAATTTTACAGTTGGTCCAGTGATGGCTTCTGACGAAATATGTAGAATAGGTGCAGAACAAGTGCCTTATTTTAGAACGGATGAATTTTCAAAGATAATGAAAGAAAATGAAACTCTTGTAAAAAGATTTTCTGGAGCGGAAGATGCTGGTAGGGTGGTGTTTCTTACTGGTTCAGGAACAGCGGCTATGGAGGCGGCAGTTATAAATACGCTGACAAAAGATGATAAGGTTCTTATTGTTAATGGTGGTGGTTTCGGACAACGATTTGTGGATTTGTGTGAAATACATAAGATACCGTATACGGAGATTAGACTAGAAAAAGGTAAAAAACTTACAGAACAGGATTTATATGTGCATAATCATAAAGATTTTACAGCGTTTGTAGTGAACGTACATGAAACATCAACAGGTGTTTATTATGATATGAACATTATTAGTGAGTTTTGTAAAAATAATGATTTGTTTCTTATTGTGGATGCAATCAGTTCATTTTTGGCAGATCCGTTCGATATGAAAGCATTGGGCGTAGATGTGATGATTGCAGGTTCACAGAAAGCGTTAGCATGTCCTCCGGGAGTATCTTTTGTTGTTTTATCGGATAAAGCATTAAGAAGAATAGATAGCAATGAACCGAGTTGCTTATATCTTAACTTAAAAGTTGCGTTAAAGGATGGAGAAAGAGGTCAAACACCATTTACGCCTGCGGTGGGGATTTTAAGACAAATAAATGCAAGATTGAGGGAAATAGAAAAGAATGGTGGAGTAGAACATGAAATATCAAAAATACAGTTACTAGCAAAAAACTTTAGAGAAAGAATTTTGGAATTGCCATTTGTGTTTTTCTCTGAATCCATGTCAAATGCAATGACGGCATTACATCCGACAACGGCATCTGCTTATGATATTTTTATTACATTAAAGGATGAATATAATATATGGATCTGTCCAAATGGTGGAGAATTAAAGGATTGTGTTTGTCGCGTTGGTCATATCGGAAATTTGACATTAGAGGATAATGATAGGTTAATTGACGCATTAAAGGATATGCGAGGACGAGGTATAATATAGTGAAAACGCAAATTGTCCAACGAAAAGATATAGATAAAGAATCATGGGATGAATTTGTTACGAGCAATAGAGATGGGTATGTATATCATCTGTATGATATGATTTGCATTGACCGTTATGTGGAAGATGAAGACATATCGTTTGCTATTTGGGATGATGATAAGAAAGAAATAGTGTGTATATGTATGTTGCATATGGAAGAAAAGCCAAACGGAGAAACATTGTTACATTCTAGATATGGTAACGTGATAAAAGATGGTTTATCTCCTAAAGAAGAAAAAAAGCTGTGCAAAGCATATATGGAATATATTGATCAGTTATTTGTAAAAACAAATGCAATGAAACTTGCAGCTGGCACACCCCCATTGGCTGAAAACGGTTATCCTACAGCAAATAGAATTGTTAACCCATTGATGAAATATGGATATGGACCTTCTGCAATTGCACCACAATATACATGGATCGTAAATTTAAGAGATTCAGAAGAACAGCTAATAGCAAGATGCGAGCAGACAACACGACAAGCAATAAGAAAATACAAAAAGAATTGTGATTGGATAGTTGTTGAAGCGACGAATTGCGATGAGGATTTGGAAACTTATATTAGATTACATGAAGAAACATACACAAGGACGGGGGCAACGAAAGCTATTTTGGATATTAAATATCAGAGGAATATTTTCGAAAGTCTCATACCTGAAAAGAAGTGTAGAGTTTTCTTTTTAAAAGAAATAGAGACAAATAAAATAGTTGCATCTGTAGCATTGTTGATATACAAAAACTCTGGTTATTACTGGTGGGGAGCGTCTAGCAACGAGAAGGAAGTAGGCGTAAATAAGTATTTGCTATGGGAAAGTATGATGATAATAAAGCAAGATTATTACAAGGCGCATTCTGAAAAGGATGACTATTGGTTTGAATTAGGCGGAGCATATCCGTATTTACGAAATGGGAAGAAAAAAGGATTAAATGATTTCAAAAAGTGTTTTGGCTGTACCTTGCATCCGATTTTCAGAGGGGAATATGTAAAACTTTAGTTTTGGAATTGAAAAATATAGGAGAAAGATAGTGTTATACGATAACTGTAGTAAATACATTGAAGAGATAATTAACAAAGATGCAGAGACGGATGGCTGCGATAAATGAGCATTCCACCGAG
>OGZO01003524.1_pt1 | contig 9920 bp, 9 predicted proteins | sample 1576721 | NCBI WGS metagenome assembly OGZO01 (sample SAMEA3541516, study PRJEB24748) | human gut metagenome | biome: human gut; feature: human-associated habitat; material: faeces | place: China | collected 2012 | reverse complement strand
TGGTCAAGGTCACGGACATCGACCAGCAGGGCCGCATCAACCTGAGCCGCCGCGACGCCATCCTGGCTCTGGAAGCCAAGCGCGCAGAGCAGGCCCAGCAGTGATCTGATGGGGACCCCGTCAGGCAGACCGTAAGAATATGATGAAAGATCCGCTGTTTCTCCAAAGGAACGGCGGATTTTTTGTGCTGGACGCACTGCGTCTGTGCGCGGTATAATCAGAAAAAAGCGGACAGCATGAAAGGAAGAAAACCCATGGAAGAACATCACATTCCGCAGGCGGTGCAGATCCGCAATGCCCATGTCCACAACCTCAAGAACATTGATGTGGACATCCCACTGCACCAGATCGTGGGCATTGCGGGCGTGTCCGGCTCCGGCAAATCCTCGCTGGCACTGGGCGTGCTGTATGCGGAGGGCTCCCGGCGCTACCTGGATGCCCTGTCCACCTACACCCGCCGCCGGATGACGCAGGCCGCCCGGGCGGGCGTGGACGAGGTGCTGTACGTTCCGGCTGCGCTGGCCCTGCACCAGCGGCCCGGCGTCCCGGGCATCCGCAGCACCTTTGGCACCGGGACCGAGCTGCTCAACAGCCTGCGGCTCATGTACTCCCGTCTGGCCAGCCACCGCTGCCCCAATGGGCATTATCTGGCCCCGTCGCTGCGGGTGGCGGCCGGGAAAGAGCTGCTCTGCCCGGAATGCGGGGCGCAGTTTCTGGCCCCGTCGGCCGAAGAGCTGGCCTTCAACTCGCAGGGGGCCTGCCCGCAGTGCGGCGGCATCGGCACGGTGCGCACGGTGGACCCCGCTACGCTGGTGCCGGATGATTCCCTGACCATCGACGAGGGTGCCGTGGCCCCGTGGAACAGCCTGATGTGGTCGCTGATGATCGACATCTGCCGGGAGATGGGCGTGCGCACCAATGTGCCCTTCCGGGACCTGACCGCGCAGGAAAAGGAGATCGTGTTCCACGGTCCGGCGGAGAAAAAGCACATTTTCTATCACAACAAGAATTCCAATCAGGCAGGGGAGCTGGACTTTACCTATTTCAATGCGACCTACACCGTGGAAAACGCGCTGGCCAAGGTCAAGGACGAAAAAGGCATGAAGCGGGTAGAAAAGTTCCTGAAAGAGGACATTTGCCCTGCGTGCCATGGCACCCGCCTTTCGGCAGCGGCCCGCGCCCCCAAGCTGCGGGGCCTCTCGCTGGATGAGGCCTGCCGGATGCCCCTTTCGGAGCTGGTCGGCTGGGTGCAGGGCGTGCCGGACAGCCTGCCCGCAGAGATGCGCCCGATGGCGGAAAACATTGTGGAATCCTTCACCGGCCCGGCAAAACGACTGATGGATCTGGGGCTGGGCTACCTCACGCTGGACCGTGCGGCCTCGACCCTTTCCACCGGAGAGCGCCAGCGCATGCAGCTGGCCCGCGCCGTGCGCAACCGCACCACCGGGGTGCTCTATGTGCTGGACGAACCCAGCATCGGCCTGCATCCCTCCAACATCGTGGGCCTGACCGGCGTGATGCACGACCTGATCGCGGACGGCAATTCGGTGATCCTGGTGGATCACGACACGCAGATTTTAAAGGAAGCAGACTGGATCGTGGAAATGGGGCCGGAAGCCGGGGCAAAGGGCGGCCATGTGATCGCACAGGGCACCATCCCGGCCATCGAGGCGGACCCGGCGTCCCAGATCGGGCCCTTCCTCTCCGGAAAGGCGGACACCCTGCGGCGAAAGCGCGCATTGGCGGACGCCCTGTTTGCACAGGGAACACTCCATCTTTCCACCGCGCAGCTCCACACGGTGAAGCCGCTGGAAGTAGACCTGCCCAAGGGGCGGCTGACCGTCGTGACCGGCGTGTCCGGCTCCGGCAAGACCACGTTGGTGCTGGAGAGCCTTGTTCCGGCACTGGAAGCCCGCATCGACGGCAAGACACTGCCGCCGCATGTCCGCGCCCTTGACGCGGAGGGCATCGCCCACGTCAAGCTCATTGATGCGACCCCCATCGGGATCAACGTCCGCTCCACCGTTGCCACTTACGCAGGCGTCCACGATGACCTGCGCAGGCTCTTTGCGCGGTCGCCGGACGCAAAGGCACACGGCTACAAAGCCGGAGATTTTTCCTACAACACCGGGTCCCTGCGCTGTCCCGGCTGCGACGGCACCGGCGAGGTGAGCCTGGACGTGCAGTTCCTGCCGGATGTGAACATCCCCTGCCCGGACTGCCGTGGTTCCCGCTATGCCCGGGCGGCCGGACTGGTAAAACTGACCGGCCCGGCGGGGCAGACGGCCTCGCTGCCGGAGCTGATGGACATGGACGTGAACACGGCCATTGATTTTTGCCGGAATATGAAAACGGTCTGCCAGAAGCTGAAGGTCCTGCAGCAGCTGGGCCTTGGCTACCTGACTCTGGGCGAGGAAACGCCCAGCCTTTCCGGCGGCGAAGCCCAGCGTCTGAAGCTGGCCAGCGAGATCGGCCGGACCCAGACCGATTCCGTGTTCGTGTTCGACGAGCCGTCCATTGGCCTGCACCCGCTGGATGTGCAGGTGCTGCTGGGGGTGTTCCAGGCCCTGCTGGACAATGGTGCGACTGTGGTGGTCATCGAGCATGATCTGGACGTCATCCGCAATGCGGACTACATCATCGACATGGGCCCCGGCGGCGGAGATGCCGGCGGGCGGATCGTGGCCTGCGGCACCCCGGAGCAGATCTGTAACGACCCGGCCAGCATCACCGGGCGGTATCTGCGCCGCTGACGGCTGCAGTTTGCTGTTGTGTTTTGCGCCCGGATATGCTATCATCGGGCCAGAAGCAATGCGAGGAGGAGTTTTCTATGATCCAATTTGGCCTGCGTCTGCACGACGCCGAAAAGCTGCCCCTGGAGCAGGTGCTCCCGCTGGTACGCCAGCGAGGGTTTACCTGCGCCCACCTGGCCCTGAGCAAATCCCTCAAGGAGGTTCCCAACACGCCGAGCGCCCTCACCCCCGGTTACGCTGCCTATCTGCGCCGCCTGTTTGCCCAGAACGGCATTGACATTGCCGTGCTGGGCAACTACCTCAACCTGGCCCACCCGGACGAGGACGCTCTGCACGCCATTCAGGAAAAATACTACGCCCACATCCGCTTTGCCAGCCTGCTGGGCTGCGGCATGGTGGGCACCGAGACCGGTGCACCCAACGCGGAGTACAAGTTCTGCCCGGAGTGCCGCAGCGACGCGGCCCTTGCCACCTTTATCAGGAACTTCAAGCCGGTGGTGCGCTGCGCCGAGCAGTACGGTGTGACCATTGCCATCGAGCCGGTGGTCAAGCACATCGTGTACGATGCCAAGCGTGCCCGCACCGTGCTGGACGAGATCGGCAGCCCCAACCTGCAGATCCTGCTGGACCCGGTGAACCTGCTGAATATGGAAAACGTGGACGCCCGCGAGGAGGTGTTCGCCGAGGCCATCGAGCTGCTGGGCAAGGATGTGGCCATGATCCACTTCAAGGACTTTTTGCGCAAGGACGCCGGCGGGCAGCTGGCCGCCACCGGTGCCGGGCAGGGCGGCATGGGCGATTACCGCACCATCCTGCGCTTTGCCAAGCAGGAAAAGCCCTGGGTGTTCGCCACACTGGAAAACACCACGCCGGAGAATTCGGTCCAGTGCCTGCAATACCTGCAAAAGCAGTACGACGCGTGCTGAATCTGCCCCAATCACAAAAGGGTCTGCTGCCGGAAATGGCAGCAGACCCTTTTGTGATCTTTTGTGATAGAGAAATCAATCCAGATCCAGTTTGTTCTTCATCAGCCAGTTGGTGGCGGCAAAGTAGATACCGCACAGCACCGCATCGGCCAGCAGGGAAACCAGCAGGGATCGGAGATAGGTCTGGAGATAGGTCTGGTTCACTGCCACCTGCCAGGTGACGTCGCCGATGGCCGTGGAAGTCACCACCGTGCCCAGGTCAACGTTATCGCTGGCGTAGGGCAGCAGGGCCAAAAGACGGTTCTGTACAACGTTCAGACCCACAAAGGCCGCGATGCCCACCAGCGCAAAATGCTGCTTGAACTGATGCCCGATCATGCAGGCGGTGTACAGGCACAGGATGGAGCAGACCAGCGTGGCCAGCCACTCGATGGCCGTGAGCAGCAGCATGAATCCGCTGACATTCAGAACGCGCTGCAGAATATCTGCCAGCAGCCGGAAGTCGCGCACGGCACCGGCCCAGTCCGAGAAGATGCCGTTGACGTTCAGCATCCCGCACAGGAAGAATACACCGAGGGAAAGCGCGATGACCAGGATGCTGCACAGCAGCCACACCATGCTGGAGATGAGCTTGGACAGGATGAGCTGCGCCGGGGTGACCGGCAGAGTGTGCATCAGATAACCCTCGCGCCCCAGCAGGTTGCGGGTGAACCGCTGGATGATGGTGAGTGCAGTGATGACTGCAATGGCGACACACAGCATCAGGTAAACGATCGTGACGACGGCGAAGGGAAAATCAGAAATCAGTGCTGGAAAGCGGAAGAACGCCCCCAGCAGTGCAGCAGCAGCCAGAATAGCCAGATACAGTCCGCCGTAAATGCGGCTGGTGGCCTTGAACTCATACTTTAAAAGTTTGCTCAGCATTTGAATACCTCCCGGAAATATGCATCCACGCTCATGCCCTCAGTCTCGCGGAGCTCCTCCACGCTGCGATGGGCGAACACCCGGCCGTCCTTCAGGAAGATGGCCTCGTCCAGCACCGGCTCGATGTCCCCGATGAGGTGGGTGGACAGGATGACCGTTGCGTCCTTGCTGTAGTTGCTGATGATGGTGTGCAGGATGTAGTCGCGGGCGGCGGGGTCCACGCCGCCGATGGGCTCATCCAGCAGGTAAAGCCGGGCCGCGCGGCTCATGGCCAGGATAAGCTGCACTTTTTCTTTGTTGCCCTTGGAGAGGGTTCTGAGCTTTGCCGTGCGGGCAATGTGCAGGGTGTCCAGCATCTCAAAGGCCTTGGCGGGGTCAAAGTCGGCGTAAAAATCCGTGAACATGCCCACCAGCTGCTCTACCTGCATCCAGTCGGGCAGCCAGTCGGCGTCCGGCAGGTAGGAAACAAGGGCCTTGGTGTCCGGGCCGGGGGCCATGCCGGCTACCTTGATGCTGCCGGACGTGGGCTGCAGCAGGCCGTTGGCCAGCTTGATGAGGGTGGTCTTGCCGCTGCCGTTGGGGCCCAGCAGGCCCACGATGCGGCCAAAATTCACATGCAGATCCACGCCGTCCAGCGCGGTCTTGTCTTTGTCGTAGCACTTGGTCAGTGCTTCACAGGTCAGAATCTCACTCATTGTGCATCCTCCTTGGTGGTGTCCAGCTGCTCCAGCAGGGCAGCCGCGCGTGCAGGGCTGTAGCCGATGCCGCGCATCTTGACCAGAAATTCTTCCGCCAGTTTCCGGGCGGCTTCGGTCCGAAGCTGTTCGATCAATTCGGTGTCCTCCGTAACATAGCGGCCTGAGGTGCGTTCGGTGCGCACCAGACCTTCGGTTTCCAGCTGGGCCAGGGCCCGCTGCATGGTGTTGGGATTGACCCCGGCGGCTGCGGCAAGGTCCCGCACCGAGTCCAGGTGCCCGCCGGGCGGGTAGGTGCCTGCCAGGATGCGGGCCTTGAGCCGTTCCACCAGCTGTGCATAGATCGGGCGGCTGGAATCAAACTGTTCCGACATACTGTTGTCTCCTTGTATTGCTGTATTAAGCGATTGATACAATAATACACGATCTGCCCCGCTTGTCAAGCCCTTTTGGCAAAAAAAGAAGAGCTGCTGCGAAAAAATACGCAGCAGCTCTGAAAATCAGAACAAATTTACTCCAGCACCAGCAGCAGGCTCATCTTGAACCTGCCCTGTGCGGTCACACTGTGCAGGCCGTTCTTGTCAAAACGGAAGCTCTGGCCTGCGGTCAGCTCGTAGTCCTGGCCCTCGTAGCCGATGATGGCCTTGCCCTCCAGTGCGGTCAGGATGGCGTTGCCGGGAGCACGGTGCGGGGTCAGGCCGGTGCCCTCGTCAAAGGCCATCAGCACGAATTTCATGTTGTCGGTGTGGGCCAGGTCCAGGTTGGCGATGCTGCCCTCTTCGTAAGAGATCAGGTCCTTCAGTTCGGTGGCTGCGCCTGCTTTGAGGATGCTGTTCATAGTAAGGTTCTCCTTTTTGATGATGATTTCGGTATAGATAAGGCCGTTGTCGGTGCGGGTGCCGCACAGCGTTCCGGGCGGCACCCAGAGCAGCTGGCCGGGGTGCATGGGGACGTCGTGGGCGTCGCTGCCCAGAACAAAGGTACCGCTGCCCTCACCGCCCAGATACAGGGTGGTGCAGTCGTAGAACTCCGGGGTGATGGAGGTGCCTGCGCCCAGCGAAAACCAGGTGACGGGCACCTCCTGCCCAAGCTGTGCCGGACGGGAAACGGTCATGGCCGGGCGGATGGGCCGCACCTGCGAGGGAGTGAAGGGCTGGTTGAACATAAAACGGACTCCTTGTGCGGAAAGTGGAGCCGCCAATTCCGCTGCGGCAGCGGGGTGGACGGCTCATTTTTTATAGTATACCCCTTTTGTAGGGTGAAATCCGTGGTTATAACCACGGAATATGAAAAATAACACGATCCCTTCAAAACGATGCAACCTGACCAGAAAAAATGATGATCATATCAAAAATTACAGAGATTTCATACAATTCTGCATTGCAAATTTTTTGACGATGTGCTATGCTGAAAGACAGAGAACCGCTGCCGGAACCGGCGGCGCAAATGAGTTCGGAGGATTTGACTTATGGCTGATCGCATCGTTCTGAATACCATTTCCTACCATGGCCATGGTGCCATCGAGAACATTGTGCCGGAGCTCACCGCCCGCGGCTACAAAAAGGCTTTCGTCTGCTCGGACCCCGACCTGATCAAGTTCGGCGTCACCAAGAAGGTCACCGACCTGCTGGACGCCGCAAACTTTGCCTACAGCGTGTACAGTGAGATCAAGCCCAACCCCACCATTGCCAATGTGCAGGATGGTGTGGCCGCTTTCAAGGCTGCCGAAGCAGACTGCATCGTGACCATCGGCGGCGGTTCCTCCATGGACACGGCCAAGGCCATCGGCATCATCATCAACAACCCGGAGTTTGCGGACGTCCGCTCTCTGGAGGGTGTGGCTCCCACCAAGAAGCACGCCGTGTTTACCATCGCGGTGCCCACCACTGCCGGTACGGCTGCTGAGGTCACCATCAACTACGTCATCACCGATGTGGAGAAGAAGCGCAAGTTCGTCTGCGTGGACACCAACGACATCCCGGAGATCGCCGTGGTGGACCCCGATATGATGTCCTCCATGCCCAAGGGCCTGACCGCTGCCACCGGTATGGACGCACTGACCCATGCCATCGAGGGTTATATCACCAAGGGCCACTGCACGATCTCCGACATGTTCCATCTGGAAGCCATCAAGCTCATCAGCCAGAGCCTGCGCGGTGCCGTGCAGAACACCCCGGAAGGCCGTGAGGGCATGGCTCTGGGCCAGTACATCGCCGGTATGGGCTTCTCCAACGTGGGCCTGGGCATCGTGCACTCCATGGCACACGGCCTGTCCGCCCTGTATGATACCCCTCACGGCGTGGCCTGCGCCATCCTGCTGCCGGTGGGCCTGGAATACAACAAGACCGTCGCCGGTGAGCGCTACCGTGCCGTCGGCAAGGCCATGGGCGTGAAGGGCATCGACGAGATGAACGACGCCGAGGCAGCCGATGCCACCATCGCCGCCGTCAAGCAGCTGAGCGCCGATGTGGGCATCCCCGCAAATCTGCACGGCATCCTGAAGGAAGAGGACATCCAGTTCCTGGCCGAGTCCGCTTATGCCGACGCCTGCCGCCCTGGCAACCCGCGTGACACCAGCGTGGAAGAGATCGTGGAGCTGTACAAGAGTCAGCTGTAACCCTACAGCCTGAACCACCCGCGTAAACCAAAGGCCCCGCACCGTTCCGTTCGGAACCGGTGCGGGGCCTTTTGGATGATGCACTGCCGCAAAACTTATTCGGCTGCGCGGGACTGCTCCACAAAAGCGGCGATCTTGTCCACCTGGATCTCGGCCACGGCACGGCCGGTGTCGTACACGCGGCGCAGCTGGGCGGGGTCACGCTCCATGGAGCCGATCTCCAGCGGGATCGGCGGCCGGATGACAAAGGCCTGGCCGGTCTGCTCCAGCATGGCCACATGTTCCAGTGTCTCGTTGTAGCGCTCGTGGCGGTCGGCCACGGCCTCCACAAAGGCGGGGTAGCGCAGGTAGCGCGCCCGGATGGCGGGCAGCATCTTGTTTTTCTTTTTCACAAAGTCCTTGGGCTGGGTCAGCACGATGAGGTTGCGCTTGTAGCCGATGGACTCAAAGAAGCGCACCGGGATGGAATCTGCAACGCCGCCGTCCAGCAGCTGGTAGTGGCCGATCTTCACGATCTTTGCGGCCAGCGGCATGGAGGACGACGCCTGCATCCACTGGATGTCCTCGGCGTCGCCGGTGCGGCACTTGTGGTAGATGGGGTCGCCGGTGCGCACATCGGTGCACACCAAAAAAAAGTCCATGGGATCTTCCCGAAAGGTTTTGGCGTCAAACGGGTCCAGCTTTTCCGGCACGGTGTGGTAGCAGAACTGCTCGCTGTACAGGTTGCCGGTGCGCAGCAGGTTGCCAAAGCTGGCGTAGCGCTTATCTTTGCAGTATTCGGTGCTGTAGCGGATGGTGCGCCCGATCTGGTGCGACTTATAGTTGCAGCCGAACACGGCCCCCGCCGAAACACCGATGGCACCGTCCACCGTGATGCCGTGCTCCATCAGCACATCCAGAACACCGGCGGTGAACATGCCGCGCATAGCCCCGCCTTCCAGTACAAGTCCCGTTTTCATAACCGTTCTCCCTCTCCTCCGATCGGCGTACAGGCACCGGTCTTTCTTCCAAGTATACTCAAAAATCAGCAAAGCACAAGAGCGTCAAAAGACAAAAATTACAGGACAGTTTTGCGGAGTTTCGGTGCTTTTTGCCATAGGCATGCTTTTGGAAAAAGCCCACGCAGATGCGGCCTGGATTTTTTCAAATTTGGGCACAAAGCCACTTGCCAAAGGCAGGCACTTCCGTTATACTAGGTAAAATACATACAGGTTGCGGGCACAGCTTTGTGCCCCGGAATGGAAAAAGGCTGGAGGACAAAGACTGCTTATGAAGATGCTGGAAGATCGTATCCGCGCAGACGGCATTGTCACCAAAGAAATCGATGCGATAAGGATATTCAGAAGCAAAAGAAAAAACATCGATAATGCTTCCTCTTACTGCATATTGCCCCGGCTCATACACATAATCCACATGCTCAAACCCATAGCCGGTAAGCACTTCTGCAATAAACTCAGTATCCACATGTTCACCTACACTCAGCTTCAATGTTTTATCAGTCAGTTCTTCTTGTGAAACAACCTTTTCGGCAAGAGCATCGGGATAGGTTACAACACACAAAGTATCACCTTTCTGCAAACGGCTCAATACTTCCGTGCGAAGAATCTCATTTGCCGCATCCTTTTGCCCGTATTTGATGGCACGACGATATGAAGAAGGAAAGAATAAAATATTCTCTTCTCCATTTACTTGCGTCAAGTCATGATAAAAATAACCTGCCTCTTCCTGATCTCCCAATATAAAAACAAACGTCTGTTTATTTTCTCTGATAAAGGAGGAAATAAATAAAGGTGTCGCTGAAGCATGTAAGCCTCCCAGGAAAATAGTCCTCACCGAGGAATCTTCCAATAACGCAGCCAATCCCGCAGTATTCGGGTGTCCGGCATATATACGTTGTAATTCCGAAATATCCATATCTTCGTTTAAGATGGGAACAAAATTAGAGAATTTTCTTATTACTTCCTCTAATTATAGCCAACTATTTAAGATTTTACTTACTTTTGTG
>OGZO01003522.1_pt1 | contig 9922 bp, 8 predicted proteins | sample 1576721 | NCBI WGS metagenome assembly OGZO01 (sample SAMEA3541516, study PRJEB24748) | human gut metagenome | biome: human gut; feature: human-associated habitat; material: faeces | place: China | collected 2012 | reverse complement strand
GCTATAGAATTTTAAAACAGATGGTTATGAAGTACTTAGATCCTAAGGCAGACCTCACGTTCAAGAAGATATTCGGCAATCATCCTAAAAGACTGATCAGCCTTCTTAACGCACTCCTGCCGCTCAGCGACGAGGAGCAGATACACGAAATAAAGTATCTGCCAACAGAACTTGTACCCCAGCTCGAAGGGGGCAAAAACACCATAGTGGATGTACTCTGCACAGATGCTAGAGGCAGGAAGTTCTGCGTGGAGATGCAGATGGAATGGTCTGACGCATTCCAGCAGCGAGTACTATTCAATGCATCCAAACTCTATGTGAGTCAGGCTAAAAAGGGAGGCAAATACAGCGAACTGCAACCCGTATATTCCCTGAATCTTGTGAATGATATCTTTGTGCATGATACTCCAGATTTCATCCATAATTACCGCATCGTGCATGACAAGGACAGTAATAAGGTCATTGAAGGCTTGCATTTCACCTTCATTGAACTCCCGAAGTTCACTCCTCATTCCATTGCCGACAAGCGCATGATGGTCTTGTGGCTCCGTTTCCTTACGGAAATCAATTCCAATACGAAGGAGATTCCTTCCGACCTGCTAAATGACCCAGAGATTGGAAAAGCCGTAGAGGAGCTGGAGATTTCCGGCTTTACAGATGCCGAGCTCCGTGCCTACGACAAATTCTGGGATTTCGTAAGTGTAGAAAGGACCCTTTTGGATGACAGATACCAGAAAGGCAGAGAAGAAGGCATGAACCAGCGCAGCCTTGAGATTGCCAGGAATATGCTGGCAAAAGGGATGGATGCATCGACAGTCTTGGAAATAACAGGATTGTCGATGGAAGAGATACAAAAGCTGATAGCTAGAGGAGAGCCTTCAGGTCGGCGATGACGGACTGGGTGTAGGCTCTTATCTGAGATTCTGACAGATCGCTGATATGCTCGGGAGCGAGGGCGGCGATGTACTGGCGGGTCTCCATCTCTATCATCGTGGCGATAGGGAGGAGCTTGTGGGCTGTCTTGCCGATGGCTTCTATCGACAACTCGCCGTCTGTTGCCTGCTGGAGGTTCTGGAGATGGGATGACAGCTCCTGCTTGACGGTGCTGAGTATCTCGGCTTCTGCCTCCGGATCGCCTTCTGCAAAGGTCAGGAGGGGTGCAAAGCGGGAATTCTTATTGGTTTTCTCTGCTATATCCTCTGTTTCCTCTGCGATATCCTCTGCTATATCCTCAGCTTCTGATGATGATTTCTCTGCTATATCCTTTGTTTTCTCTGCCATATCCTCTGCTTCTGATGCTGCATCCTCCAAACCGAGGATTTCTTTCAGCTTCTCTGTGCTGAACGGCTTGAAAAGACAATCGTCGAAACCGGCTTCTTTCAACTCTCTAATGATGCTGGCATCGTGGGCGGTCATCGCTACTACCTTCATGTGGCTGTGGTTGATGTGCTGAATCATCCTGATGCCGTTCATCTCGGGCATTTCGATATCCATCATCATCAGCGCAGGATGCTCGTTGTGGAGCACGGTGAGCGCCTCGGCTACATGCAGACAGGCAAAGACTTGCCAGCTGTCGCCTACCAGCTTCTTCAGCATCTCCTGAAGCAGACGGAGCTGCAACGGGTCGTCATCGAGCAGCAGTATCTTGTGATTTTCGAAATGGGGCTTGGTTGGGGCGAGGGGCTTCTGCTCTTCTGCCTCTTCTGCTGCAGGAGCGGTACCTAAGGCAAGCGGAATGGTGACGGTGAAGGTGCTGCCCTTGTCCTTGACGGATTCCAGACGCAGGGTGCCCTGAAGCAGATTAACCAGTTCCTGGGTGATGTTCAGCCCGAGACCGGTGCCCTCGATGCCCTGGGCACTCTTCAGACGGGTGAACGCCTGGAACACCTTCTGGCGCTCTTCGGTGGTCATGCCCTTGCCGGTATCCCTTACCGAGAAGGTGAGGAGGTGCTGGGGACTGATGGCTGCCTGGATGGTGACGCTGCCCTTATCGGTGTACTTGATGGCATTGCTAACCAGGTTGTTGAGTATCTGACGGATACGGAAGGCATCGGCACGGTAGTAGGTCTGCGGACTGCTGATGCCATCGAGCTCCAGATGCAGTTCCAATCCCTTCTCCTGGCTCAGGATCTGCATCTCTCCGGCACACTGGCGGAACATGTCGGCAGGCGAGAAATCTACAGGGTTCAGCTTCATCAGTCCGTTTTCCAACTGGTGATAATCGAGCAGGGCGGCAACGAGCCGGGAGAGATGGGTGGCAGAACCCTTGATGCTGTTGAGACAGGAGATGCCCTGCGGGTTGTCGACATAATCCTTCATCAGGTCGATGAAGCCCGAGATGCTGGCAGCCGGAGCCTTGATGTCGTGGGTGATGGTGAGGAGCAGGCGTTCGCGCTGGTTCATGATGCGCCTGATTTCCTCGTTAGCTTCTTCGAGATTCTCGCGGTAGATGCGTTCCTTCTGCGTATCGCGGTAGATGTAATAGACGAGGATGACGGCGGCTGTGATGGCTACGATGGCAAGCAGACCTATCTGCCAGAGCAGATTCTGGCGCGCCTGCATCGCCTGGTTGATAGCCTCCTGCATCGCCTGACGTTCGCGCTGGTGGATATCGTTGAGCTGCTGGGAGGAGCGCAGGGCGAGGCGGGCATTGGTTATCTGCAGGTCTCTCACCTCGCGGTTGATGGCATCGTGGTTATCGCGCGTAGACTGCTTCTCCTTGCGGTCAATCTGTTCCAGGATATCGGCTACGTTTCCGGCTAAGTTGACCGGGGTAGAGAGGGTATCGGTGACAGCCTGGTTGCTGTCGCGTCTGATGCTGAGCGTTTCGGCATGTTCCTTCTTGAAGGCATCGGCAAGGCGGCGGAAGAAGCCCTTGCGGGTTTTCATCACCTCTACGGTAGTGTTCTTTGCTACGTGGGTCTTGGGTGCCTTGGAATGCACGACAACGGAATCTTCGCCACTGTTGAGGCTGTTCATCTTCTCGTGCAGATAGTTGTGGGATGACTTGCCCTGCATGGCGCGGGTAAGCTGCTGCAGATTGGTCTGTTCCTCCTTGAGCAGGTTGGACATGGTGCTGTCGGCTGCCTGTCGCTTTTCGATATAGTCGCGGGTTGCCTGGTTGATAGCGAGCACGGTTGTGGTGTTGCGATATACCAGCCCTATCGCCAGAATCAGTACGATGGCGACGATGATGTAACCCAGGGCTACCTTGAAAGGAACGTTTGTTTGCTGCATCTTCTTATCTTTTAATGTTTTGAGTCTTTTTGCTATTTGCGTGCAAAGTTAATCAAAAATGCGATATAAACCAACGAAAACAGGAGATAAATGCCAAAATCTGGTCATCTATCTCCTGTTTCATTGAAAGCGACGCGTAATTACTATTTTCTGAAGGTGGATTTACTTTGCTACGGTTGAATCCACTGTTGCTGCTGGAGTCTCAACAGGTGTTGCTGTTGTGTCGGCTGGAGCTACTGTGTCTACTGGTTCTGAACCTGCAACGCTTACCATTCTGTTACCTGCAAATACATTGCTAACTGATACCATTGCTACTGCTGCGATAACTGCAAATACTAACTTTTTCATAATTCTTTTGTTTTTTAATTGTGAATATTATTTGTTTATTAATTCTCTTGCTGAAACTCATTTGCGAGTTCGCTAAATAATATCACAATAGGTGTGCCAAAAATCGATGGATTTGGTTAAGTATCTGATAATCAGGGTTGATGGTGTTTTGTGCCAGAAACGGGATGTGGGGAAAGTGGGGAAAAGGTGTAGAAAAATTCCCCAATATAGTGTGGAATATATTGGGGAATCGGGGTGTGGCATGTTTTACTCCATGCCGTATTTCTTCATTTTGTTGTAGAGTGTCTTGCGGTCGATGGCAAGCAGTTGGGCTGCCTTGCTCTTGTTGCCGTGGGTGGCTCTCAGGGCAGCGGCGATGCTTTCCTGTTCCGACTGTTCGCTGTGCAGCTGCATATTGATTGGTCGGGCTGTGGAGGTCTGTGCCATCGTCTTCTCCAGTTCCTGGGCACCGATATACTTGCCCCGGGTGAGCAGGGTGGCGCGCTTCATCACATTGTTCAGTTCGCGCAGGTTGCCCGGCCAGTCGTATGAGGCAATGATTTCGGAGGCTTTGGCATCCAGTCCGAGTACATTCTTGCCCAGTTCCTGGTTTGCGTGCTTGATGAAGAGGTTGGCAAAGAGGAAGATGTCGGCACCTCTGTCCTTGAGGGCAGGCATGTAGATGGTAAACTCGTTGATGCGGTGATAGAGATCCTCTCTGAATTTGCCTTCGGCTACCGCCTGCGCCAGATTCTCGTTGGTGGCACAGATGAGTCGGATATCCACATCTATCTCCTGCGTGCTGCCCAGCGGACGGATTTTTCTCTCCTGCAAGGCTCTGAGGAGCTGCACCTGTACTTCGTAGTTGAGGTTTCCCATCTCATCGAGGAAAACCGTTCCGCCGTTAGCTATCTCGAAGGCGCCCTTCTTATCCTGTTCGGCTCCGGTAAAGGCACCCTTCTTATATCCGAAGAATTCAGATGCTGCCACCTCCTTAGGAATGGCGCCGCAGTCGATGGCATAGAAAGGCTTGTCCTTGCGCAGACTCTGTTCGTGGATGCTGCGCGCCACATATTCCTTTCCGGTGCCGCTGGCTCCGAGAATGAGCACAGACATCGGGGTTGGGGCAACGAGCGAAACGAACTCGTAGAGCTGTTTGGAAGCCTCGCTTTCACCTTTTATATATCTAGGCACCTCCGTAGCGCCCTGCTGTTCTTCTTGGGGCGCATCCTGCATGGCGGCAGATTCCGCACGCTGAGGGGCAGAAACCGCAGAAGCAGCCGACTGGATAGCCTCACGGATTTTCTCTAAGAGGATTTCGGGATGGAAGGGTTTAGCCACGTAATCGGTAGCACCCGATTTCATGGCACATACGGCATTCTGAACCTCTGCATAGCTAGTCATTACGATAAAAGGCAGGTGGGCATCGGACTTTCTGATATGCTGGAGCAATACCAGTCCGTCATGGTCGGGCAGGCGCAGGTCGGAAAGAACCAGATGGAATGCATCGCCGGCTCCCATCGCTTTGATGGCAGCGCCTACAGATGTTACCCTTTCCACATCGAATCCTTTCTTTTTGAGCCAAGTCTGTATCATGGTTCCGAATGCCAAATCGTCTTCTACAATCAATATCCTCTTCATGATGTTCTGTTTTATCCTCTTCTAAAATATCGTTATATATAACTTTGTGCAAAGGTACGGAAAAGTTATATGGAAAGCTATTTAATTCACATTATTTAGCAATAAAACCGACTAAAATTCTACAAACCCTGTTCTATTATCTTATTTTTAGTGAAAAGAACAATTGTTTTCGGATAAAAGCATGCTAGTTGCTTTATTTTTTGTATCTTTGCAAAGATAAAAATAAGATTTAGAGTCATGAATCCGATAGTACAAACCATCATATTGTCAGCTTCGGCGGTGCGCATGTTGCCGCATATCGCTCTGTATCTGCTCCATAAGAAGGAGATAGATGCCGACCTGCTGAAGGTGCAGGACAGGAAGCCTACGGTGCTCAACCTGATTAAGGCATGCACCCGCGAAAGGAGTTTCCGCAATCTGTTTTATTACCGCATGGGCGAATACCGTTCGGTTTTCATCAGCTGGCTGTTGCCTCCCGAGCGTACGATGACCATCTGGTGCCCGCATATCGGGAAGGGTGCGCATCTGGAGCACAGCTATGCCACCTATCTCAACGCAGAAAGTATAGGTGATGACTTCTACTGTCTGCAGATGGTAACGCTGGGAAACGGCAAGGGCGGCAGGCCTACCATCGGAAATGACGTGAAGATTTATACCGGCGCCACGGTATTCGGCGGCATCCATATCGGCAACCATGTGACGATAGGCGCCGGTGCCGTGGTATTCCAGGATATTCCCGACGGGGCTACCGTGGTTGGGAATCCGGGGAGAATCATTCAGAAATAATCAATTTAAAGATAGAGAATATGAACTATGCATTGATCATAGCCGGAGGTTCTGGCAATAGAATGGGACAGGACATCCCAAAGCAGTTTATGCATGTAGACAACTGTCCTATCATCATCCATACGATGATGGCTTTTCAGAAGCATCCTGATATTCAGGGTATTGCTGTGGTATGTCTGGCAGGTTGGGAAACGGTACTGCAGTCGTATGCCAACCAGTTCTGCATTACCAAACTGAAATGGATATTCCTTGGCGGAAGCAATGGTCAGGAGTCGATCCACAATGGTATCTATGGCTTGAAAGAGGTGGGATGTGGTGATGACGACCTGGTGCTGGTGCATGATGCCGTGCGCCCACTCTTGTCGCAAGACATCATCTCATCCAATATCGCCATCTGCCAGAAGTATGGCTATGCCATTACGGGTATCAAATGTAGAGAGGCTATCCTGGAGAGCGAAGATGGTTTCACGACCAACACCAGTATTCCGCGCGACAAGCTGATCCGTACCCAGACACCCCAGACCTTCCGTTTGGGCAATCTGATAGCAGCCCACGAAGAGGCTAAGGAGAAGGGCATCGCCAATTCGGTGGCATCCTGTACCCTGATGGCAGAACTGGGAGGCAGACAGATGCATATCGTGCCTGGTTCAGAGAAGAACATCAAGATAACCACCGTTGAGGATTTGGAGATACTGAAGGCACTGATGAAGGTTCAGCCTGAGGCTTGGTTAAAATAAACGTGTTATGATAGGAAATTCACCATATAAGGAAGATATTGCGCGCCTTTTCCGGGAAGGTTTGGAATTGGGGCGTCTGCATGGCAAAACCATTCTTGTGGCTGGTGCTACAGGATTGGTAGGAGGCTGTGTGGTTGATGTGCTGATGCAGAATCCTGCCCGGTGCTACAAGGTGATAGCAGCCGGAAGAAACAAGGAACGTGCCCGACAGAAGTTTGCTGCCTATTGGGAGGATGAATCTTTCTTCTTTGCAGAGATAGACGTTACCCAGCCTGTCATCAAGAGCATGGACAGGATGATAGGGGAACCGGTCTATAATGAGTTGGCTGAGGGCGCTGATTACATCATCGATGCAGCCAGCAATGCGAGTCCTAACTTCTTTAGGCAGAACCCTGTAGAGGTGATGAAGGCAAACATCAACGGTGTATCCAACCTGCTGGAATATGGATTGAGTCACCGCATGCAGCGCATGGTTTATATCTCTTCGGGTGAAATCTATGGCGAGGGCGATGGCTCTGAATTTACCGAGAAGAGCAGCGGCTATGTGGATTGTGCATCGGTGCGTGCCTGCTATCCATCTTCCAAACGTGCTGCCGAAACGCTCTGCATGGCATACGGAGCAGAGTATGATGCCGATGTGGTGATAGCCAGACTGAGTCATACCTACGGTCCGGGCTTTACGGAGAGTGACAATAGGGTGTATGCCCAGTTTATCCGCAATGTTCTGAAGGGTGAGGATATCGTCCTGAAGAGTAAGGGTGAGGCTTTCCGCTCCTGGCTTTATGTGGTAGATGCCGCCCATGCCATCTTGCGCCTCCTGCTGGATGGCGAGAGGGCAAATGCCTATAATGTGGCTCATTCAGAATCGAATATCTCCATCCGCCAACTGGCAGAGCTGATAGCCCGGAAAGCGGATAGAAAGGTGGTGTTTGATATTCCTGAGGCGGATGCGCAGCAGGGCAATACCACGCCTATCACCAAGGCAACCTTCAGTACGGATAAACTCAAGGCTTTAGGCTGGAAACCGCTCTTTGATGTAGAAGAAGGTTTCGGACATACCTTGCAGGAAGTGAGGGAAGGCTAAAGCTTTCTTTTAATCTCATCCCATGTTTCCCGCTTTTCCATGTTCAGATAGTAGCGAAGGTGTTTCTCTACTCTCTGTTCTACGGGTGGAAACTTCATATAGTCGCCAAAGAAGTGGCGCAGATAGGTATCAGCCTGCTCCGGCAGCAAGACGGTGGTATCCTCGAACGGGAATTCCTTGCCCTTGCCGAGCCATTCCTTCGGGAAAATCTCCTTATAGTGGTAGGAACCTGTATTCACCAGTACGTTCTTTGCCTTATCGAAGTCATACCGGTGACTCATCTCGTCCATCTGCTGGATGAGGCGGTGGCGCATCTTGCTGCGGCAGAAGAAGGCGAGCGTCTTGATGGCAAAGCGGCCCCAGGTTTCCTTGTGCAGGAGCAGGGAGATGTACTCAAAGAAAGTATTGTGGGTGGTTACGGCATTCAGACGGTTGATGGTCTTAGAGTATTTGCGATACAGCGCCTTTGCCGTTTCCAGGTCATCGTCGGTGGCATCAAGAGGGAAGATATCTACGTAAAGACCGATGATGCAAGGACGCTCCTTCTCCTCGATAAGGGTGGTTTCGCGATTCACGAGTTTGGAGAAATACAGAGGGTATGACTCGTTGTTGTAGGGAGTTACTACCTCGTATTTGCCAAAGTCTTCGTGTTTGGCGATTTCGAGCAGACGGTCGTAGTCGGGGCGTGGCATCAGTACGTCGATGTCATCGTCCCAGGGAATCATTCCGTGGTGACGGGCGGCTCCGATGGCGGTGCCGGCACAACAGTAATATCTGAGGTGATACTTGTTGCAGATTTCGATGAAAGCCTTCAATATATCGAGTATTGTGGCGTTCCATTCCTTCTTGATGTTCTTAATATCCATACTTTTTTCTGTTTTACGGCTGCAAAAGTAAGCAAAAAGTTTTGAACTTCAAACTATTTATGCTACTTTTGCATTCTAAAAAGTAAAAACAAGTAATATTCCATGTTTATCAGATAGAAACGATGGCAGAATCATTAAAGGAAAAAACCGCCAAGGGATTGTTCTGGGGAGCGATGAACAGTGGCTCTACCCAGGTACTCAATATCCTCTTTGGCATCTTCTTGGCGCGTTTGTTGTCGCCAGCCGATTATGGTATCATCGGCATCCTCACCATATTCACCCTGATAGCGGGCAATCTGCAGAGTAGCGGGTTTACCCAGGCACTGGTGAATATCAGAAAACCCACCGATAACGATTATAACTCGGTGTTCTGGTTTAATGTCCTGGTGAGTCTTACCATGTATGTGGTGCTCTTTTTCTGTGCGCCGCTGATAGCAGATTTCTTTCATCAGCCTTGTCTCACCTCCCTGTCGCGCTTCGTGTTCCTGAGTTTCTTCATCTCTTCGTTTGGAATCGCCCAGAACGGATATATGATGAAGAACATGATGAACAAGGAGATTACCATCGTTAATTTCATGGCTCTGATCAGTTCGAATGTCGTGGGACTGGTACTGGCATTCAACGGCATGGCTTACTGGAGTCTTGCCTGGCAGCAGGTTATCTTTATCCTCGTGCTGAATATCGGAAGATATTATTATACGGGATGGCGCCCGAATTTTCATATCGATTTCGGACCGGTAAGGAAGATGTTCGGATTCAGCGTGAAACTCCTGGTTACCAACATCATCAATACGGTGAGCAACAATGTATTGACCTTTGTCTTCGGCAGGTTCTATCCGATTAATGATGTGGGTAACTATAGTCAGGCATACAACTGGGACACCAAGGCTAATTCGTTTGTTGCCAATACGGTGGGACAGATAGCTCAGCCCGTCTTGGCTTCTATCCAGGACGATAAGAACCGCGAGTTGCTGGTGTTTAGAAAAATGCTCCGTTTCACGGCATTCCTTTCTTTTCCATTGATGTTTGGTTTGACCCTGGTATCACGCGAATTCATTCTGATTACGATTCATGAGAAATGGATAGCCAGTGTGCCGCTGTTGCAGATCCTTTGTGTGAGCGGTGCCTTTATGCCGATTTATACGCTCTATCAGAACCTTGCCATCAGCAAGGGGCGTTCTGATGTGTATATGTGGTGCAACATCGGTCAAGTAGTGGGCTTGCTCGCCTTGGTGTTGTTCTGT
>OGZO01003520.1_pt1 | contig 9924 bp, 3 predicted proteins | sample 1576721 | NCBI WGS metagenome assembly OGZO01 (sample SAMEA3541516, study PRJEB24748) | human gut metagenome | biome: human gut; feature: human-associated habitat; material: faeces | place: China | collected 2012 | reverse complement strand
TGTCAATGTATCTTCGTGCCGCAAAGGTTGAGGCGGAAGATGCTGGTGAAAGCACAGAAGATATGGCGAATAGTGTCTCTGAGCTTCGCAGCGACATTTTAGCACTAACAAATCAAAAAGTAGACATAATGGCTGATGATACCACTTTTAAGAGCACATATCAGATAGTTAAAGAGCTCTCAAAAGAATGGGATAATATCACTGATATTGACAAAGCCACAATCTTAAAAGAAATTGGTGGTAAGAGAAACGCGAATGCTGTATCTGCCCTTATTACAAATTTCAAAGATGCTGAAAAAGCAGCGACTACAGCAGCAGAGTCATCGGGTTCTGCGCTCAAAGAAAATGAAAAATATCTTGATAGTATTCAAGGTAAGATGGATCAGCTTAAGGCAACCTTCGAAGATTTATCACGAAAGGCATTAAGTTCCGATTTTATCAAAGGAATTGTCGATAGCGGCTCATCTTTATTAAATATACTTGATAAAATTACAGAGACAATCGGTGGATTACCAGCAGTAGCAACTGCTGCTATGGTGGCTATCCAAGCGATGTCAAAAAATAGCGTGGGTGAACTAAATAATCAGTTCCGTAATCTAATCACACTAAGATACGAATATGCTCACGAGGCAGCCTAATAGTAATATGAACGAGATTATCTTAAACTCGATTGATAATCAAGAGGCTCCAAGAAAAATAGGATAAACTGATATAAGTAATGGTTCTTATATCGACAGACGGGGACGGTTTATGCATTAAGCTATATAAAACAGTGTATAAAAGTATCCGCAGCCATTGCCCAAAATCGAGATTGGGTAGGTTCAGAGGACATAAACCTACACGGAGAAATTCGTGAATGTATGTTGCAAACTGTGCTCGGCGATAGCAAATAGCCGAGATAAAAACCAAGCCGTAGCTAAGCGGAGTGTGAAATTAGTGAGTCCCCTGCTCTTCTACTTGACGGACAAAATGGATATTTTATAAATAAAAATTGAATAATACAAAATAAAAAAAGAGCCACTCGAAAGTGACTCAATTTTAATATTATCGAGAAATTACCATTTGTAACCGCAGTCTTTGCATTCAAATTGGCATTTTCTTGTTTGCCCAAAGATGCCAAACATCGCTATGTTGGCTACTTTTCTGAGGTCAGAAATTTTGCTAACATTAGTTGATTGACACGTTGGGCACTTTGGAACATTTTTAGGTTCATTCCTACGACTATATGATGTTCCAGTAGCAAGTTCGTAATACTCAATGTATTCTTGTTCCATCCTCTTACATAATTCCGGATATTCTTCGGGATCAAAATATTTCATTTCCAAACTTTCACGACATTTTAAGCATTTTGTGTCGCGAATTTTCCAAGATACTCTAAACGTAGAGTAACACTCGCCACAATTAGGGCAAACCCAAATTCGCACAAAGTTCACTCCTTTCTTTGTTTAAAATCAAAATATCACATAAAATAATAAAAGTCAAGAAAATAAAACAGTTTGATATTCGGCTTCGACCCAAGTGATGATTTTGACAAGAGCAGCGGAGTAACTGAAACACTAAAAAATAGTTTTTCAATGTATAACGCATGGGCTGGACAAAAAATTAGGGTTTCTGACTGGAGCGATTATTTTAAAGACAGAAAAGAATTTAAAGGGATAGATAGTAGCCATATTGTTACGCCTGCTGAAAAAACCAAACTTGACGAATACTTTGATGGTCAAGAAGCTTTGTCAAAATTGACAGAAGGAACAGAAGAATATACTCAAAAATCACAAGAACTTGAAAAATCATTATTGGGCACTTCAGAAAAAGTCAAGAAATTAGCTGAAGAAGGAAGTTCTGCTGATATCAAGGTTTCAAAATTTGCTGATACTTTTGATAAGACATCAAAATCACTTTCTGGTTTTAGTAAACTTGCTTCAGCAGCAGCTAATATATTCACAACCTTCCTTATCAGCGAAGGTATCAACTTGATAATCAAGGGTGTTCAAACTCTTGAAGAAAAGAACGAGAAGCTCGTTCAGTCAGCACAAGAAGTTTCCGATGCTTATAAGGATGCACAGAGTTCATATTCTTCAAATACCAAGACACTCGACTCGGTAGCGGAGGAGTATAACAAACTCGTAAAGGGTGTCGATTCGGACGGTAATAACATAAGCCTCACCTCAGATGAATATGAGCGTTTCCAATCAATAATGGAACAGATCATCAATGTCTCCCCTGACATTGTAAGCTCTTACGATGCGCAAGGAAATGCTGTACTCGACTATAAGAACGCTCTTCAACAAGCAAGAGAAGAACAAGAAAGATTAAATCAAGAGTCCATAGACGATTACATAAATAAAGGCATAGACGTGTTTGCCGGTGCAAAGGCTTCCTTGGCTAAAGACGCCATTTGGAGTTCTGGAAACGGAAAGACATCAGTCGCAGGCTGGTTTGGCAACCTCGCAGACGGAATGGGGCTTCCTCTCTCTGATAGTATTCTTAAAAAGGGTATCTCGTCGCCTGATTTTTATGAAACAGTTCGCGTAGATACGACAGATCCAAACTCTAAACTTTATAACGATATTTTTTCAAAATATCTCGATGGAAAAAATTTCGTAGAGCAGGTTGAGTCGGTCAATACACATTATGACGAGATTATTAAGGAAATAGATAAATCTGGTAAGTATGGTAACGATGAAAAGGCCATCGAAGCTGTTAAAGAAAATTTAGATTCTTTTAAAAACTTATCCGAAGTAATTGACGCTGCTAAGTCAGATATCGAAGATTATCTAAAAGTTTATCTTTCTCAGAACAACACTTACAAGTCACTTCCTACAAAATATCTTGAGGCGTTCAATAACAACCTTGAAAATGTCGTTGATGTTAAAGAAAGCGAGCAATGGAATAAGGATGCCGCAGATAAATACACAGAGGATTTTAAAGCTGCAATCGACGGTGAGTACGGCTTTGTTACTGACCTTAACGGTTATATTCAAGACGCGAGCAAAGGAAAAATCGCTTCGGAGGATGTCGAACGATATAACTCACAAGTAAAAAAACTAAAAGAGAAATTAGATAACGACAAGAATTTTTCAAGCGAGGCAGCCAACGCCATTAACGAGTATTACAGTAAACAATTATCCAATATTACTGTTGTAGATACTGACAGAATGTACGGTCAATTTTTTAAATCAAATAAAAATGGCGAAAAATCGATTTCGGATATAACTCATGAGAAAAACGAGTTTGACAAGTGGTATGATAAGTTAAGTAGCGAAAAGAAAGAACTCGTAATGTCGTTATACCTTAATACGGACGACGCATACGAAAGTATAGATAAATTAGATGACAAGCTGAACGAGTTTGTCGATTCGACGGGTGAACTTACCGACGCTGGCGAAATAATGACCAACAGATTAAAGAGCGATATTGAGCTCTTGACTGAAGGTTTTAGTTCGGCAAACGATGCTGCAACAAATTTCAAGAAATCATTACAGGATATTCAAGGCGGAAATGATTATGATTCATCGTTTAACTCATATAAAGATGCTTTAGACGCTATTTCTAATGCCCAGAAAAACGGAACTTATGGCTCAAAAGAATTCAAGCTTGCATCAGATTATATCTTTGGTAAAGGCTGGGACGATGAAAAGTCTTGGGACGAGAAGATTAAATTTGTTGAGAATAAAATGAGCACCATTACCAAACTGTTCGGAACACATACCGACTCAAAAGGTAATGAGAGCAAGACATATGGCTATGGATTTCTTGAGGAATTATATAAGCTTCAGCAAAACGGTGCGTTTAAAGACATAGATGGTTTTGTAACAGAAATCAGTAAAAAATCAAATGGTGGATTTGATTTTAACATCGATCCTTCGGAAATAAGCGTTATTGCAAAAAAGATGGGTATTACTGAAGACGCAGCTTGGTCGTGTCTTAATGCACTCAAAGAGATTGCCAATGTAGATGTCTTCGACAACGACTCATTCGATAGATTGCTGAACAGTCTTAATAAAACAAAGGGATACGAAAATATTATTTCCAAAACAATCGGTGATGACGGAAATATTAAAGGTATCATCCTTGATATGGACAAACTCAATTCTTGGGCTAAGGCTAATAATGTTGAACTTGATGAAATGCAAGATGAAATCGACTACTTCAAAAAGAATGGTGGATTAACTCTTGATTTCACAACTGATGCGGACAGTGTATTCAAGTCACTTAAAGCATTGCAAACCGCTTATGGCGGCATTATGAAGCAATCTAAAGATGCCAAAGGTAATAATCTCAATATTGTAAATATTGATAATCTCGGAGAAACTCTTAAGAATTTAGGTAAAACCGATGATGAGATCTATAATATAATTAATGGTCTCAAAACAATTAAAGAAAACAATCCTGAATTAAACTTAAATTTAAAAACAAAAAGTAAGGGCGGCGTTGACGGTTATTTAAAAGGACTAAATACTTCAAATAAAACAACTCAGCAACAGCTCGAAGATACTAAGGCAAAGGCGCAACAGCTTGATCAAGTGACACTCGTTGACATTCAGAAGTCTTTTGATTCATTAAATGGGAAAGTTAATACTGTTAAAGGCTCTCTTAGTAGTGTCAATAATATTCTTAAAGAGATTCAAGGTCGCAAAGACTTAAATATCACGGTCTCGGCAAAGACAAACACAGATGGCAGTGACTCTAAAAACACCAAAGGTTCTGGTAAAGGACATAAAGGACATAAAAAGAAAGCCTCTGTCAGAGGCACTGCGTTTTCTAAAGGTAAATGGGGTGCAAAAACTTCCGAAAACTCGTTAATTGGCGAAGTTGAGCCAGAGATATGGGTACACTCGGATACTGGCGATTGGGAACTTGTAGATAATCCTAAGTTTGGAAATGTTCGTAAGGGAGACATTATTTTTAATGGTTCTCAAACGAAAGATTTGTTAAAGAGTGGTGACACTCCAAAATTTGGCAAGGCATACAGCGTTGGTAAAGGCAGCAAAAAGAAAAATTATAACGGATCTGTCGATCCAAGAAATAGTGGTAGCGGCAGTAGTTCAAGCAAGAGTACAACGAAGGGCAAAACTAAAGGCAAATCTAACGATAGTAAGAAAAAAAGTACTCTTGAAAAATTCCAAGACTGGATAGATAAATTCTTCGACTGGATAGAAGTTCGTCTTGATAGATTGAAGACAAGGGCTGAACAATTTCAGAAAAAAGCCGAGTTAAAGGTTAACAATCAAAACTACGGCACATATAACACTTCAAAACATTCAGCAAGCACCGGCGCATATAAACAATATTACAACGCTATGAACGTTACGGGAACTTTAATTAATGAAAATAATAGAGGTGCCAAACGATATACAAAACAAGCAAATAGCGTATTAAACAAAGCCAAAAAAGACAAATTAATTAACTCTAAGCAATTGGCAACTATAAAGAAAAGAGTTGCAAATGGCACGATTGATATATCTAAGTACGGCGAAAAGATGCGAGGGGTAATTGAGGAATATAAAAATTGGTATGACAAGTCGCTCGAATGTCAAAACAATGTTCTTGAATTTACCGACCAGTATACTGAATACGCCGAAGCTATGTATAATTTGCCTATCAAAAAAGCTGAAGCGAAGCTTGATAAATTGCAGAATAAACAAGACATCGCTGAAGCTAAGTATGACGTGATGATTGGGGCTGCCAATAAAAACAACGTTTTATCAACAAAATCGTCTTATGCAAAAAATCAAAGGGATATTTATGCCAGGGAAGCAACTGAGGCGACTAAAAATTTAAAAGACGCGAAAAGCCGTATTAACAGCCGAAAGAAAGGTGCTTTATCTGGTTTATCCAACAAAGATAAAGACAAGATAATCAACGCTGCGAAAAACGGTCAAGAGATTGATTGGAGCCAGTTTAAAAAGCTTTCAAATAAAGGCAAGAAAGCAATTATCGAATATAATGAAGCGTTAAAAGCTAACGAACAAGCAACAACCGATGCTGCTAAAGCAGAGTATGAATATACCAAAACGGTAAGACAAAACGCTAAAGAAATGTTTGATAACATTGCTGCTGACTACGAACGTTCACAAAACGAAATAAGTCATCAAAACAATTTACTTTCGGAAAAGATAAGCCAACTTGAAAACAAAGGATATGTAATATCACAAGCCTTTTACGAAAGACAGTCTCAGCTAAACAGAGAAACTCAGGCTTCTCTTGAGTCTGAAATAACTTCTTTGTTGGCGCAACAAGCGACTGTCGAAGCTGGAACGGATGAATGGTGGGAAATGCAGAGCACCATTAACGATACGGCCGAAGCGATAGAAAAATGCAAATCAACAACCGAAGAACTTGCGAAGGCAATCAGAGATTTAAACGATGAGAAATTTGATTATTTTCAAGATTTAGTATCTGATTTGTCAGACGAAAACGATTTTCTTATCGAAACATTATCTTTAAGCGATTTATATGACGATAATGGAAAGGTTACTAATGAGGGTGCTGCAACATACGGATTGAGAGTTGCAAATCTTAAAATTAAGCAACAACAAGCGGCTGAGTACGGACGATATGCTGAACAAGCTTTATCGGAATATCGCGCCGATACAAATAACAAGGAAGCACTTGAAAGATATAGGAAATATATTCAGCTCCAAAGAGAGAGTTTGCAGGCTTGCAACGATGAAAAGGAAGCCATTAAAAGCCTTGTCGAAGATGGTATAGATAAACAGTTAGATGCTTTACAGAAATTGATAGATAAACGTAAAGACGCACTTCAATCTGAAAAAGATCTATATGATTATCAAAAGAATATTAAGAGCCAGGTAAAAGAATTAACTTCTTTGGAAAAACAATTAAGCGCTTATGCTGGCGACAACTCAGAGGAAACGAAAGCAAAACTACAGCAATTAAGAGTTTCTTTTGAAAGTGCCAAGGAAGATTTACAGGATACCGAGTACGATAAATACATTTCCGACCAAGAATCGATGCTTGACGACCTGTACGACCGTTATGAAGAAGTTTTAAACGCACGCTTAGATAACTTAGATGCACTTGTTGAAAGCGTCTCAAATGGCGTCACAGACAATGCAGGCACAATCAATAACACATTAATTTCAACAAGCGATAAAATTGGATATCGTATTGACGGTATGACAAATTCTATAATAAGTAATACTTCGAATGTTGTCAGGGTACTTTATAGTATTAAATCAAGTGTTGAAGAAATATATAGAGCAACGTCTCCATATCCAAACATGATTATCAGAACGAACACAATAACGGGGCAAAACGGATGGAGTGATTTCTCTGGATACGCGTCGGGCTCAAAATCAATTAACAAAGATGAGCTTGCTTGGACACAGGAAAACGGAAATGAAGTTATTATAAGAAAATCCGATGGAGCAATGCTCACCCCGCTTGGTAGGGGTGATATGGTCTTCGATAAGGATGCGAGCAAAAATTTATGGGATTTAGCTCACAATAAAATATCGATTGAAAGCTCCCGACCGAGTAGCATCCGCAACATATCACGTGTTGGTGGTAACACTAAAAATGATATCAAACTTGATATTACACTTCCTAATGTAAAGAATTACGAAGAATTTAAACGTGATTTGACAAACGATAAGCAATTCGAGAAGGTTTTGCAGGCGATGACTATTGATCGCTTAGGTGGCGCAAATAGTTTTACCAAATATAAATATTAAGTCACGAAGGGAAGACAATTAGTCTTCCCTTCGTAATATATTGAACGAAAGGAAATTATCATTGAAAAATAAGAAAACGTCAGAATTAGAAAAAGAAATTAAAGAGTATCAAAAGGCAACTGCCGAATTTAGAGAACTCAATAAGCAGTTAAGAGAATGTAAAAAGGAATATGAAAAAATCATAAAATCAATTACATTGATAAAACAAAAATTAAACAAACTCTATAATGATAATATTTAAACAATACGGAGGTGTTGAATTATGAAAATATCAGATTTCGAATATGATGGACTGACCCTTGAGACTTTTGGTTATACCGTTTGTTCATTTTCTTCTACTGATGAAGAAACAATTCCTTCGCCGTCAAATATAACATTCAACACAATTTCGATGAATTTTGGAACGCGCAACTATTTAACAAGTGCGCCCTACACAGAGGCTTTAACCGCTAAATTTCAAATTTGTAAAAACACTTGCACTAACGAAGAATTAAAAATCACAGATGAAGAAATTAGAGAAATTACACGTTGGCTTCAGAGGAAAGAATTTAAAGAGATAAGATTAATCGACTTAGATAATAACGATTATTTTACCAATGGAAGTTTTAATGTGAGTTGTATATATTACAACGATATATGTTATGGTTTTGAAATTGAATTACAAACGGATAAACCATATTTGTACGCCGAAACAGTAGAGGTTAATTTTGATATTTCTAAATCTGGCGAATCGTACATAATGGTAGATGAGTCTGACGATATTGATATGATAACTCCGTATGTTGAAATAAAAATCACCGCAGGAAATTCTGGAGATTTGAAAATACAAAATTCCTTTACGGGGAATGAAACTGTTATAAAGAACTGCCAAAGTGAAGAAATCATCACCTTTGATTATCCTGCTATAAAATCATCATTAGAAAATTCGCATAAGATCGCAAATGATTTCAATTGGGAGTTTTTGAGAATAGGAAATACTTATTTTGACAGGGAGAACCAATTAACATTTTCTATTCCCTGTTCTGTTAAAATAAAATATTCCCCAAGCGTAAAATTAGGCTTACAGGGAGGTTGATGAAGTATGAATATTAAATTTGATAAAAATAATCGTCCTTCTGAACTAACCGTCGTATTGTCTAAAAAAAATGGTGACTTAATTGGTGAAATAAATGCAGAGGCTTTTAAAATTAAAAGAAGCTTAAATGAAGCCGACGAAATATATTTTGAGGTTTATAAAAATAAATCAGATAGCACAACGCAAACGCCTTATTGGGATGAAATCACTGACTTTAAATGTGTGTGGTGTCGGGAATTAAATTCTTACTTTGAGATATATGTTGACACTTCCGATGATAATGCACTAAAAAAGACAGTAACGGGTAAAGGACTTGGTGAAGCCGAGCTTTCTCAAGTCAATTTGTATGACACCGAATACAACACTGAAAATGATATAAATCGCGATGATTATATTCCGATAAAAATTTTTGATCCAGAAACAAAAAAAGCTTCGCTGTTAGATTTAATACTTGATAAAGTTCCACATTATAGTATCGGAGAAGTATCAACGAGTCTTCGTAACCTACAGCGCACATTTTCGTTTGACGAGAAATCTATTTATGATGCTTTGCAAGAAATAGCGACCGAAATTCAGGCTCTTTTAAAAATTGATGTATATCTCGATGCTAACGGTCGTATTCAACGAAAAATCAATCTGTATGACTTATTAGATTACTGTGGCACCTGTAACAAAAGGTTTGAGACATTTAAAGAAGTTCCAAATATATGCCCTGATTGTGGCAAGAGCACAATAATAAAAGGGTATGGCGAAGCAATGAATATTCTCGTTGAAGCGGACGAATTAGCAAGCTCAATAGAGGTGTCGCCTAATAGCGATACAGTAAAAAACTGCTTTAAGCTTTCGGCTGGCGACGACGATTTGACGGCGGCAATAAAGAATATTAACCCTAATGGGTCTGATTATATTTGGTATATTCCCGATTATATGAAAAAGGAAATGTCAAATGAACTTCAGAAAATTTTAAATAATTACGACAGTATATATGAAGCTTGGGTAAATGGCACGAATAAGATTGATTATTGTGCTGGAGATAATGTTTTAGAAGGATTGAATGACGAACGTGGTGTAGTATCTGGCACTTTGAGTCAATACAATAAATTAGTAGACATCCACTTTTTCAGCCTGAATCTCAAATGGCTGTTTTGTACC
>OGZO01003509.1_pt1 | contig 9945 bp, 9 predicted proteins | sample 1576721 | NCBI WGS metagenome assembly OGZO01 (sample SAMEA3541516, study PRJEB24748) | human gut metagenome | biome: human gut; feature: human-associated habitat; material: faeces | place: China | collected 2012 | reverse complement strand
ATGGAAAAGGCGGTTTCTGGAATGAGAAGAACTGGCGTGCACCAGAGCATCTGTCTTTTTTATTGTCATTTTTTATTTGTCATCATCCATAAATACCGAGAAAGATGTTTTGCCTAATACATCATTGACAAAGCCTTCGGTATCGTCTCGTACCTCTTTCCAGTCAAGGGCTTCCAGATTATGAATGTAGTCCGCCTGATCGCCGAAAAGATCCGGTAGTCCTTCGGTCACCTTCCTCATCTGCCCTTTAAAATATCCTTTTGCCATCGTATCTCCGTCACAGGTCATGACCATATCGGTAGCCTTCAGGCTAAATCCATCCTCTGCCTCCTGCCATGTGATATGGGATGTCATCTTGTACTGTTTGCCGGTATTGGCATAGTAGGTCATTTCCGCATCGATCCAATGAGAATAGTCGGGATTGCGCACCATCTTCATTTCTACGCGCTCATCGTCCGGCAGTTCATAATACATATAGGCAGTGCCGACATCCTCGCCATCAACGACCATGGATGCACCATCTAAGACATCCGACATATCCACAGAAAGCCTGCGCAAATGGTTGTGCTTGGTCAGATACATGGAGCAGACCACATCATAATCCGGGGCATCAATTCCTAAAAGATCCCAGATAAACTGTCCACATCCCTGCGGAATGGTGATCACAAACTCCTCACTGACCGTGCCATCTTCATCTTCGATGGTCTTACCCGTCTGATCGATGGAGATCTGCTTGGTCAGGTCTGCAATATCCTGCATATGATCCTTGAACCATGTTTTATCGATATCAGAAGTCAGATCCGGCATTTTCAAAAAGAGATCCTGCCCCGTCGGGAAGGCATAGCCAATATCATCCCCCAAAAGCGGGGCTTCCATGTAGACCGTCTGATCCTCTGCATAAAAATCCAACTCACCCATATCGACCCACAAAAGATCCATATCCATCTTGGAAGAAATGCGCTTTTGTGCAAAAGACCGCTTGGCATCCACATCAAAATAGATGGAAGATTTTACCTGCTGCATACCGGAAAGTCCTACTTTACCGGTCAGTTCGGTATCTCCATTGCCATAGTCACGGCACATCTCCATAATATCAATATCATGCAAAAGATAGCCCGGATTTTTCAGTGTGACCTCCATAAAATAAATGGAGGATAAAAGTAAGCGGGAACTTGGTTGCTGCGCCCAAGTATAAAATGCCCCACCGGCGACCACGATAAGTGCTGCCAAAATCCCTAATATGATCTTGCCTCTTTTTTTCATAGGCCTTCCCTACCTTGTCTTAAATAAATGGATTATAAAATCTGCTTCCATCATGATATGTAACCACAAGTGCTATGACCATAAAGACTAGAGTTACGATCATGACCGCATAGTCTGCTTTTGCAAGTTTGCGCCCCATATACCAGGTACGCTTTTTATTTTTTCCATAACCACGCAACTCCATGGCATTGCTGACCGTGTCGATCCGATCCATACTGGTAAAGATCAATGGGAAAATGATGGCTGACACATTTTTGATTCGATCCATCAGTTTTGCCTTGCCGGACATCTCGATTCCGCGCGCTTCCTGTGCATTTTTGATTTTGTGGAAATCATCCTGCACATCCGGGATATAGCGGAGCGCGATCGCCATCGCATAACCGATATTATAACTTACGCCAAGTTTATTCAATGATGCCGCAAGTTCGGATGGATTGGTCGTGATGATGAACATAAATACCGCCGGCACGATCGTAAAATACTTGAGCACAACATTGAGTTCATAGAACAACTGCTCCTGGGTCACCACCCAGCGACCGCCCAGACTGTAAAGGATGTGCTCTGTGCCATAGATCTTTGTTCCCTGTCCCGGTGCAAAGATAAAAATAGCCAGAATGTTGATGATCATAAATACCAATATCACCTTAAAAACGGAACCAACCTGTTCCCAACTGGTCTTGGATAGTTTAAACAAGATTAAACTGGTCGCAAGCATAATGGCAAGCACCCTGGTATCATAGGTCAACATACAGGTGATGGTCCATGCCAGAAAGAAGATCAGTTTGGTAACGCCACACAGATCTTCCATCCATGTTCCTTTTTCTTCATAAGAAAATAATTTTGCCATTATCTCACCGTCCTTTCGTAGTTGATAAAGCATTCAACAAACGCAGACGGTGACGGGATACCGCATTTTTCTGCCATCTCATAAAGTGAAGTCTGCTTTAAGTATGCCCGATCTGCGATCTGCCCATTCGTCAGGATATTTGCCGGTGTGTCGTCCGCGATCATCTGTCCGTCCGCGATCACAATGGCACGATCCGTATATTCCAGCATCAAATGCATATCATGCGTGATCATAATGATGGTGGTACCAAATTCTTCGTTTACCCGTTTTAAGAATTCCATGATCTCCGTATAGTGACGGTAATCCTGTCCGGCTGTCGGCTCATCTAAGATCATGATCTGTGGGTTCATGACTAAAATAGAAGCAATAGTCACACGCTTCTTTTGTCCGAAACTCAGGGCTGAGATCGGCCAGTTACGGAAAGGATAAAGACCGCAGATCTTGAGTGTTTCATAAACTCTTTCCTTGATCTCATCTTCCGAGACACCGCGCACGGCAAGACCCAAAGCCACCTCATCATAGATCATTGCCTTGGAGATCATCTGATTTGGATTTTGCATGACAATACCGATCTTTTCGCCACGCTCCTTGATGGAAAGCGGTGCGATATCCTGACCATCCAAGAGGATCCTGCCCTTATCCGGCTGCAAAAAGCCACAGATCAGGCTGGAAAGAGTCGTCTTTCCGGCACCATTTTTTCCAACAACGCTGATCATTTCGCCTTTATTTACCGAAAAATCAATATCCTGTAAGATCGGGTGCTTGGCATCATAGGAAAAATCCAAATGCTCTACGGCAAGAGCCACCTGGCTATTTTTTCCCTTTGCCGGCGTCTGGGCACTGGCAAACCATTCCTGTACCTGTCCTTTGTAGGCAGAAAAATCCATGGTCTCCACATGTGCCGGACGATCTTTTTCGGAAATCGTGCAGCCTGCATGCTTCAATGCCGTCACATAAAGCGGTTCACGGATGCCCTCTTTCATCAGTATATCACAAGATAAAAGTTGATCCGGTGTCATATCCGCAACAATCCTGCCATCACCCACGACCACAATACGGTCTACATCCTTATATAAAGCATCTTCCAAACGGTGCTCAATAATAAGGATGGTCTTATTCTGTTCTTTTTGGATGGAATCGATCAATGCGATCGCGCGTTTTCCCGTTGCCGGATCCAAATTGGCAAGTGGCTCATCAAAAAGCAGAATATCCACGTCATCGATCATGACGCCTGCCATAGACACACGTTGCTTCTGTCCACCTGACAATGCTCCCGGTGCATGGTGCAAAAGATTTTTCACATCCACCATATTGGCAATCGCATCCACACGTCTGTGCATCTTTTCTTCTTCCATACAGTCGTTTTCCAATACAAAGGCGATATCTTCCGCTACCGTCAGTCCGATAAACTGTCCATCGGTATCCTGTAAAACAGTGCCGACCATCTTGGATAGTCCAAAAATGCCCAGGTCTTTCGGTTCCTTTCCTCCAATATATAATTCACCGGTACTCTCTCCTGCATATGAAAAAGGAACCAATCCGTTGATGCAGTTGGCAAGTGTTGATTTGCCTGACCCGGATGGCCCTATAATAAGAATTTTTTCTCCGGGATAGACGCTAAGGTCAATATCCCGGAGAGTTGGTTCTACCTGTGAATTGTACTTAAACGAATAATTTTTAAACTCGATAATAGGTTCCACAATCACATTCCCTTTTAATAATTAGTCTTCTTTTGTAAGGCTTGATGACTTTGCACCAATCTTAGTATAACCCATGCCAAGCAGAGTTCCAAGAATTGCTGTAATAATAATATTTGCTACAAATGCACATGCACCCTGTGCAAATACCTTATTGGTAGGCTCTGAATAGATGACAATGTCTAGTACCGGAGCAACGAGAATCCATGCAACCGCATTTGTTACAATCTGTACTATATTAAAAAGTACAATTGCTTTACGATCAAATCCGCCTTCTTTGATCTGATACTTCTTAGCGAAAAGGCCTACGCCGATACCAATCACAGCTTCTGGAATAACCCAGCTCCACCAGATACTACCATAAAACATAGCATCGCCAAGTGCATGACCAAGAATACCTATAATGCCACCAACAACTGGTCCAAATACTGCTGCTAAAAATGCAAGGACTGCTGCTCTTGGCTGTAATGAAGTGTTAGGAATAATTCCCAATGGAATCTGCACCTCTGTAAGCACGATAAAGAGTGCTGTTCCGATACCGGTCGCAACGACTTCTTTAATACCAAACTTTTTCATTGAATTTTCCTCCTTGTTTGTATAATACTGCCTTATTATATGTTATCTTGACATTTTTCTCAATGTCCTTTTACACAAAAAATGCCGCAAATCCGTAGGATTTTTGGCATTTTGCAAGATTTTGCTGTGTTTCCATAGTATTTTGATAGGATTTTGGCAGTTTGGATTTTCTGCGAAAGAATCGAGCGGAGGTGTTACGCGTGTGCTTATTTGAATACGATCAGGAAAAACATATCAAAATGGAAAAAGCAGAGTCCTATCAGGACGGAATCGCCTTAGGGGAAGAACGCGGTAAGCGACTTGGACAGGAAATGGGGCAGGATATCATCAATCGTCTGAACCAGTCTTTGATAGCCGATAATCGTCTAGAAGATTTGACGCGCAGTGTTCAAGATCCAATATATCAGGAAGAATTGTTAAAAGAATATGGTATCTTGATGTAAGGTATTTCAAAAAGAGCGTAGGGAGATTTCAATCCCTACGCTCTCTTCTTTTGCTCAATTAATACGACAAGATGTAGATTGCGTTATGTGACTGACGCGCTCCCTTAACTCTTAGATTACTGAAGTAATGAAAGAACACCCTTCAGCAACAGATGTAAAATCTACAAAACAATCTGATGGAACAACTACCGCAACTAAGTATTTTGCAGACGCAGCAAAGTCAGTTGAAATAACAACTGCAAGTGGTATGGTTAGAAGCGAAAATGTAAATGGCACTCTTAACTTCAATTTACATGTAGGTGCAGATTCGTCATCTGACAACAAGATTGGTGTCCAGATTGATGCAATGAGCGCGGCAGGAATTGGTGTTAAGGGTCTTAAAGTTGATACAGAGGATGATGCTACTGCAGCTATTGATACTATTTCACAGGCTATCCAGTCTACACAGGGTGTTCTTTCCTTACTTCAGTAGTCCAAGCGTTAAGACGAGTGTATAATTACATGGAACAATGTATAGCACAAAGTAGTAATTAAGCAAGTGAAAAGAGGTCACTGGGAAATGCTTTTGCAAATCCCTGCGACCTCTTTTACACTTTTCAATCATTAGCCAGCCGATGACAAGCCATTCATCTTTTCCAATCTGATAATACGCTCCGAATGATCGGATACAACCGACTTCAAAACATCTGTATCTGTTTTCATCTTCTCATGGCTCTCGATGGATATTTCATACTTTCTGTACTCCGTATTGACAACCTTGCACAGATCTTTCAGACTCGGCACAACATAATTTTCAAGAAGTAGTTCGACATTTGTCATACGCTCCTTTAAGCCTTGTGTTTCCGTCTTGAGTCCTTGCATCTCTGACTTCAAACTTTGTGTCTCTGTCTTGAGTCCTTGCATCTCTGACTTCAAACTTTGTGTCTCTGCCTTTTGCTCTGCCATATCTGACTTTAAGTTAGATACATCCTGCTTTAGCCCTGATACATCCTGCTTTAGCCCTGATACATCCTGCTTTAATCCTGAGATATCAGCCTTGATCGGATTCAACTTTTCATCTAGTTTCTGATCCAGTTTTTCATCCAACTTTTTGTCTAACTTCTCATCCAGCATATCTGACATGACCCTAGTCATGGCTACCAGCAATTCTTCATTTGTCATAACTCTGCCCCCTTTCCTACAAATTCCCCTTGGTAAATAATATCCGTTGATATGCTACTGATTGTACTATCCCCTATCAGAAATTGCAAGAAACTTTTTCATAAATGATACAATGCGTGTATCTTCTTATAAATCCCATTCCGCCTGTCTGGTGTGCAAAAGTTCATGCGACTTATGCGACAGTGGCCGATCTAAGAATTTATCATAAGCCTGGACGATCGCCGGATTTTCATGTGAAAAGCGCAACTGGCTTCCCTTATCCAGCGCATACAACTTCTGTCCACGCTGACATGCCAATTCCAAGCCATCATGGATCGGTTGTCCACCGCCTCCGGCACATCCGCCCGGACAGGCCATCACTTCTACGAAATCATAAGAGACCTCGCCTCTGCTGACGCGCTCCATCAGATTTCTGGCATTTCCCAGTCCACTGACTACGGCTGCATGCACCGGCGTACCGGCAATATCCACGGTCACTTCCCGAATGCCATCTTCTCCACGTACAATAGAAAAATCATCTGCCCCCGGATTCTTTCCGGTCACAAAATAGTATGCACTACGAAGTGCTGCCTCCATGACTCCACCGGTCGCACCAAAAATCACACCCGCTCCGGTACCAATACCAAGCGGTTCGTCAAAAGCATCTTCTTCCAAGGTATCGATATTGACCTGGGCTGCACGAAGCATACGGATAAACTCTCGCGTTGTAAGCGAAACATCGACATCCCGATCTGCTCCACTGTCATTGACCTGTGGCACTGCACATTCATACTTTTTGGCAGTACAAGGCATGATGGAAACACAGGTGATCTTGTCCGGTGTCACACCCAAGATATCTGCATAATAAGTCTTTGCAACGGCTCCAAACATCTGCTGTGGCGATTTTGCTGTAGATAAATTGTCTACATAATCCGGGAACTGCGATTTCATAAAGCGTACCCAGCCCGGACAGCAGGACGTAAACATTGGCATTTTTGCATCTTTTTCATGTGAAAGACGCTCCAACAACTCATGTCCTTCTTCCATAATTGTCAGATCCGCAGAAAAATCCGTATCAAAAATATAATCAAATCCAATCTGTCTTGCGGCAGACACCATTTTTCCTACTGTCGCCTGCTCTGTAGAAAGCCCAAAGCCCTCGCCCCATGCGGCACGAACTGCCGGAGCGATCTGAGCGATCACGATCTGATCCGGATCCATAATGGCATCCATGACCTTAACCGTATCATTTCGTTCACGAAGTGCACCGGTCGGGCAATGTGTGATGCATTGTCCACAAAGGGCGCAATCCATATCTTCGATATTTTGCATATCTACCGTGCTTACACTGGTACGTTTGCCTGTATTGATAATGTCCCACACGCCCATGGTCTGGATCTTGTCGCAGACCTGCACACAGCGCATACATTTGATACATTTTGCAGAATCACGGATGATCGGGAAAGAATGATCCCATGGCTGGTTCTCGATCTCGATCTTGTATGGGATTTCAATAATATTCAACTCTCTGGCAAGTCTCTGCAGATTACAATCATTGCCTCTTACACAGGTGGCACAGCGAAAATCATGCTGTGATAAGATCAATTCCACGTTGGTACGTCTTGCAGACTGCACCTTGGGACTGTTGGTAAAGATTTCCATACCCTCTTCCACCACATTATTACATGCAGCAACAAGATTCTTTTTCCCACCTATCTCCACTAAGCAAACACGGCATGCGCCGATCTCATTGATCTCTTTTAAATAGCAGAGCGTAGGGATGCGAATGCCTTTTTCTCTGGCGGCATCCAAAATCGTCGTGCCTTTTTCTACCTGAATTTCTATTCCGTTAATCTTGGCATTTACCATCTTAATTCCCTACCTCCTCTCAGTACTCCACATCCATAGTGATCGCAGCGCAGACATCTGGCTGCTTCCTGAATCGTTTCTTCACGGCTCATAGCATTCTCAATGCCGTCAAAATCGTTCTTGCGTTCACACGCTTCTCTTTCTGTCAAATGGATGCGTCCACTTGGCAACTTGTCATTCATAAGAGGAGATGGGATATCCACATCTACGGTGATCTCGTGATGATATCCCAGATATTCATCAATATTGGCAGCCACGACCTTGCCTGCTGCAATCGCCTTGATCACGGTTGCCGGTCCGGATACGCAGTCTCCACCGGAAAATACGCCAGGATTTCCTGTTGTCTTACCGCCCTCATCCGTGATGATACGGTTCCATTTGGTCGAAATGCCCTGTTCTTCAAACTGCTCACTCTCGATATCCTGTCCGATGGCAACCAGAATGATATCTGCCGGCATGCGGATTGGATCCTTGTCCGCCTTATTGGACTTTGGTCTTCCATTGCGGTCATAAAGCCCACTGATCTGCGGCTGCGTCCAGAGTGCCACTGCCTTGCCTTCTTCATCTGCTTCCACGCGAAGCGGTGCCTGCAGGGTAAATAATTCCACCCCTTCCTCAATGGCTCCACGCACCTCTACCGGTGATGCTGTCATGTCTTTTTCCTGACGTCTGTAAATGATGCTTACCTTTTCCGCATTGGCACGAACAGCTGTTCTCGCACAGTCCATGGCAACATTTCCACCACCGATAACGGCTACCTTTAGTCCGCTAAAGTCTAAGCGCTTTTCCAGTCCCACGTCGCGCAGCAGATTGACTGCTGAGATAACGTTCAGGCTGTCTGCTCCTTCAATGTCAAAATTCTTGTCAGTCTGTGCACCGATGGAAATATAAATGGCATCGTATTCCTTTTCCAGATCTTCCATTGAAATATCACGTCCGATCTGTGTATTTAGGCGCACTTCCACACCGGTCTTTAATATGTAATCAATATCCTGCGCCAGACGTTTTCTCGGGAAACGATAATTTGGAATACCATAGCGAAGCATTCCTCCAAGTGCCGGTTTCTCCTCAAATACCACAGTCTGATGTCCCATCAGTTGCAGGAAATAAGCTGTCGTAAGTCCACTTGGTCCGCCACCGATGATGGCGATGCGCTTCCCTGTAGGCTCTGCCTTTGGCGGTACCGGAATGGAATCCAGATCTGCAAAATCTACGGCAGACCGTTTGAGTCCGCGAATATTGACAGAAGAATCCAGCATGTTTCTACGGCATCTCTGCTCGCAAGGATGCTCACAGATCAATGCACACGCCACCGGAAACGGATTATCTTTTCGGATCAGACGCACAGCATCCTCATATCTGCCCGCTCCGGTAAGAGCGATATAGCCCGGAATGTCTACATGTGCCGGGCACTGGTCGATACATGGGATCGGCTGTTCAAAACTACCGCTGCATCTGTGATGCTTTACATGCGAAATGTAGTCCTCCTGCAAGCCGTCCAAGCCCACAAGCACCATACGTGCCGCCTCAAATCCGATTGCACAGTCTGCTGACAACTCGATATTCTTTGCTGTCTTTTCGATCAGAGCCAGTGTATTCTCTGTCGCCCGATTGTTCAGGACATCCTCCAACAGATCCTCCAATTTTCCCAAGCCGTCCCGGCATGGCACACACTTTCCGCAACTCTGCGCATGGCATACTTTTAACATGGCAAGCTGCATCTCCACCAGACAAACTCCCGGTGGGCTGGCGATGATTCGCTGCTTAAATTCCTTGGCAAGTGTCAAGGTCGTAGACGATGCACGATCATCTGTCATAACCGTTAATCTACTCAATGTAAAATCCCCCTTTACTTTTTCTTCGCCTTTTCAGAACTACCCCTTTATTCTAAAAAGACCTTTCATACTTATGTAATTTTTATTATACAGGTGGGGAAAAACGATAGCAAGAATTGATAATTTTTTCACGTTGTTTTTGAGAAAAAGAATATGACAAAAAACCGCTGCAATCCTTGATTTTACAAGGCTTTGCAACGGTTTTTTAATGTTTTCAAGAAATGAGACACGGGGGATTCGAACCCCCGACAACCTGATTAAAAGTCAGGTGCTCT
>OGZO01003485.1_pt1 | contig 9981 bp, 10 predicted proteins | sample 1576721 | NCBI WGS metagenome assembly OGZO01 (sample SAMEA3541516, study PRJEB24748) | human gut metagenome | biome: human gut; feature: human-associated habitat; material: faeces | place: China | collected 2012 | reverse complement strand
TCAACAATAGTTACGCCGCTTTCGCCCTCGCCGAAAACTCCGAGTCTAAAACTTTTGACGGCTTTATGAGTTCTAAGGAATGATTGAATTTCTCTTCTTAATACGCCTGTACCCTTGCCGTGAATAATAGTAAGTTGGTTAATATTCATAAGCACCGCATTGTCGATTGCCTTATCAACAATCATAATTGCGTCAAAGGCGGTTTCGCCACGAACATCCACTTCCGTAGTCGGGCGAACATCAAGAGTACTGTGTACATTTCTTTTTGCGGAATACTGCGGTGGCTGTTGCTTTTTCTCTTTAATAAGTCGGAGATTATCAATTTTCACTCTTGTTTTTATAATGCCTGCCTGCACAAGAACCATTCCGTCTTTTGTCGGCGGCGCAAGTACGGTTGCGTTTTTGTCAATGTCAAAAATAAGCACACTGTCGCCTACCTTAAGCGGCCTTGGCAATTTGTACTTTTCGCCGTCCGACTGTTTTTTCATAACAGGGTCAGCATTATTTTCCATTGTATTGAGATTCTTTTTGAGCTTTGCACGAGCCTCGGCAGACATCTCTTTTGCCTTTCGTGCCTTATCAAGTTCTTCCACCAAAGCGTCAGCCTGCGCTCTTGTCCTCGAAATAATGCGCTGTGCCTCTTGTTTTGCTCTCTCAATTTCACGCTCGGCATTCTCTTTTGCTCTGCGAATTTCATTTTCCGCCTTTTGCTTTTCTGTGTTTGCTTTTGCGGTGAGGCGGTTTGCGTTTTCAATCTGCTTTTCAAGGCTTTGTCTGCGTTTTTCAAGAGTACCGACAACATCTTCAAACTGTCGGCTTTCGCTTGAAACAAGCTCTTTTGCTCTCTCAACAATTTCATCATCCATACCGAGCCTTTTGGTGATTGCAAAAGCGTTACTCTTACCGGGCACGCCAATCAAAAGTCTGTATGTTGGTCTTAAAGTTGTAACATCAAATTCACAGCAAGCATTTTCTACGCCCTCGGTACGCAAAGCAAATTCCTTTAATTCCGCATAATGGGTTGTACTTGCAATTTTTGCATGCTTATCCCTTAATTTTTCAAGAATTGAAATTGCAAGCGCCGCACCCTCGACAGGGTCGGTACCTGCACCGAGTTCATCTATCAGCACAAGCGAGCCTGAATTTGCAAGTTTGATAATCTGAATAATATTAGTCATATGTGCCGAGAATGTAGACAGCGACTGCTCAATACTCTGCTCGTCGCCAATATCGACAAGCACTCTGCGGAATACCGAAAGCTCGCTGTTGTCTGCGCACGGCACAAGAAGTCCGCACATAGCCATAAGTGTGAGCAAACCGAGAGTTTTTAATGTAACGGTCTTACCGCCTGTATTAGGGCCTGTGATTACAAGTGTATCAAAATTCTTTCCGAGAACAATATCAACAGGTACAACCTTGTCTTTGTCTATAATCGGGTGTCTTGCCTGTTTTAAATCCACAATGCCCCTGTCATTCATAATCGGCATTGAAGCTCTCATATTATATGCGAGGTTTGCCTTTGCAAATACAAAATTAAGTATAGCAAGGTTTTTGTAGCTTGCTATGATTGCGTCTGCGAAATCACCTGCATTTGCGGAAAGCTCAAACAAAATTCTCTCGATTTCGTCCTCTTCTTTTGAACGCAAAAGTTTTATATCATTATTTGCCTGCACAACGCCCATCGGCTCAATAAATACGGTCGCACCGCTTGCCGAGGTATCATGCACAAGTCCAGGAACATTGCCCCTGCATTCACTTCTTACAGGCACAACATATCTGCCGTCACGCTGAGTTACGATAGCGTCCTGCAAATACTTAAGATATTGTGTGCTGTGAATAATTTTATCAAGCACTTCTCTTGCCTTTGAGGATGCTGTACGAATTTTTCTGCGTATATCCGCAAGCGTTGAACTTGCTTTATCTGAAATTTCGTCCTCGCTTATAATAGCGTTTGTAATTTTCTCTTCAAGAAATTTATTCGACACAAGACCGCTGAAATATCCGTCCAGTGTAGTTTCCGTAGATGCAAATTTTGAATGCCATTCCTTTACGGAACGGATAATTCTAAGCGTTTCGGCAATCTGTAAAAGCTCGCCTGTAGAAAGACAGCCGCCCGCTTCTGCTCTGCGTAATGCATTTGCACAATTTTTTGCACCGCCGAATGACGGTGTTCCGTATTTTCCGCTTAAAACAACCGCATCATCGGTTTGTTTTAACAATTTTTTAACTTTTTCAAGTTCAAACTGCGGTTCAAGCGACAACGCCATTTCTTTAGCGTCATCAATACTTGTCTGATCCGCAAGTAATTTTAAAATCTTGTCAAGTTCAAGAGTTTTATAATGTCTGTTCATATAATCATACCTAAATTAACTTATAGTTTTATAAAAATTAAGCGTTGAAAAATCCTTTTCAAACATATATTTTAAATAATTTTCGCTCGCCTCGTTAAGTACATCAAGGTCGCTTTCAGGTAATGCAAAAGAAAAAAGTTTATTGTCATCGGCATAAACAGTATGCCTTAAAGCCGTGAGAGATGAACGGTTTAGCAAAATCTTCATATCTCCGTTTTCACGGTGACAATCCGCACATTCAATAGTACCGCTTTTGGGAAGAAAAAGCATATTGTCACACAAATATTCGCCGCAAATTCTGCACATTCTAAGGTCAGGCATATATCCCGCAAGACTTGCAAGGCGCATTTCAAGGCACGGCTTAATAAGCTGTGCCGAACGCTTATTTTCCGACAAAAGATATAAGGAATTTAAAATTAATTTCAAAAATTCCTCCGAATTTTGCTCACGGGGACAAATTGTAATTGCAAGCTCGCAAAAATACTGCGCAAGGCAGGTTTTTACAACATCTCCCCTAAGTTTTGAAAAAATCCTTTCGGGAATCGCATCACCTATTATGTAGCTCTCCCGACCTTTATACACGGTAAGTCGGGAGTATGTGAGTAAGGAGGTAGCCGCACACTTTTGATTTTTAATATTTTTAGCGCCACGGACAAAAGCCTTGATAATGCCGTTGGTTGCGGTCAGAGCGTGAACGAGTTTATCCTGTTCACCTATATTTTGCTCTTTCACTATCAGCCCCATCGTCTGGAATTTCATCGGTTTCCTCCCTGAGAATTGTATCTGCGCCCAAATCTTTGGTATCCTGAATACTTTTATACCTTAAATAATCGAGCACATTGCCTGTTGTAAAAAATGCATTCCACATATACCATTCATCCATAAAAAACACCTCCGATTGTAGTGTTTCACGAATGAATGAATTTATATTATGAAAATTATTACAACTGTGTTTTTTGGAATTTTTTCTCATAAAAAACAATAGTCATATTATCATGCAGCTGTTCTTCTTTGCCTGTTCTCAAATATCCGAGCTTTTCATATAAATAGCACAATTTTTTCTCTTGCTTTATGGTATCAAGTGTAAAGCAACTGATATTTTTATAAGCTTCCTCAATGCACTTCATAGCAAGCTGTGCATAACCGTAATTTTGAAATTGTGGAAGTATAAACAAAGGTGAAATTCGCCTTGTGCTTTTATCAATTTCAACAATCCTTACAGCACCTATTATTTCTTCATCTTTCATAATAAAATAATATTTTGTAAAAGGTTGCCGAAATTTGTTCTGTATTACTTCTACCGTTTCACAAGCAGGGTTTGTATCATAATCACGATACCTTGTTAAAATATCATTAAAAGCTATTCTTTGCATATCACAAATTTTTTGGCAATCTGCAAAATCCGCTAATTTTATATATATGCTCATCAGTCAAAATTACTTTCGTCAAAGCCAAAGTTCTGCAAAAGCTGCGCACGGTTTCTCCAATCCTCTTTTACCTTTATCCACACCTGCAAGAACACCTTGCAATCAAAAAATCTTTCCATATCCTGTCTTGCAAATGTGCTGATTTTCTTTAGCATTGCACCGTTTTTACCGATAAGAATACGCTTATGCGACTCTTTTTCGCAGAAAATTGTAGCGTCAACGTCGAGTATGCCGTTCTCCCTTGTTTTCATCTTTTCAATAACAACGGCTGTACCGTGCGGAATTTCGGCATTGCAAAGTCTTAAGATTTTCTCTCTGATAATTTCAGAGGCAATAACTCTTTCGGGCTGGTCTGTAAGGGTATCGTCTTCAAAGAAATGGCCTCCCTCGCTTGCCTGCTTTTTAAGCTCTTCAAGCAATTCGTTCATACCGTTGCCGTCACTTGCGCTGACAGGTACAATAGCCTCAAAATCATAGAGTTTGCTGTACTCAAGAATTTGTTTCATCAATATTTCTTTATCCTTAATCATATCAATTTTATTGATAACAAGGATTGCGGGCATACCGAGAGCCTTAAATTTATCAATAAAGTCAAGTTCGGTCTGTACGGGGCTTTTATCCGCCTCAACAACGAGCATACAGCAGTCAACGCCTCCGACAGACTCGTTTACGGAACGAACCATATACTTGCCAAGTGAATTTTTCGGCTTGTGCATACCCGGTGTATCAAAGAAAACAAGCTGATACTCGCCCTCTGTAAGAACACCTGTAATTCTGTTTCTTGTAGTCTGGGGTTTGCTTGACACAATTGCAATTTTCGTGCCGAGAAGTCTGTTTAATATTGAACTTTTACCGACATTCGGTCTGCCGACTATGGCAATAAAAGCTGATTTATCATTTGTATTCATAAATTTCTCCGTTTTAAAAAATTAGGGGCAAGCAAAATGCATTACCCCTTTGTTAAATGTCTGTTTTTTAATTTTATAAATTTTTCTTTAATTCCCACAGGACCAAGCACAACAAAAAATGCTGAAATCACCGCAGAAATCAAAAGAAATATAAGGTAAAGAAAATTTTCGGCAAAAAAGGTAAATATAGTGTTAATTACATTAAAATCAAGAAAAAATATACACGCAATCACTGCCGCACCCAACGCAACTGTAAGCACTGCTCCGGCAGCCGCATCCTTGGCAAACTTAACAAGAGGTTCGTATCTGTCGGCAACAAGACCGCACAAATCCTCTACGCAAGTATTGACCGTTTCAAGCGCCATAACCGAAGTTATCAGCAAAACAAGTACAGCGTATTGCGTAGGCGAAAAGGAATAAAACATTGAAAACAGCATAACATAAATTCCTGCCACAATATGAAATCTCATATGCGACTCGCTGTTTATTGTTCTTATAATTCCTTTAAACGCACATTTAAAACCGAAAATCTGTTTCTTCATAGTTTAATCAAGCCATCAAGCCATATCGTCATCAACTATGTAGCTTGAAGATGCGGGAAGTCCGAGCTGTTCCATAATAAGCTCCTCTTTCTCACGCATACGAACTCTCTCCATATTATCAATATGGTCATAACCGAGAAGATGAAGTACACTGTGTGCTGTAAGATAACCTACCTCACGCTGGAAGCTGTGGCCGTAAAGCTCTGCCTGATCTCTTGCTTTTTCCATAGAAATTACAACATCGCCGAGAATCTGTGCGCCTGTTTCAATATCTTTGTCATACACACCGTTTTCACCCATTGGGAAAGAAAGTACATCAGTTTCAATGTCTTTATCTCTGTACTGCTTGTTAAGCTCCTTAATCTGTGCATTATCAACAAATGTTACGCTGATTTCAGCCGGTCCTTCAAATTTTTCAAGTTTTAATACGGCGTTACAGCAGCGTCTTACAAGCATTCGGATACCTGTTGGAATTTTAACAGCTTTTTGTTTGTTTGTGATTACTACTCTGATTTTGTTATCTGGCATTTTGCTCAAATCCTTCCGTATTATTTTTCAATTTATTAAAATAAATTAAATTTGTTTATCAGTCACGATCTCTCGTGTTCTCATACTTTGCATAGGCTTTAATAATATCCTGAACAAGTTTATGACGCACAACATCTTTTTCGTCAAAGCGGCAGCAACCTATGCCGTCAATATTTTTAAGGATTTTTATACAATCCTTAAGACCGCTTTTAGCACCCCTCGGTAAGTCGATCTGGGTAATATCGCCTGTGATTACCATTTTTGAGTTAAAGCCGAGTCTTGTTAAAAACATCTTCATCTGCTCGCAAGTGGTGTTCTGCGCCTCATCAAGAATTATAAAGCTGTCATCAAGAGTTCTGCCTCGCATATAAGCAAGAGGCGCAACCTCAATATTGCCGCGCTCGACATACTTTTGATAGGTTTCGGCACCGAGCATATCAAACAAAGCGTCATATAAAGGTCTTAAGTACGGGTCAACTTTGCTTTGCAAATCGCCGGGCAAAAATCCCAACTTCTCACCCGCCTCAACCGCAGGTCTTGTAAGAATAATTCTGTTTACAATCTTACTGCGAAAAGCCGTTACTGCCATAGCAACCGCAAGGTAAGTCTTACCTGTACCGGCAGGTCCTACACCTATAGTTATTGTGTTATTCGCAATAGTTGTACAATATTTTTTCTGACCTATGGTTTTAGGTTTAATCGGTTTACCTTTTGAAGTAATACAAATACAGTCGCCCGCAAGCTGTTCAATCTTATCTTCGCTGCCTTCGTTGACGAGCGAAATACAATAGCGTACATTCTGCTCGGAAAGCGCTTCTCCTCTGTTGATAAGCTGTAAAAGGCTGTCTATTACCTTACCGGCTTTAGATACATTTTCAGCTTCTCCGTCTATTTTAAGCTCGCTGTCACGACTGACAACCTTTACCGTAAATTCTTTTTCAATCAGTTTAATATTTTCGTCAAAACTGCCAAAAAGTGCAACGGCATTTTCCATTCTGTCAATGCTTATTATTTGTTCCGTAAAATCAAACCCTCGATAAACAAAATTTATATTTAAATTATAACACAATATTTATAAAAAAACTTATTAAATATAGCTTTTTTTACTAAAAAATTAAATTTTGTTAGATTTAACGAATATGCAAGTCGGTATTTATGTATTATTTGTATTTTTTCACTTTTTACAATTAGTTATATTTGATAATTACTTGACAAAAAGTATTTTATAGTATATAATAACACAAGTGTAAAGAAAACAGCTTTACACCTAAACACAGTTTGAAGCGGCGGGAGCATTTATTATGGAAAAAAATGTAGAAGTATCCTTACTTTTTGATTTCTACGGTGAATTGCTTAAACCGTCATGCAGACAGGCAATTGACCTGTATTACAACGAAGATTTGTCGCTTGCAGAGATTGCTGCGCAGACAGGCATTACCCGTCAGGGTGTGCGTGACAGTATAAAACGCAGTGAAGAAAAGCTTTTTGAACTCGAAAAAAAGCTCGGGCTTTTTAAAAGATTTGTTCAGCTTGAGAACGGACTTGACAAAATCGCATCTCTTTCGGAACAGATTTATAAAAGCTCTGCTGATGACATAACAAAAAAGCTTGCACTCGAAATCAATCGAACGGCAGGCACACTCAAAGAATAAAGGAGTGTATTTATGGCTTTTGAAGGACTTTCAGAAAAGCTAAGTAATGCTTTTAAAAAATTAAAGAATAAAGGTAAGCTTTCAGAGAACGATGTTAAGGAAGCTATGCGAGAAGTCAGACTTGCTTTGCTCGAGGCTGATGTAAACTACAAAGTAGCTAAAGAACTTACCGCAAAAATCACAGAAAGAGCCGTTGGTCAGGATGTAATGGAAAGCCTTACTCCGGGACAGATGGTTGTAAAAATTGTAAACGAAGAGCTTACAGAACTTATGGGCGGCGACAATGCAAGAATTGAATTTGCTTCAAAACCGCCTACAGTTATTATGCTCTGCGGTTTGCAGGGTTCAGGTAAAACTACCCACGCAGCCAAACTTGCTCTTATGCTTAAAAATCAAAATCACAGACCTTTGCTCGTTGCCTGCGATATATACAGACCTGCAGCTATTGACCAGTTAAAGGTAGTAGGTGCAAAAGCAGGTGTGCCTGTATTTGAAAAAGGTACTCAAAATCCTGTAAAGACAGCCAAAGAGGCAATCAGAAACGCCAAAGACTACGGCAATGATGTTGTTATTCTTGATACCGCAGGTCGTTTGCACATTGACGAAGAGCTTATGGATGAGCTTAAGAATGTAAAGGCTGAAGTTGAGCCTAACGAGATTTTACTCGTTATCGACTCAATGACAGGTCAGGATGCGGTTAATGTTGCAAAATCATTTAACGAAAAGCTTGAGATTTCAGGTGTAATTCTTACAAAACTTGACGGTGATACCCGTGGCGGTGCAGCACTTTCGGTAAAAGCCGTAACAGGCAAGCCTATTAAATTTGCAGGTACGGGCGAAAAACTTGAAGATATTGAAGTATTCCATCCTGATCGTATGGCAAGCCGTATTCTCGGTATGGGTGATGTTCTTACCCTTATTGAAGACGCTCAAAACAAGATTGATCAGGACAAAGCCGAAGAAATGGCTAAAAAGATGATGAGCAATAAGTTTGATTTCAATGATCTTAACGATCAGTTTGCTCAAATCAAAAAGATGGGTCCTTTAAAAGGTATTTTGGCAAAAATCCCCGGCATTGCAAATCAGCTTGACAACATAAATATTGATGACAGACAGATTGACTGGACACAGGCTATCATACTTTCGATGACACCTGAAGAAAGATCAAATCCTTCCCTGCTCAATCCTTCAAGAAAAAGAAGAATTGCAGCCGGTTCAGGCAGAAGTGTTGAAGAAGTCAACAGACTTATCAAACAGCTTGAGCAAATGCAAAAGATGATGAAACAACTTAAAAACAAAACAAAAGGCACTAAGGGCGGTAAAAAAAGAAAAATGAAAAAGCTCCCGGGTCTTGGCGGAATGCCGATGAGCAATCTTCCAAAAAACTAACACACATTCAACCAAATAAAATTTGGTGAATATAGATTTATAACATTTACGGAGGTAAAGAAAATGGCAGTTAAAATCAGACTTAGAAGAATGGGTTCAAAGAAAGCACCTTTTTACAGAGTAGTAGTAGCAGATTCAAGATATCCAAGAAACGGTCGTTTCATTGAAGAAATCGGCACATACGATATTCTTAAGAAGCCATCAGAGTTCAATGTTGACGCAGAAGCTGTTAAGAAGTGGATTGCTAACGGTGCTCAGCCAACTGATACAGTTAAGGCTCTTCTTAAGAAGAACGGCATTATTGAATAATCAGTCACGAAAGGGAAACCAAAATGCAGGAATTACTTACTGTAATAGCACAGGGTCTTGTTGATGATCCGTCTGCTGTAAAGGTTACTGCCGATGAACCAAATGAGGACGGCACAATCGTATATCACATTTCTGTACGGCAAAGACGCCGTCGATGTCCTTCAGCCCGCCGCTGAGCAGGGAGGGCTGGGTGCCGGTGCTGTAAGTGTACTCGCCCGGCTCGGCGCACAGCTCCACCACTTTGCCCTGCTCCACGATCAGGGCGCACTGGCCCTCCGCCACGGCCACGACGGAGCCGTCGGAGATGATATTCTCATTGCCGTGCTTGTTGGCAGAGCGACGGTCGGTGCGCTTCTGCCCCTTGACGGCCAGCACTTCGGCCGGGAGGGCATCGCAATAAAAAAACTCTTTCCACTGGTCGGTCATCACGCCGGAGGCCGCGTTCATTGCAGCTTTTACAAGACCCATATTCCAAATCTCCTTTGAAGTGGTTTTGGTTGCGGAACTGTTCCTAGTATAGCACAGAAGCACTGCAAAAGGAAACTGCCTCTTGCAATTTTGGCACGATGGGTGTAGAATACTCCCGACAACAAAATACAGGGGAGCTCGTCATGCGGGCTGAGAGGAAGTGCTCAAACTTCGACCCTTTTACCTGATGCGGATAATGCCGCCGTAGGAAGTCATCACGATGCGTTTTCACAGGGGCTTCCGCAGAGGGAGCTCCTGTTTTTTGTTTTCTGCCGCAGCCGCCTTGTGGGCGGCTCCGGGCCGAGGGGGAGCGCCCTGGGCCTTGAATCGACGCGATGGGAAGCCGTGTTCCGGCGTGAGAGGAGACCAGAAAGTCTCGACCGCTTTGCAATAGGAGGAATACTCAT
>OGZO01003481.1_pt1 | contig 9998 bp, 8 predicted proteins | sample 1576721 | NCBI WGS metagenome assembly OGZO01 (sample SAMEA3541516, study PRJEB24748) | human gut metagenome | biome: human gut; feature: human-associated habitat; material: faeces | place: China | collected 2012 | reverse complement strand
GTCAAGGCCAGCCGCGGCATGGCACTGGAAAAAGTACTGGAGATCTTTTACAAGGAGTAACATCGAGCTATGATTCGTTTCGCCTTGATCGCCGCCTCAACGCTGGGGTTCTTCCTCACGGCGGCGCTCGGGAATCTGATGGTGCCGCTGCTGCGGGCGTTCCAGGGACGCTGGGATGAGCCCAAGGCCCGGCAGACACCCGGGCAGGAAGCACCGGATGCTGAGCCGGAGCGCCCGCCGCAGGCCCCCACCATGGGCGGGCTCTGCCTGATGGTGGGGGTGCTGGCTGCTGTGGGCGTGGGCTGGACAGCCGCCTGTGTGGCTCAGCCTGAGCTGCTGGGGGCCGAGAGTTTGCTTTCGGTCCGGCTGCTCACAGCGCTGCTGGGGGCTCTGCTCTTTGGCGGCGTGGGCCTGCTGGAGGATCTGGCCCGCATCCGCAGCCGTTCCGTGCTGGGCCTGCGGCGGCACACCCGCCTTGGGCTGGAGATCGCTGCCGGTGCCGTGGTGCTGGTGCTGCTGGGGGCCAGGGGCTGCCTTGCAGCCGGGATCACCCTGCCGGGTGTGGGCTATGTCGATCTGGGCATTGCCGCCCCGCTGCTGTGGGAAGGGCTGCTGGTCGCACTGGCCGAGTGTGCCCGCATTGCCGATGGCATGGACGGCATCGTCTGCGGTACATCCTTTGCGGCCATGCTGGGCCTGATGGGGGTGATGACCCTGCTGGGCTGGTTCCCGCTGGGCGTTCTGCCCGCCGCGCTGGCCGGTTCCCTGATGGCATTCCTGCTCTGGAACTTCCCGCCCGCAAAGCTGCGGCTGGGCAGCGTGGGCAGCCTGTTTCTGGCTGGGATGCTGGGGTGCGTTCCCCTGTGCATCGGCTGGCCCGGCCTCACCCTGCCGCTGGCCCTGCCCTTCTGGCTGGAGGGCGGCATGGTGGCCCTGCAGATCCTGGTCTGCAAGGCCAGCCGGGGCCGCAGGCAGCTGTTCCGCTCGGCACCGCTCCACCGCTGGCTGGAGCTGCGGGGCCAGAGCGCGGAACAGATCTTTTATACCTTTTGTGTCATTGCCATGCTAGGCGTGGCGCTGACCGTCCAGCTGGCAAAAATCAGTTAAGGAGGGGTGCAGTTTGGCAACACTCCGCAGAAAAAAAGCAGAGCCGTTTTCCGTCTTTCAGCGGGACCCCGGCCCCTGGCCGCCCATCCTGCTCAACTGGATGGCGACCCTGGCCATCATCATGGTGTTCGGGCTGGTCATGCTGTTCAGTGCAAGCTATACCACGGGCTATCTCCGCTTTGGGGACAGCTTCCATTACATCAAATCCCAGCTGCTCTGCACGGTGCTGGGCCTGGGGATGATGTTCCTGTTCTCCTATTTTGACCACCGTTTCCTGCGCAGAATGGTCAAGCTGGGCTATGTTGTCTGCCTGATCCTGCTGGTGCTGGTGCTGTTCAGCAGCCCCATCAACGGCTGCCGCCGGTGGATCAGCTTCGGCGGCCTGACCTTACAGGCCTCCGAGGTGGCAAAGTTTGAGATGATCCTGCTCACGGCAGACATTGCCGCCAGGACCCCGCAGGTCAGATTCGGCGAGGTGCCCCTGCGCAAGTGGGTCCACCACAGCATCGTGGTGGAGCTCATCCGGCCCATCCTGTGGCTGATGCCTGTTCTGATCCTGCTGGTGCTGGAGCCCCACATGTCGGGCATCCTGCTGACCACAGCCATCGTGGGCACCATCCTGCTGCTGGGCGGCAGCGGCGGCATCATTACCTGGGGCTGTGCCGGTGCCGCGCTGTTCCTGCTGGAGACTTTGCTGAAGCACGTGGACTCCATCGACTACCTGCAGAGCCGTCTGGACGGCTGGACGCAGGATCTTGACCGGATGACCAGCCAGACCAAGCAGAGCCTGTACGCCATCGGCTCAGGCGGTGCCACGGGGCTGGGGCTGGGCAACAGCATCGAAAAGCAGCTCTGGCTGCCGGAGAGCACCAACGACTTTATCTTCAGTGTCGTGTGCGAGGAACTGGGCTTCGTCGGTGCGGTGATCGTCATCGTGCTGTTCGTCCTCTTTCTGGTGCAGGGCTTCTGGATCGCCTTCCATGCCGAAAACCGGTTCTGCACGCTGGTGGGCATCGGCATCATGGCGCAGATCGCCTGGCAGGTGTTCTGCAACATCGCCGTTGTCACCAACACCCTGCCCAACACCGGCATTTCGCTGCCCTTCTTCTCCTCCGGCGGCACCAGCCTGATCCTGCTGCTGGCCGAGATGGGCGTTATGGTCAATATCGGACGCAACGGCGAACGGGCCCGTCTGGAACGGGAGGAAGCCCACGCCGAGCGGGAGCGCCAGCGCAAGGCAAAGACCATTGTGCTGGATACCGCGCGCAGAGCGCAGACAGAACAGTAAGGAGGAACCAAGATGCGTGTACTCATTGCAGCCGGCGGCACTGCCGGTCATATCAACCCGGCTCTGGCCATTGCGGGAGCCATCAAAAAGGCCGACCCCACCGCCGAGATCCATTTTGCGGGCCGGAAAGAGGGCATGGAGTACCGTCTGGTCACACAGGCGGGCTATCCCTTCCATCACATCGAGATCACCGGCTTTCAGCGGAAGCTGAGCCTGAACAATATCAAGCGGAATTTCATTACCCTGTGGAATCTGGCACTCTCCGGCCCCAAGGCCAAAAAGATGATGAAGGACATCCAGCCCGACCTGGTCATTGGCTGCGGCGGCTATGTGTCCGGTCCGGTGGTGCGCTGCGCCGCCAGAAAGGGCATCAAGACCGCCCTGCATGAGCAAAACGCCTTTCCCGGTGTGACCAACAAGCTGCTGGCTCCGGATGTGGACATCGTGTTCGCCGCCGTGCCCGCCGCCGTGGAAAAGCTGGGCGCACCCGAAAAGACCATCGTGGTGGGCAATCCCGTCCGGCCTGAGGTGTTCACCCAGGCGAAGAACCGGGAAGCCATCCGTGCCGAACTGGGCGCGGGTGACCGCACCGTGATCCTCTCCTTCGGCGGCAGTCTGGGTGCCCGCCGCGTGAACGAGGTGGTGGCCGACCTCTGCGCATGGGAGCAGAAGAACAAAAAGCCTGTCCTCCATCTCCATGCCACCGGTCAGTACGGCGTGCAGCTGTTTCAGGATCTGGAAAAGGAAAAGGGCTTTGCCCCCGGCGAGAGCCTTGTGGTGAAGGAATACATCAACAATATGCCCGAGCTGCTGGCCGCAGCGGACCTTGTCATCAGCCGTGCCGGTGCCCTGACGCTGGCCGAGCTGGAGGCTGTGGGCCGTGCCGCTGTGCTCATCCCCAGCCCCAACGTGGCCGAGAACCACCAGTATTACAACGCCATGGAGCTGCAGAAGGCCGGTGCCGCTGTGGTCATTGAGGAAAAAGACCTGACCGGCGAAAAGCTGGTGCAGACCGTTTCCGGGATGCTGGCCCAGCCCGGCAAGCTGGCTGAGATGGGCCGCAATGCCCGGAGCCTGTCGGTGGACGACAGCCTGGACCGCATTGCGGATGCCCTGCTCAAGCTGGTCAAGACCCCGTAACGGAAGGAAAAAACAGAGGAAAGGAGGTGCAGCCGGATGCCGCAGAATGACCGGAACAGCCGGAACCGCAAGCGCCGCCGGGCCTACGATCAGGCCCGGGATGACCGACGCGGCGGGCAGAGCACCCAGCGCCACAGCAGCGCGGGTGCTGGCAGTGACCTGGGGTACAGCGGGTACGCAGGATATTCCTCCGGCGGCCACCCCATCACGAACCCCAATTATGACCCCGATGCGCCCCGCCCCAGCCGGTACACGGAGCGCACGGTGAACTACGGCTCCTACCCGGATAACAGCATCACCTTTCCCACCGGCGGGCGGAGCAGCCAGAGCGGCGCACAGCGCCCCCGCAGCGGGCAGAACGGCCAGCGGCGCACCTCCGGGGGCAATCAGCGGAACCGCCGCCCGTCTGGCGGCCAGAACCGGAACGCCCAGCGCCGCCCGCAGAACGCCCAGAATCGCAGCGGCCAGCGGATGCGGCCGGTGCAGGGGCAGAACGCTCGGCGTGACCCCGTCCGGCGGGAGGGCAGGAAAAAGCGGAAGCTGACCCGGGCCGCCATCCGGCGGCGCAGGCTCATGCGGCGGCTCACGGCCCTTGTCATGCTGCTCTGCGTTATCGGCGCGGGGGTCTACCTCACCGTGACGATGCTGTTCAAGATCAGCTCCATTCAGGTGCAGACAGCGGACGGTGTGGTGCAGGAGGCCGGCGGCTATACCAGCGACCAGATCCTGCAGGCGCTGGATGTCCATCCGGAAGAGAATATCTTCAGCTTTGACCCCGGCAGCAAAGCCGCCGCGCTGGAAAAGGTGTTCCCCATGCTGGAGGATATCCGGGTGGAGCGGGATTACCCCGGCACCGTGGTGGTGCGGGTAACAGAAGCCCGGCCTGCCTGGGCCATGCAGACCTCCTCCGGCTGGCTGACCCTCTCGGGCGGCCTGAAGATCCTGGAAAAGGATTCTGCCCAGCCTGCCGGTCTGCCCACTCTGTACGGCGGCGAACCGGTCTCTGCCGAGCCCGGCGAACAGCTGACCTTTGCGGCGGAGCCCAAGGCCGACAGCACCCCGGACAGCGCCGCCGACAGCAGCGCCTCCGGCACTGTTGAGGAGGAAGCGGACCAGCGGCTGGAAAGCCTGAACACCCTGCTGGCTGCGCTGGATGCCGCAGGCATGAGCGCCGACGTGACCCGCATCGAGTTTGCGGATGTGGACGAGATGGCTTTCCTCTATCAGGACCGCATCAGCGTCTGGCTGGGCACCCTGAACGAGCTGGAATATAAGCTCAAGCTGGCAAAGCACGTCCTGCTGAATGAGGACGGCAAGGGCTGTGCCGCGACGGACACCGGAAAGCTGGACTTCACCCATATCAGCATGTCCAGCACCCGCAAGTTCACCTTTGCACAGGGTGAGCCGGAGCTGCCCTCCGGCTACATCGTGCCTGAACCGGTGGAGGAAACACCCGCCGAAGAAGGTGTGACCGGTGAGACGGCAGAAAGCACGGCCGCAGACGGCACTGCCCCGGCAGAGGGCGATGCCGCCGCAGATGCTGCGGCTGAAACACCAACGGATGCCGCCGCAGCCCCGGCAGGACCCGAAGCCGGACAGACTGTACAGCCGACCCCCGCCGAGGGAACGACCCCGGCAGCGGGCGATGCAGACCCAACCCAAACGACCCAATAAGGAGCGTGTAATGTTATGAAGCTGGAACAATTACTGGAAGGCGTGCCCTTTACCCTGGTGCAGGGCAGCCTGGATACCGAAGTGCAGGACATCATCTACGACAGCCGGAAGGCGGCCCCGGGCCTTGCCTTTGTCTGCATCGTGGGCACCCAGCGTGACAGCCACGAGTTTGCCGCGGACTGCGCCGCCAAGGGCGTGAGCGTGCTGGTCATCCAGCACGACATTGACCTTTCTGCCGTGCCCGGTGTGACCGTGGTCAAGGTGGAGAGCAGCCGCTATGCCATGGCGCTGATGAGCGGCAACCTCTTTGGCAACCCCTCCCGCCAAATGACCATGATCGGCGTGACCGGGACCAAGGGCAAGACCACCACCACCCACATGATCAAGAGCGTGCTGGAAGCTGCCGGGAAGAAGGTCGGCATGATCGGCACCAACGGCATCTATTTCATGGGCCGCCATCAGGAGACCGCCAACACCACCCCTGAGAGCTACGAGCTGCAAAAGACCTTCCGCCAGTTTCTGGACGCAGGCTGCGATGTGGCCCTGATGGAGGTGTCCAGCCAGGGCCTGATGATGGACCGTGTGGCGGGGGTGCACTATGATATCGGCGTGTTCACCAACCTTTCCCCCGACCACATCGGCCCCGGTGAGCACAAGACCTTTGAGGAGTACCGCAGCTGGAAGGGGCAGCTCTTCCGGCGGTGTGATGTGGGCGTGGTGAACATCGATGACGAGAACACCGAAGCCCTGCTGGAAGGCCACACCTGCAAGCTGGTGACCTATGGCCGCAGTGAAAAGGCCGACTACCGCGCCGAGGGCTGTGAGCTGCTGCGCACCCACGATTTTCTGGGCGTGGCGTTCCACGTCTCCGGCAGAGACAATATGGATGTCAGGGTGAACATGCCCGGCGAATTCAGCGTCTACAACGCGCTGGCTGCCCTGGCCGTGGGCAAGGTGCTGGGCCTGCCCGATGCCGCTATCCACGAGGGTCTGGGCAAGTGCGTGGTCAAGGGCCGCGTGGAGCTGGTGCCCATCAGCAAAAAGTTCACCATCCTGCTGGATTACGCCCACAACGAGGTCTCCACCGAGAGCCTGCTCACCACCCTGCGGGCCTATCACCCCCACCGGCTGGTGGTGGTGTTCGGCTGCGGCGGCAACCGCTCCAAGCTGCGCCGCTACGGCATGGGGGAGACCTGTGCAAAAATGGCGGATTTCTCCATCCTGACCGAGGACAACAACCGCTTTGAGAAGATCGAGGACATCCTCGCCGATATCCGGGTGGGCATGAACAAGGGCAACCCCGATGCCAAGTTTGTGGAGATCCCCGACCGTCTGGACGCGCTCCACTACGCTGTGGATCACGCTCAGGAGGGCGACCTGATCGCCGTCATCGGCAAGGGCCACGAGACCTACCGCGACCGTGAGGGCGTGAAAACCCCCTTCCTGGAACGGGAGCTGCTGGAGGAATACGCCCAGCAGATCGGGTTGGAATAAACAATAAAAACGCGCTGTGTCGTTGGACACGGCGCGTTTTTTTGCTTCTGCTTTGGCACGGCAGCGCTTATGCGCCCCACACCAGCCAGAGATACACATAGCCCGTCAGGACGGCTGCCAGCGTGAACGGGATGCCGATGCGCAGAAAATCACGGGTGCGCACCTGCTCACCCTGCTTGCGCAGGATGCCGATGGCTGCAATGTTGGCCGAAGCGCCAATGGGGGTCAGGTTGCCGCCCAGAGTTGCGCCCGTGAGCAGGCCGAAATAAAACAGCTCGGGCGGGAAGCCTGCACCGCCGTTCATCAGCCCGGCAATGCCCTGCACCACCGGCAGCATGGTGGCCACATAGGGAATGTTGTCGATGAAGGCAGAAAGGCCCACCGAGACGAATACCAGCAGGGTATAGAGCCGGAAGGGATCATCACCGGAGAGGGTGTAGAACAGCTGGGCGGCGGCATCGATGACCCCGGCCTTGCGGATGCCCTCGATCAGGATGAACAGCCCGAACAACAGCAGCAGGGTGTCGCAGTCCAGCTCCCGGGCCGCCAGCCGGAACGGCGCGAACGAGCGGCGGCGCAGGCAGGCGCGCAGGATGCCGAACAGGCAGACCCCTGCACAGATCAGCCCGCTGCGCAGGCCATAGAGCGCCAGCGGCAGCCCGCCCGCAGGCTGGGGAAGGAAGGAGGCCGCGATGAGCAGGCCCACCGTCAGCAGCATCAGGGCGGAGGGAACCGTGTCGGTGACCTCGGTCTCCACCGTGGCCGAGATGGGCTGTGTCTCGTGCCGGAAGGTGAACAGCAGCACGCCCAGAGAGGCCAGCGCCCCCAGCTCCACCCCGAAGAAGATGCCGGGCCTGCCCTCCATCCAGAAGAAATGGAAGAAGTTCATCCCCACAAAGCCGCCCAGCAGGATGCTGGTGGTGTCGCCTACAAGGGTGGCAGCTCCCTGCAGGTTGGAGGAGACCGCAATGGAGATGAGGACGGGCACGGGGGAGATCTTGAGCTTGCGGGCAATGGCAAGGCCCACCGGGGCCACCATGAGCACCGTGGCAACATTGTCCACAAAGGCGCTGATGACTCCGGCAAAAAGGGCCAGCATACACACGGCCCATTTTACATTGGGCACCCGCACGATGAGCAGCTCGGCCAGCCGGGCGGGCATCCTGCTCTCAATAAAGAGGGAGACCGTGCCCATGGTGCCCGCCATCATCAGCAGGACATTGAAATCCACAGCCCGGGCGGCATCCATCAGGGTGAAGTCCCACAGGCCCGCCGCGCCCAGAGCCAGAAACAGAGCGGCCCCGCCCAGCGCGGCAAAAGGCCGGTACTGCGGCAGGACCAGCATCAGAAGATAGGTCAGCAGAAAAATGATCAGTGCAGGAAGCATACGCAGTCCTCAGCTTTCGGGCCTGGCATCGGTGTCCTCGTCGATCATCCGGTATCCCACGCCCAGCTCGTTCAGAATATAGGTGTTGCGCCCAGGCACGCTGCCCAGCTTTTTGCGGATGTTTGCCATGTTGACCTGCAGCTTTTTGGTGCTGCCGCAGTCGGTATCGCCCCAGATGGCCCGCACGATGGCGGCATAGGTCATCACCCGGCCTGCATGTTCCGAGAGGAAGGCCACGATGTTGTATTCGGTCTGGGTCAGCTTGATCTCGGCACCGTCCACAAAGACCTTGCGGCGCTCATAGTTGATCTCAAGCCCCTGTGCCCGGAACACGCCGCCGGGCATTCCGCCCAGCACGCCGAAGCGGTTGGTGCGCAGGGCGGCGCGCACCCGGGCCAGCAGCTCGCCGGTGCCAAAGGGTTTGGTGATGTAATCGTTGGCTCCCAAATCCAGCGCCTCGATCTTGTCCTGCTCGGTGGTGCGGGCCGAGAGCACAACGATGGGGGTCAGGAACTTCTGCCGCACAAAACGGATGAGCTCCAGCCCGTCCCGGTCGGGCAGGCCCAGATCCAGGATGATAAGGTCCGGATTGTGGGAGGTGAACAGGGTCTGGCCCATGGCGCAGGTGTTGGCAACAAGGGCCTGATAGCCGTTGGTCTCCAGCAGCGTCTCAATAAAGCTGCAGATGTTGGCTTCGTCTTCCACGACCAGAACCTTGAATTTGTTATTGCTCATCTTCATTTTCCTCCGTCTCGATCGATTCGGTCTCCAGCCAGAAGCGGATGCTGGTGCCCTCGCCCACCTTGCTCTCGGCCTGGATCTCGCCGCCGTGTGCCTTGACGATGGCGGCACAGACTGAAAGGCCGATGCCCATGCCGTGCTTGCCGCTGTCGGCTGCGGCATCGGCGGGCAGCACACCGGTGAACAGGGTACGCAGGCGCTCCTTCGGGATGCCGCAGCCGTTGTCCGATACCTCAAACACTGCCCGGCTGCCCAGCGTGAACACCCGCAGGGTCAGCTGGGTCATCCCCTCGGCGTGGACGGCGGCATTTTCCAAAAGGTTCGTCAGCACCTGCGAGATCAGCATTGAGTCCATGGGGATCACGATGAAGCTGTCGGGCAGGTAGGTGGTAACGGGCACCTTGGGGTAGCGCTTCTGGAACCGCACCAGCACGGTGTCGATCAGCTCGTCCAGCACGGTGGGGGTCTTTTGCACGGCCACCTGCCCGCCGTCAAAGCGGGTGACGGACAGCAGGTTCTCCACCATCCGGTTCAGCCACTGGGCATCGGAACAGGCTTCGCCAAGAAGTTTTAATTTTTGCTCTTTTTCCAAGTTGTCATAATTTTCAATGACCGTGGAACAGGCCCCGTAAATGGAAGTAAGGGGCGTGCGCAGATCGTGGGAGACGGCCCGCAGCAGGGTGGCCCGCATCTTTTCGGTCTCGCTCTCCATCCGCAGCTGTTCCTGCTTTTTGATGCGGGTGGTCAGGGTGCTGGTCATAATGGACACCACCAGCATCGCCATGCCCGAGAACAGGTTTTCCGGCAGGGTGAAGTTGAAGGCAAAGTAAGGGGAGCGGAACGCAAAATTCACGGCCAGCACGCCGATCAGGGAAGCCACCACGCCCAACACATAACCATCCGTATAGATCGAGATCAAAAAAACTGCCAGAACAAACACCATCGATGCAACGCCATCGATCCGGCCGGTGATCTGCTGTGTGCCGGTCACGATGAGAAAGGCGGCACACAGCACAGCGGCCAGGACCAGCGCGTCGTGCCAGCGGGTCTTCTGCTTCATGGGGATCCCTCCATATCTATTCTACTCCAGATTAAAAGTATACCATACTTTTCCTAAAGATGCAGTAAAGGCTGAAAAAAGAGCTGTTGTTCCGGGGGTGGGCTGCA
>OGZO01003477.1_pt1 | contig 10008 bp, 9 predicted proteins | sample 1576721 | NCBI WGS metagenome assembly OGZO01 (sample SAMEA3541516, study PRJEB24748) | human gut metagenome | biome: human gut; feature: human-associated habitat; material: faeces | place: China | collected 2012 | reverse complement strand
CCGCCCGAGGCCGGGCGCAAGTCCAGCCTTGTGTTCCTGGGAAGCTTCAATGACAGCTGGCTGCGCGGCGCGGATACCTATCTGCGTATCCTGGACAGCATGAACAAGTTCAGCGGCAGCCTGCGCCACAAGACCATGGAACAGGCCCGCCCCCTGCTGATCAACGATTCGTTCCTTGATACCGGAAAATAGCCGGATCTCTTTGTAACCGCCGTTCCTTTTCCTGCGGCAGGGATGAGCCTCTGCCGCAGGCCACTCATTGCTTGCAGGTCGACTATGCCGGGACGAATCATCTTTTGGGCGGCGCCTCTTCTGGTGCCTGTGCTCTTCTTTATCGTATGGGAATCCATGGCGACGCTGGTGGGCAACAGCCTGATCCTTCCTCCGCTGGAGGAGATCGGGGCCCTGCTGGCGCACCCGCTGGACAATGTCATCGCCATGGGCACGCTGGCAGGCAATATCGGCATCAGTCTGGTGCGCGTCCTCTGCGGGTATGCGGCAGCCGTGCTGCTGGGAGTGCCTTTGGGGGTGGCCATGGGCTATTATGCCGGTCTGCATCGTCTGCTCAATCTTTTTCTGGGCATGTTCCGCCCCATCCCGCCTCTGGCCTGGGTACCGCTGGTGCTGGCCTGGTTCGGCGTCAGCAGCCTGGCAACGGCCATGGGCCTGCCTCGAAGCGAATTATATTATTATCTTAATAACTTGAAGATATCCATGCTGTTCATCATCTTCATCGGCGCGCTGTTCCCTATCCTGACCAGCGCCGTGCATGGTGTGCAGACGGTCAACCGCACGCTGGTGGATTCGGCCCGGGTTCTGGGGGCGTCCGAGCGGGACATCTTCACCAAGATCCTGCTGCCCGCCGCGGCTCCGTCCATCGTCAATGGCCTGCGCATAGGTCTCGGGGTGGCGTGGATGTGCTTGGTCTCCGCGGAGATGCTGCCCGGCAGCCTTTCCGGGGTGGGCTACCTGATCACACATGCCTATACCGTGGGACGTACGGACGTGGTCATTGCCGGCATGATCAGCATCAGCGTGGTGGGAGCCTTGCTGGACATGGCTTTTCAGTGGATAGAGCGACGCAAGTATGCGTGGAAACAGTTTTCCCGGTAGGCTCGTATGACGGAGAGTGTGCTTTCTGCCCGAAAGGTGCGCAAGCGCTTTCGCCTGCGTGAAGGTGAAGTGCTGGCCCTGAAAGGACTGGATCTGGATGTGCGGGAGAATGAATTCATCTGCATCGTGGGGCCCAGCGGTTGCGGCAAATCGACGTTTTTGCGCATGGCTGCCGGGCTTGAACCTGTCAGTGAAGGCGAGATCCTGTACCGGGGCCAGCCGGTGAAGACACCGCGCCGTGAGGTGGGCATGGTGTTCCAGGAATATTCCCTGCTGCCCTGGCGCACGGTGGAAGACAATGTGGCTCTGGGCCTTGAATTTGCCGGGAAAGGCCGCGAAGAGCGTCGCAAGGTGGCGCGCGAATATCTGGAGCTGGTGGATCTGGCCGCTTTTGCCCGGGCCATGCCCCATGAACTTTCCGGCGGCATGCGGCAGCGCGTGGCCATAGCGCGGGCCCTGGCCAACAGGCCTGACGTGCTGCTGATGGATGAACCGTTCGGGGCACTGGATGCGCATACCCGTATCCTGCTGCAACGGGAGCTGCTGCGCATCTGGCAGCATCACAAGACCACCATCCTTTTCGTGACCCACGGGGTGGACGAGGCCGTATATCTGGCTGACAGGGTCGTGGTCATGTCGGCGCGCCCGGGAACGGTCCGCGCTGTCGTGCCGGTGGACATTCCCCGGCCCCGCCACCGTGGGGATCCTGAATATGCGCGCCTGACGGCTTCCATCCTGGAAATGCTGGATACAAGTGCCGGGACCGGGCGCGATGAGCGGAAAAATGATGCGGGAGGCTGTCCATGCCGGTAGCTGGAGTGGATGTGGGCTCTGTGGCCGCCAAGGCCGTAGTGCTGGACGAGGAAAAAAAGATCATTCTTGGACGGGCCGTTCTGCCCACCGGCTGGAACAGCCGTGAAGCCGGGGAACAGGTGCTGCAGGCCGCCTGCCGTGCCGCGGGAGTGGAGCCGGCGGGCCTGCGGCGTGTGGTCGGCACGGGCTATGGCCGCGTGGCCTTGCCCTTTGCCGACAAGGTCGTGACCGAGATCTCCTGCCATGCGCGCGGTGCCTCCTGGCTGTTTCCTGCCACAGGCGTGGTGCTGGACATAGGCGGACAGGACAGCAAGGTCATTGCGGTGGAAGACGGTGCTGTGCAGGATTTTGTCATGAATGACAAATGCGCGGCCGGGACAGGACGTTTTTTGCAGGTCTTGTCCGGTATCCTGGGCATGGAGCTGCCGGAGCTGGGGCAGGCCGCCGCCACCGGCAAACCCGTATCCATCTCCAGCATGTGCGCTGTATTTGCGGAGACAGAGATCATCGGGCTGCTGGCGCAGGGGACGGCCCCGGCCGACATCGCTGCGGGGGTATACCTGTCCATCGCACGCCGTATGCGGGGGCTGGCAGCACGTATCCCGCTGAAGGGAGAATGCACCTTTACCGGTGGGCTGGCTACCAGTCCGGCATTCAGCGGACTGCTTGCGGCGGAGCTGGGAGTACCGGTCAATGTCCCTGACGATCCCCAGACCGTGGGAGCTTTGGGCGCGGCCCTCGTGGCGGCCCGCTGATAACCAACGACGCCACCGGCACGCTCCGGAGCGCATGGGAGAATAAAGATGACATACGCAAGTCTTGAACATTTTCGGGATGTGACCAGCCGTAACGTGCTGGCCCTGCAGGAAGCCAGGGAAAAAGGTCGCAAGGTGGTGGGGCAGTTCTGCATCTATTCCCCGCTGGAGATCGCCCTTGCGGCGGGTGCCGTACCGGTCTCGTTGTGCGGTACGAAGCAGGACTCCATCCCTGTGGCGGAAGAGGTGCTGCCGCGCTGTCTGTGTCCCCTGATCAAGAGCAGCTTCGGCTTTGCCCTGCAGGATAGCTGCCCCTATCTGGCGGCTTCCGACATCGTGGTGGCGGATGCCACCTGTGACGGCAAGAAAAAAATGTATGAACTGCTGGCTGCCTACAAGCCCGTGATGGTCCTGCAGCTTCCGCAGATCCAGGATGAACGCGCTCATGCCTACTGGCGGGAGCAGTACGCCTTGTTGGTGGCCCGTCTGGAACAGGACTTTGGCGTCCGGATAACGGAAGAGAAGCTGCGGGCTGCCATGGATCTGACGTCCCGCTTGCGTCAGGCCCTGAAAAAGGTGCTGGATCTGGCCCGCCGGCGTCCGTCGCCCCTGCGGGGTCTCGATCTGCTGGACATCTGTTTTCGGGCCTCGTTCATGCCGGACTATGAACAGGCCATCCGCTTGCTGGAGGCCATCCACGCGGAATTGCAGGACGTCCCGGCGGCTGTGGCTCCCGATGCTCCCCGTATCCTGCTGACAGGCGTCCCCACAGGTATGGGGTCGCACAAAGTCGTGCAATTGCTGGAAGAATGCGGTGCCAGCGTGGTCTGTATCGACAACTGCACCTGTTACAAGAAAGTCCTGCTGAACATGGAAGAAGAGGGGGATGCCCTGGACATCCTGGCCCGCCGCTATCTGGACATGCACTGCGCCGTCATGTCTCCCAACCCCCACCGCTACAGCATCCTGAAGGATCTGGCCCGGGATTTTGCCGTGGATGCCGTGGTCGATCTGACATGGCAGGGCTGCCAGCCGTATGATGTCGAGTCCTGGAGCGTCAAAAAATTCGTGCGCGAAGAGCTGGGCTTGCCTTTCCTGCAGGTGGTGACGGATTATTCAGGTACGGATACGGAGCAGCTCAAGGTCCGGCTGGAAGCCTTCCTGGAAATGCTGGCCTGAGGCACTTTCCATAGTTCATCCGTCGCATAGTAATATGCTATAATTATTGAATTTTTTAGGAACAAACGAAAGATGCCATGGCAGCATATGTCATGGCATCTTTCATTCTGAGGGGAAGGAAGGAATTTGGGAATTCCGGCAGAATCAGCTACCAGTTTTCAGGATCGGCGTATTTTTCCTTGCCGAAGCTGCATGCACCGCACATGGATGTGCTGTTCACGAAATGGCCGTCTCTCGTATAGACATCGACCACAGGACCGTGCCCACAGGCGATGCATTTTTTCGTATAATTGGGGCGCAAGCGGCATTCGATGGGGGGCTGTTTTCTTTTGGTCATGATCTTTCTCCTTGAAGTGAAAAGAAAGCCTTGCCTTTGCAGAAATCACACTAGGCAAAAACGGGAACGCGAGCATGTCCGTTGTGTGACGATTGGATGTACCCCTGAAAAGTATGAAAGCAGAAACAGGGCATGGTGAGGTATGGTCGTCCATCGTGGCTCCTCTGCCCAAGACATAGTGGAAGCATGTTTTTTGCAATGAAGATTGGCTGTGAGGAAAAAAAGCAAGGGCCACCGGCAAGCAGCCGAAGGCTATCCTCTTGACTTATAGCGGCATGCCCCTATCTGTACTCTGACACACGCTGTTCACGCACAGGGGAATATATGGAAAATCCCCCTGTGCCAGACAACAACATGAGAGGTTTATATGTCCCTTTTCGACATCTTCAATAAAAAGAACATTGGTGAAACGCTTGGCTCTCTTATGGATACGGCCAAAGAACAGGCATCCGGTCTGACCAAGGCTGCTCCCGGCGGCGTTGGCGGTCTGGTGGGTGCCGGCGCCCTGGGGGCGCTGCTGGGCTCCTTCATGTCCAAAGGCGCATTGCAGAATGCCGCTCTGGTCGGTGCGGGCGCGGTGGCCTGGAATTTTTACCAGAAGTGGTCGCAGTCCCAGAAAGAGAGCCAGCCTGCGGAACCGGCTCCTGTCCAGCAGCCGGTGGCGGCTGTGGCCCCTGCCGAGCTGGATCCCACGGCCCGGCTCCTGCTGCGCGCCATGGTGTTCGCCGCGCGGGCGGATGGGCATATCGACGCGACGGAACAGGAGCGTATCAGCAAAGTCGTCGCGCAGATGGCTCCCGGTCAGGACACCAATGCCCTCTTGGGGCAGCTGCTGAATGCCCCCATCGATCCTGCGGCTCTGGCCGCGGAAATCCGGTCCGCAGAGCAGGGGGAAGACCTGTATCGCCTGTCGTGCATGATCGTGGATATCGACCACTTTATGGAACGCAGCTACCTTGATGCGCTCGCTGCGGCCCTGAAGATCTCCGAAGCCCGCAAGGGACAGCTGGAGGAAGAGGCCCGTCAGGCCAAGGCCCAGCTGGCCGCGCATGCCGGATAGCATTTTTTAGCCGGGTTAACCAAAGGCCACCCTTACGGGTGGCCTTTTTCAGTCATAGGGCCTTGGAGCATTCCAGTGACCTGTCTGCGGCAAATTGGGAGGCGTGGAAAAGCCGATATCGTCAAAAAAACAGAAAATGGCGCATATTTCCTCTGAGAGCGAAAAAGTAATTTTTATGAATCGCAGGTCAAAAAAAAATTTTTAACGCCTTAAATCGCAATTTCGCGCGATGTATTTTTTGCCGATAAATAAAAAAAGGGCACACTCAAGGTGCGCCCTTTTGCGTAAAAGGAAAGATCAGTTCAGGCGCTGGGATGTTGCCGGCATGACTTGCTGGACCCGGGCCGCGATCTCCGTCTTGAGGCTGTGGAGGACACGGCTTTGCTGATGCAGGGTCTGGGCCAGCTTTTCCAGGCCGGGGATGGCACCCAGCTCCTGGAAACTTTCATTCCAGATGGCCGTGAAGGCTTCGCTGTGATAACTGGCCGTATCGCGCAGCAGCTCATGGATGCGCTGATTGTATGCTTCCAGAACTTTCTGGATATCCTGCCAGTGGTTTTCCAGCAAACCCCGGTCCTGCTGGAGCTTTTCACTCCAGATGAAGTCCAGACGGAACTGGAATTCGCGCCACGCATCAAGGCTGGCCAGGTGGCGATCCTCTTCACTGTTTTCCAGATGACGGATGAAATTGTCCGCCAGATCTTCCGAGTAGAACCAGGCGATGGTGGTAAAGCCCATCAGGGTCGGTACGCACACGGACCAGCGCGTTCTGCCGTCGGCCGTGGAAGTCTTTCTGCAAAAGAATATCATGCTGCTATCTCCTGTACTTCGAGGGAATCTTCTCTGGCGAACCTACAGCGCGTTGCCGCCGCTGGCAAGAGCTGCGGACAGGGGAGTAGTGGACTTTGCTCCGGCATCCCGGTACGCTTGGCAACAGGGTTCCGTTATCCGCGCTGTTCAGGCGTTGTCTTTTTCGGCATAGCCACAGGAGGTCCCATGAGTCGGCTGGAGCATGATTTTCTGGGTGAATTGACCATAGATGATTCGGTTTACTATGGCGTGCAGACCTTGCGGGCCATGAACAATTTCCATATCTCCGGAACGCCGCTTTCCCAATTTCCGGAAATGATCTGGGCCCTGGCCTGCGTCAAAAAAGCCTGTGCCCTGGCCAATATGGAACTGCAGGTACTGCCCCGGGATATCGGCATCGCCATTTGCGCCGCCTGTGACCGTATCCTGGCCGGGAACATGCTCGACCAGTTCCCTGTGGACTGCATCCAGGGCGGGGCGGGGACGTCCACGAACATGAATGCCAACGAGGTCATCGCCAATCTGGCGCTGGAGATCATGGGGCATCCCAAGGGGGCCTATACCTATTGCCACCCCAACAACCACGTCAATTGCTCGCAGTCGACCAACGACGTCTATCCCACAGCCTTGCGGCTGGCCCTTTTCCGGCTGCTGGACTACCTTGTGGAGCATATGATCCCTCTGCAAAAGGGCTTTGCGGCCAAAAGCGTGGAGTTCTCCCATATCGTCAAGATGGGACGCACTCAGCTCCAGGATGCTGTGCCCATGACTCTGGGGCAGGAATTCGGCAGCTATGCCACGACCATAGGGGAAGATATCCAGCGCATCCATGAGGCGCAGAAGTTGTTGCTGGAAGTCAATCTGGGGGCCACGGCCATCGGGACAGGCATCAATTCTCCTCAGGGCTATGCGCAGCTTGTGGTCGCGCGCCTGGCCGAGATAAGTGACATCCCCGTTCGGCTCTCCACCAATCTGGTGGAAGCGACGTGGGATACCGGCGCCTATGTGCAGACATCCGGTGTCCTGAAGAGGACAGCCGTAAAGATCTCAAAGATTTGTAATGATTTGCGTCTGCTGTCTTCCGGCCCGCGTACGGGCTTCCATGAGATAAATCTGCCGCGGATGCAGCCGGGATCCTCCATCATGCCGGGCAAGGTCAACCCCGTGATCCCCGAGGTTGTCAATCAGGTCGCTTTCGACATCATCGGCAAGGACGTGACCATCACCCTGGCCGCCGAGGCCGGGCAGCTGGAGCTGAACGTGATGGAACCCATCATCGCCTTTACGCTTTTTACGGGGATCCGCAGGCTGGCCCGGGCCTTCAGTACCCTGCAGGAGCGCTGTGTTGCAGGGATCACGGCCAATACCGACCGTTGCCGGCAGCTGGTGGAGAATAGCATCGGGATTGTTACGGCGCTGAATACCCGCCTTGGGTATGAAACGTCAGCCAGCATCGCCAAGGAGGCCCTGGAAAGCGGGCGTTCCGTCATGGATCTTGTTCTTGAAAAGCAGCTGCTTACCCGGGAAGAACTGGATGAACTGCTGCTTCCGGAAAATATGATCCATCCATTTTTAAAGTGATACTTTAATAAATTTCGGCTTGCCGGGCCGGATCGTATCGACACCGGCAAGGCAGAGAAGGCACCGGTGAGAAAACACGAAAGCCCGGCGGATACGCCGGGCTTTCTTTATCTTCGATGGCGGGGCAGAAGCGTTTTATCCTGGTCTGTTGTCGGCACGGGGGACCGGAGAAGACCATATCCAGAAGGGGGAGGCTCGCTCCAGTGCTCTATGCGGTTACCGGTTGTTCTCCTAGATGATGCCCAAACCGTGCAGCAGCACCAGGGTGATGAGCACAGGCGTCACCGTGCGGCACAGGGTTCGTACCAGCCTGGCCGGCATACCGCCTCCCAGGGCCGCGAGCATATGCTCTTTTTTCCAGAAATAGCCTACAAACAGGCTCGTCACGATGCCGCTCAGCGGCATCAAAATGGTGGATGACAACGCATCGTACAGGTCGAAGAACGTCAGGCCGAACAGCTTCACATCCTGCAATGCAGGACCGGTGGAAAGGGTTGCCGGCAGGCCCAGCAGGACGAGCCCGGCCAGCAGGATGGGCACCGCCTTGGTTCGCGGCAGGGAAAAGCGTTCGGAGAGCCAGGCCACCGGGACTTCCAGCAAGGAAAGGATGGCCCCGGTGGAGGCGATGGCAGACAGGATGAAAAAGAGCGTTGCAAAAAAGGTCCCGCCCGGCATGGAAGCGAAGACAGCGGGTATGGTCAGGAAGAGCAGGGCAGGGCCTTCAGCGGGCTGGAAGCCGAAGCTGAACACAGCGGGGAAGATGGCGATGCCGGCCAGCAGGGAGACCAGCAGGTCGCAGATCATGACGCGGGTGGCCATGAGCGGGATATTGACGTCTTCCTTGAAGTAGCTGCTCAGCATGCAGCCCATGCCGAGGGACATTTTAAAAAAGGCCAGCCCCATGGCCATCATGATGACGGAAGCGTCCACTCGTTCCCACTGGGGCATGAACAGAAAGCGCAAGCCTTCGGAGGCCCCCGGCAGGGTCAGGCTGCGGATGCAGACCCCCACCAGCAGCAGGAAAAGGACAGGCATCAGGATACGCGTCACTTTTTCGATACCGGCCGAGGCACCGCGCATGATGATGCCCCCCGTCAGCAGCAGGACGAGCCATTGCCAGAACAGGGACACCGGCCCATCATTCAGCAAAGAGGAAAAACTGGCCTGGGCCACGGCCGGATCCGTGGACGAGACGGCGCCCGTGGCGGATTTGAAGATATAGGCAAAGACCCAGCCTGCCACGTCGGAATAGAAGCCCAGGATCAGCAGGCAGCTGATGATGGCTGAAAGGCCTATCAGCCACCAGCCGGTACGGGGGGCCAGCTTCTGGAAAATGCTGATGACGTTGCTGCGTCCGGCCCGGCCGAGGCTGAGGTCCGATATCATCAGCGGCAGCCCGATGCAGAGCGATGCCAGCAGATAGACCACAAGGAACGATGCACCGCCGTTCTGGCCAACCAGTGAGGGAAACTTCCAGATATTACCGAGCCCGACGGCAGAGCCCAGCGTTGCCGCCAGGACACCCAGCCGTGAAGAAAAATGATCTCGAGTGGCAGAAGCCATGCATCCTCCGTACGGGTTGAAACATATTCCAGAAGGGCGGTTGTAGCGTCTGGAGTTTTTTTGTGCAACCTCTTCGCCTGTCGTACACGGGCCATAAAAAAAACAGCTTGTCAAAGCAGGCAGTATTATCTATAGTAGTAATTCCCAATTGGGGGCGCATTGGTTTCGACGGGGATGTGGAAACCAAAGTTGCAGGTCGAGGCGCCGCTGGCCTCGTAAAAAGCGGCACAAAAGTAATTGCCAACAACGATTACGACTACGCTTACGCTGCCTAAAAACAGCGAGGCACCTGACCACATTTGATGGTCACGTCAGACGGGCCGACGCCTGATACGTCCGGCTGGCGACATCGCGTCAGGCTGGTGGAGCTTGGCGCCTGCCGGGAGTTTCCACGAGATCTGTACCGGCGGGATTGCTGCTCTGTGCCCGGTCAGGGGCGAGCAGGGTGGTGAAATTTGTTCCTGACCTAAACCTGTAGACGCTTTGCGTGGAATGTTCTCGGACGGGGGTTCGACTCCCCCCGCCTCCACCATCAGCGCATGTCCCAGAGGCCCACGGTGTACCAAAATGCACCGTGGGCCTTTTCTTTTCGCGGGGGACAGTCCCTTGTCGTCCCGGTTTGTCCCTGTTTGTGCCATGCAAGCCCCTTCGCCCATCGAGAGTAGCATCTGCCAGTATTCCATAGAAAACCATCTGGTATTATATCGTATATCCCTGCGACAAATCTAGCCTGGAAGTTATTTGATTGGTTTTGCAGATCCCGAAAGATGATTCCGTCCTTTGGAACGATTTTCGGA
>OGZO01003475.1_pt1 | contig 10015 bp, 10 predicted proteins | sample 1576721 | NCBI WGS metagenome assembly OGZO01 (sample SAMEA3541516, study PRJEB24748) | human gut metagenome | biome: human gut; feature: human-associated habitat; material: faeces | place: China | collected 2012 | reverse complement strand
GAAATACGAAGCTTGGGGCTGGAAGGTTCTCAAGATCAACGGTAATGATCCCGACGCTATCCGTGGCGCTTTGAACGAAGCGAAAGCAGAAAACGAACGTCCGACCCTGATTATCGGTCATACTGTAATGGGTAAGGGTGCACGCAAGGCAGATGGTAGCAGTTACGAAGCTAACTGTGCGACTCACGGTGCTCCTCTAGGTGGTGATGCTTATGTAAATACCATCAAGAACCTGGGTGGTGATCCGACGAATCCATTCGTAATCTTCCCCGAAGTGAAGGAACTGTACGCAAAGCGTGCTGCCGAACTTAAGGAAATTATGGCTAAGAAATATGCTACAAAATCAGAATGGGCAAAGGCTAATCCTGAAAAGGCTGCCAAACTCGACCTGTTCTTCTCTGGTAAAGCTCCTGAAGTAAACTGGGCAGCTATCGAGCAAAAAGCAGGTGCTGCTACACGTGCTGCATCAGCTACCGTATTGGGTGCTCTTGCTACTCAAGTAGAAAACATGATCGTTGCTTCCGCTGACCTTTCAAACTCAGATAACCACGGACGGGGTGGTGGTGACATGGAGCAAATAGGCATCTGCACCGGAAGCGGTCAGGCCAGCAACCAAGCTGTACTCGAACATATAGCTTGAGCGGCGAGTGTCCTTGCCGATGACGATTCGAGTTGGATTGGTGTCACCATTGCGTTCACGCAGCGCGTTATAGTACCATCCTAAGAAACGGCCCACCTTATAGGCATGGTCTGCGGTTAATGTAATTCCAGCTTCGCCACGGAAGCCATCGGTTCCAAAATATTTTCCCATAATTTCATCTTCCAAACTACATATTTCGATTGCTCAAATCATAGCACAATCCTTTTGTGCATAAAAATCTCCTACCACTTCACAGATTCTATTTGACACATTACTATCCACATATGATAAATTTCGTCCACTTTCTATTGCTCTTGTAAAAGCAACAAGTTCATAACGGATGCCTTCACCATCCAGTTGATAAAAATATCGTTTGTTCTGTGACGCTTCTTCATATCGAATCTCAAAATAATCCGTTTTCCACCACGGTGCCGGAACATAAATATATCCCTTCGATCCGGAAACAATTAGCTCACCTTCCGATTTAACTCCCTTGGCAACTGTTGCAGACGCAACTGCGTGATCATAAAGAAATGTGATTTTTGTGAACTGATCATGTCCCTCATCATCAATATGGGAAACAATGTTTTTAGTTTTGTAACCATTTCCCAGTATGTTAAATATCGGGAGCATTGCCGTAGGACCCCAATCGCAAATACTATCCCACGCATCCTCTGCAATAGATCTTAGACTGGTACATGTGGCATCTACAGAGTAAACTTCGCCAATCTTTCCCTCTTTTGCCAGCAAAAGCAATCGTGAATATGCTGTTGCATATGCCGTTTTAAGTGCATCCATTAAAACACAGCCCTTTTTCGCTGCCAACGAGAACAGTGCTCTGCTTTGCTGCTCGTTTAGTGCAACAGGTGGTTCACATAAAACGTGCTTTCCTCTTTTCAATGCGCTTCGGATTTGATCGTAATGATACTTAGGTGTAGAAACAATATAGACTGCATCCACTTCTTCGAGCAATCTTTCATAGTTCTGTGTTATGAAAGGAATCTCCTCGAAATATTTTGGATTTTCCGTGCACACACCGGTAATTTCCAGCCCATTGACATATTGTGCTTCCCGAATGTACTTTTTAGCAATATGGGAATCACCAATGATTCCAAGTCGAACCTTTCGCTCCTCTGAACGAATTTCCGAACTAGAAACACCTTCTGTGCGTTCCAAATATACTACTCTGCAGTATTCTTTTAGATAATCAAATTTCCCGATCCAATCCGATCCAACAGTGAAAATATCCACATCGTACCTGCGAATATCATCAATTTTTGACCCTCATATTCTTCTACAATGATCTTATCCGCAAGCCCGGTGGCACGTACAGCCTCAATACGCTCCATCAAAGACTGTTGTACATTGATTTTTCCACGGGTTTTATCAAAATCATCCGCTGTAACACCAACAATTAAATAATCACCAAGTTTTTTTGCTCTTTCAAGCAATCGAATATGTCCATAATGGAGTAAGTCATATGTTCCGTATGTTATAACTTTTGTCATATCGCGCACATCTAACTTTCTTATCTATCTACTTTCAGCAGTGAATCCATAAATCGTTCCATATACTGCTTTTCACCAATGGAAACTCTCAAACAATTTCCAAACTCACCAACATTAGGATATTCTTTGATAAGAATTCTCATTTCATTTTTCATCCGTTCAACAATATGTCCCGCATCAGTCTTTGGCTCAATAAATAAGAAATTGCCAGCTTCTCCTTTATGTCGGTATCCATTTGCATCCAGGCTGCTCAACAAATAATTTCTTCCTTCATTGAATTTAGCTATCAAAGCATCCACCATCCCTGGTGTTGTAATGATTTTTTCTGCAAATAGCATGGCGAAAGCATTTGTATTATGTGGTGTGCAAAATTTCTGAACATATTTAATATCTTCAGGATTTCCTGCTACATAACCTAAGCGGCATCCCGCCATTGAGAAGAGCTTAGAAAACGTTCTAGTGACGAGAACTCTTCTATTTTTCAAAGCATATTTTATGAAAGTCTTTGGGTAAAAATAATGATACGCTTCATCGATCAAAAGCGTAATTTCTTTTTCCTGGCAGGTTTTGAACAACCTTTCAAATTCTTCATCGCTGTATACATTCCCCATGGGATTGTTCGGATTAAGAAGAATAAGCATTTGCGTATCATCGGTTAGTTCTCGTTCAATATTATCAATACTAATAGTTAAATCGTCGTTGTACGGAACTTTCACAAAATTCCTACCGTACATTTCAGAGTAAACCTGGAACATAAAATATGAAGGCACAACTCCAACAATTCTGCCATTGGAAGCTGTAAATGCCTGTATCACATAACGAATTGCCTCCGCAGAACCATTTGTAATGCAAATATTAGTGATATCTGTTCCTATATAGTCTGCCAGCACCTGCGTGAAGTGGAGTGTTTCGGGGTATTGTGCTACCATCTGTGGGGTAACTTCTGCCAAAACCGATTCAACAAACTCTCGAGGCAAGCCGCCAGGATTTTCATTCAAATCTAGTCTAAGAAAATCTTTTCTTTCATTTTGGTCAAAGATTCTAACTAAATTTTCTACGTTATGATCTAACCAGTACATTTCATAATCCTCCAATTTTAGAATGTTCATTTCGTTGTTTCTGTGTTCAAGAAATCATTCAATATTTATTCTGTTGGTACTGACATGTAATATTTTTTTAGAAATTGCTTCTAACTGGTCTGCCAGATAGCCGCGCACGATGTAGATTTCATTGATACCAGCTTCCAGACAAGCATCAATCAAATGGTCAATAATACGAACGCCATGAACACGAACCAGCGGCTTAGGGGTATTAAATGTAATGGGAACCAAACGAGAACCAAAACCTGCTGCAATAAAGATGGCGCGCTTTGCACGATACGGTTCCAGTGCAGCGAAACCCTCATTTGTGATCTCACCCTCATTCACATATTTGAGTTCGGTGAGTTCCTTCATCACGCGATTCATAGTTCCAAGAGAATGACCGATTTTCTCCTCAATTTGACGCTGAGAGAGCGGACTTTTTTCATCAGCCAAAAGTGCCAAAATGTCGAATTGCTTTCTTGTTGATGCGTACATATCCATTTTCCTCAACCTTATAGTTCAATATTACTCAATTTAAGAACCCGATTCGTATTTTCTCCATCCTGATACTTAAAAACCTTGTCTCTTATTTTTTTACGCTTATCTTTATAATCGTCTATTCCCACTTTAAGTTTTTCAAATTCCTTATAAAGTTCTTCCTGTGTTTTAATTATCGGTCCAGCCATATACTCTTCTGGATTATCAAAGCAAAATCCTCTGTTTTTTCCGTATTCCTCAATATCAGGAACAACAAAAAAGTTTGGTTTATCCACCAGAAGGAATTGTAATGACGCAGACGAATAATCTCCAATAAATGCGTCCACCTGAGGCATCAATTTATATATTTCATATCCTCTTGATGCAAAATCATCATTTGTCAAGATGTCAAGGTTGCTATAATGTTTTCTTTTTAATCCTGATGTATTCTGTGCCGTATGCAATTTTACAATCAGCTTGAAATTCAATTTAGACAAAACACCATTCAATGCATCATAATCATTCTCTTCATACATTGGAAGCAAGTTCTCGTGTGAATCATCATAATTCAAATAATCGGATTGCCTAAACGTTGGCATCCATAATATAACCTTATCGTAGCTTCCGAAATCATATTTTTCATGGGCTTTGAAGAGATCATCCGTCATTGGCTCACCGCAAACTTTAATATTTTCGGTTGGACAATCATATTCCTTCGCAACAATTGGAACATATAAATCAGACGGCGCAAGCATATATGTAAAATAGAATTCATCACCATTATCGATCTTTGAAAGTTTTCCCATCGTTTTTAAATCCGATGTTCCATGATTCATATGAATAACAATCTGATTTCTCGATGGCTTAATGGGTATTTGGCCCGTCGTGTAGAAGACATGTTTAGCAGTCAGGAAATGATAGAATGCTCCTATTTTTCCCACATAAGTCAAGGCTTTTTCATTTCCAAAATATCGTTTACTTTCAACGCCACATATAATTTGATACTTTTTATAATAGTTTCCTTCCAACAGTGCATCTTTTAATGGAACCAAATTATGTCGAATTCCAAGGTTACCACTATAAAGTAGCACTTTATTGTCTTCTTTAGGAATTATCTGATTGACAAGAGATGCTCCCTTGAAAATAGTTTCCTTTAATGTCCTTTTCAATTTCACATTATTAAGCATATCCTTTGTCCTCCCATCCTCATTTTTTCCCTAATTCGATCTTCATCTTTTTCAGGATTGACACAACACTCTTGTAGTTCAATAGAAGATACCCTGCATACACTATAAAATAGGCTACAAATGCACCTGCATTTTCAAGAGATGTTGACAAAACTGCAAATCCAATGATAATCACTATTTCTGAAAGTTGTAGTAACCAATTAACATCTGTTTTCATAAGGCGCATCAAAGATATTTCTGCAATTATGCTTCTAATTGCTATGGCTACTAGCAAGCTCCATGCTATAAATTCCAAACTATGGAACAAATATGCCCCTATTACAGATAAACCAAGGCTAACACAAACAGCTACACCATTTATGTATAAAAGTATTTTTTCTTTTCTGAGCACCTTTAAGTAAGTAGAATACAAAAGCTGCATTTTCCCATCAAATACACAAATAGGCAACAAAATTCCAAAATAATGCAGACTTGTTTCATATTGTGGCAACCATTTTCCAACGGCAATCTTCATTGGAACAAACAGGAGCAATGCACTTGGAAGTATTAGTGCAAGGATGATATTCACGTTATTAAAAATAAGTCTTTGTGCATTTTTTTGAATTCTGCGTATTGCCGGGAAGAGTACCATACTAATCTGACTGATAAATTTCAATAAAAACGTAGTCAGTGACATTGAAAATGAAAAATAACCAAATGCCTCAATTCCCCAGTAATTATCAACGACCAGTCTTGCTGATCCAGTCACAAGCATGCTTGCATACATCGAAATCAATAAAGCCATTCCACACTTGGCATCGTCTACCATGTCAATTACGACTTCTTTTATTTTTTTTGCTTTAGCTGAAAACAAAAAATTAGCCTTAAATGTTAAATAGAAAAAAGCAAAAATCTGTCCCAGAACATACATATAAACGATAATCTTATAATTTTCGATTTTATATAGGTAAATAGCCCCAACCGCAACAAACCAAAGCAAGTTGTAAATGATTTCAGAAACAGAATATATATTTGTTTCGTTTATTGCTTGAAATAAAAAGCCCAAGAAATTATTCATGTTGATCAATACCATACAAATGGCGCAAGCAACAAGTACAAACCTTCGATCAACATCAGAAATCGTAATATTGGTTATAACAGCCATGATAGTTGAAAAAAACACTTGCATTGCCAGAAAAATAAGCCACTTTGTCTTTAGTGTTTCGCAATCAAGTTCATCACGGCTTTTTCCGCCAAGCTTCAAATAAATTCCATCAATAATTCCTATACGGCTAATGTTGATATAAGAAACATAAAATAAGAACAACTGCCAATACGCATATTCTTCTACTGACAAAACTTTGGGCGCAAAAAATTGCACAAAAAAGCTAGACATCAAAGAAATCACTTGCGCAAAAAGTGCAAACGACAAATTTTTTATAAACTTATTCTGATTCATTTAAGCTCCTTTTGGCTTCATGCTCTGATGCAACACACAACGCCAACAGATTCATCCACATCCAATAGGTACATATATCCACGTCAGGAACAGCAATCAGCTGCGTCAATACAACAGAAAGAATTGCAAACCGCAGGCCTTTCTGCGCATCGCTCATTTTTCTTTTTTCACTTAATATCGGCAGCACAACAATAAAATTTAATATTGTATAGACAATCATTCCTAAAATGCCAAGTTCTGAAAGAATTGTGTAAATAATACTGCTTCCGCGGGACATTTTGTATCCGACACCCCAAAATGGCGATGTATTAAATTCTCTCATTGCAATCACATTCCAGCCATGTCTTGCTACGCCAGAACCAGATGATGCTTTAGAAAATATCACCAGATCCAAAACATCAAAAAAGAACAAGTACATTATTGCGAAGCCAACTACGGATGCCATTATAATTTCAAATTTCAGTTTTTTCTCTTTCGAAGATGCCAAAAAAATCATGCCTGCAAAAACCAATGCAACGAATGCAGATGATGAAAACGTCAACAGTATTTCTATCAGAAGTCCTACCAAAAGGCATATATTTTCTTTTCGTTTTTCTCTATATGACAAAAAGTAATAAAAACTTCCTACTGCAAACCCTGCAAAATATGATGGCTCCATGTACGTAGACAAAATCCGAAAATAATTATTTCTTGTATAATAAATCACATCTGACGTTGTATCGTTATACAAAAGTTCCCTTACAATTGAAAAACGTGGAAATATTCCTGTTGTAATACAAAGCTGTAATAATCCTATAACTAAAAGAGCAATCGTAAGTTTTCGAATCAGCCAATATATAAAATTATCTGATACAAATTTTCCCACATAAAACATTGAGAAGAAGCAAAAGGCATAAACATACAACTGAGCCATTCGCGCAAAATTCTTCGATAAAACAGAATTAACCACTGATGACAGCAGAACTGATAGATTCAAAAAGGTAACGCCGATGATTAATTCTATCTTCTGCCGATATAAAGTTATTTTAAAATTTCGACGGGACAGCCATACCCTAAGAATAAATGCAATAGATGTAATAACCTGTGGTCCTATTCCAGATCCATTCAATACCAGAACATTTGAACACTGAATAGTTGCTGATATAATTGTCAATGCTGCTATATTTTCAAAACTAGAAAACATGCAAATTACAATCAATAGCATCCATAATATTCCAAATATTGTCACCGAACTATTCCTCTCTTTATGAATTGTAAATGTTTTCTAATTTTTCGGCTTCACAACTTATTTCATACCCGTGTTCTCGGATACATTCCCTAGCTTTTTCAGATATGCTTAATCTATCTGTATTCAGCATTTGAACTTTTGTCTCAGCAATCTTATCTACCCATACTGCTGTATCGGAATCCAAATCCAAATAGCTTATATAAGGTGTAACATTTGTTTCCTGCGGCACTGCTGTTGACGCAACGCACGGCAGTCCTGCTGCCTGCGCCTCAATAATTGCCAACCCCAGTCCCTCAAATAACGACGGAAAAACAAAAGCATCAAACGCCTGAAGAATTCCGGCAATGTCACTGTACATTCCAAGGAAAATCACCTTGCTGGCTACGCCCAATTCTGCTGCTTTAGCTTTTAGATGCTGCTCCAGCTCTCCACCTCCGGCAATTACAAGCATTGCAGTTTCATCCTTCTTGCTATATTCGGCAAAGGTTTGCAATAGATGAATATGGTTTTTAGGGGGGTTTAACTTTCCCACAGTTCCAATCACAAATTTCCCTGTCAATTCGTATTTTTTTCGCATCTTTTCGCGAACATCAACATTAAATTTGTATTTAGCGGTATTGATTGCGTTATTCAAAAGTGTGTAATTTTTTCCATACAGCCAATCTCCGGCTTGCTTGGACACCGCTAATGCTGTGGTATATGACGTAGCAAAAATCGGATGAAGCACAACATTTGCATAAGGGTATTTGCTTCGCGTTGTGTGAACATGCGCAATTCTTGATGGTACGCCGACCAGCTTAGCAGTTACCAACTCCATCGCCATCGTTGAGCTATTACCATTTACATGAATCACATCATATTTTTCCATTTTCAGAACAGTTGCAAGTTTTTTCATGTAGTGCATCGGTGAATATTTGCGGCTTCCAAGGTCAAAATATTTTGAGCCATTTTGTGCAAGTTCTTGCTTCAATTCGTCGCACGGATCATTGGTCGATGCAAAATCTATCTGCAAATTTTCTTTATTCATCACACGGTAATAGTTCATCATAACCGTGGTCAATCCACCGTATGGGACAAAATCCGTTGTTATAACAATCAATACTTTTCGTTTTATCATGTTAGTTCTCGTTTCTGATTTATCATAGAGACTTCAATTTCTGAATAATCTTTGTCGGAATCAGCCCTTTAACTCTTTCTTTTAACTGTAGTCCCACATATAAATGTTCAATAAAATTAGGCTCATCTATCGTCTTGTAAAAAGAATCTCTTTGGGAAGATCGCATTGTTGGTGATTGCAGGTTATGCTGCTTCACCATACCCTCTTTCAACGTTGCCTCTTCCACTTCTGCAAGAGAACGCATCATTTCAAAGAGCTTCTTGCCTTTTTCGGTATTGACAAATACACTGGATACGCCCTTTGGAGAATTAAAATCCGGGTGACTCTTGGCAATTCCCCAAAAATCGCCCACGGTCAAATCGCCCACACGATTCGTATTCGCATAGATGCACTGATAACAGCTCTCCCTATAGCAGTCGCCATCCATAAAATGTTTTCCATAGCGATCAAGGGAGAGTGTCTTTGTCTTTGTCTTTGTCTTTGTCTTTAGCAGGTATTGTGTTCCCCAACCTCTCTTGTCTTTGGAACGGAAGTTGAAATAGATTACTCTGCCAGCCGTCTGCTTGTTCTGGTATTCCAGATACTTTTTGAAGAACTTCGGCGAAGGCACACCGTGGCAAATCAAGTCAACTGTATATAGATTTTCTGGATTGCCACCCAAAAAAGCATACAGACCTGCAATCTGGCAGGGAGTTCCTGTAAAAAGTACCGTTTTTCCCTCTGACAAACGCTGTTTGACCTTTGTGTAGCTATCTTTCGGGTCGGACTGAACATACTTAGAGGACTGTAGGTTCTCTCTTTCTGCTTCATCTGTCACTTCAATGTGGCTTACTGCCAACTGCTCGTCATAGGCAGCACCATAAACCACACCGCCCATTTGCAATATAGTTTTCGCTGCACTATCCGCCGCACCGCCAGATGCAGAGCGCATAATATCCACATCATTTTTATTGCGCCACGCCCAAACTCTATGTGGCTCATTCCGATGAAATTCCGTATTTTCTACTGGACACTTTTCCAAGCACACCTTGCACTCGATGCAGCTTTTTTCATCAACAGACGGATACCAAAATCCCTCTTTGTTTTCTACCATAGAGATACAGTGTTTTGGGCAGCTTTGCTCACAGCTTTTACATCCCACACATTTCTCTTTTATCCTCGATATGTTCTCCATTTTATTCCTCTAAATTTTTTCTCAGATAATCCTTCGCCACTTCTCTATGTGCTTTCAACTGCTCATCAACTTTCGCGTAATCAATCGCCTTTTCATTGATGTTTTCTGTATCTTCAATTTTCGTTGTCATCCGATTGGCCAGTCCCAGTCGCTTTAGCAAATCG
>OGZO01003473.1_pt1 | contig 10017 bp, 6 predicted proteins | sample 1576721 | NCBI WGS metagenome assembly OGZO01 (sample SAMEA3541516, study PRJEB24748) | human gut metagenome | biome: human gut; feature: human-associated habitat; material: faeces | place: China | collected 2012 | reverse complement strand
CTAATAACATCTATCCCAGTGCCACAACCTATGACATCTAATCCACAGCCTAAACCCTATGACTATTTTTGCAGTAGATATATTTCCATAATAATAAATCGAACTTTCATGGGAAATTGCTACTCCCCGAAAAAAGCCCGGAAATACGCCACTTTTCAGTCTTTATTTATCTTTTCTTGACATCAAAACTACCGTTTCCACATGACTTGTATGCGGGAACAGGTCGAAGGCGGTGGTGGCGGTTATGGTATAGCCGTTATCGTTAAGAAAACGTGCATCTCTGGCGAGGGTGGCGGGGTTACAGGAAACGTACACTACACGTTTGGGTTGTGCTTTAATTATTGCTGTGAGTGTTGATTCATCACTGCCCTTACGCGGCGGATCAAGAATAACCACGTCCGGCCGTTCGCCTTTTTCTATCAATTTCGGCACGATATTTTCTGCGCTGTCTGCGTAAAAAATTGCGTTCTCTATACCGTTTTTCACTGCATTTTCTTTTGCGTCTTCGATTGCACGTTCAACAATTTCTACACCTACAACGCTTTTTGCGTTTTTAGCGGCACACAGCGAAATTGTACCGATACCGCAATAAATATCCATCACGCTTGTATTTTCATCAATATCCGCATACTCCAAAGCTTTACTATACAGTTTTTCGGTCTGTACCGGATTGATTTGAAAAAAGCTTTGAGGCGAAATATCAAATTTCACTCCACAAAGTGTATCTGAAATCCTATCCTTACCCCAAAGAATTACATTTTCCTCCGTAAGCACAAGATTATTTCTCTTAGTGTTAATATTAAGCACGATGCTTACAATTCTATCCGAAACCTTTCTCAATTTTGAAATCAATTTTTCACGTTTCGGCAAACTTTTTGCATTAACGGAAACGACAACCATAATCTCATTTGCAGAAAATGATTTACGTGTAAAAACACGCCTGACAATGCCTTTATGCGACCTTTCATCATATGCACTGACATTATTTTCATTCATATAATCAATTACCGCATCATTTATTTCCTTATTAATTTCATCACCAAGGCTGCAATCATCAAGCGGAATAATGTCATGACTTCGCATTGCGTAGAAACCGCAAACATTTTTACCATACACATTTCCGACAGGAAAAACCATTTTATTTCTATACCGTTCCGGCACGTCCATACCGACAATTCCGTCAATCTTAAAATTCTCAAACTTGCCTATTCTCTGCATCGCATTCTCAACAATATCACGTTTTATATTGAGCTGTGCGTCATACTTTATATGACGAATTTGGCAACCGCCGCACCTTTTATAATGTTGGCACATAGGCTCACAACGTTTATCCGACGGTTCTATAATTTCCAACGCCTTACCGTATGCAAAATTTTTCTGCACTTTGACAACAAGCATTTTAATTTTATCGCCGTCCACCGTTTGCGGTACAAAAACCGCAAATCCGTCTATATGCGCAACTCCGTTACCGTCCGAAGAAACAGAATCTATACAAGCAACGTACTCTTTATTTTTTTCAACAGGAATCATAATTTACCTCTTATTGTTTTATATAATAGTTTTATTATATCATTCATTAATGTTATATGCAAGATTTGAGCACAAAAAAAGAAGCGGCATAAACCGCTTCTTCTAAAATTCTTATTTAAGAATTAGTCGTTATTAACGATTAGGTAGATTTCTTGAGCTTCGTCCTTATCTGTAGTTCTAACTACTGCGAATACTACATCGTCGATAACATCTTCGTGTTCAAGGTTAAGAATATCTTGACCACCTACTGTTGTCTTAGCAGCCTTAACGTCAGGTGTTGATGCAATACCTTCGTCAAGAAGAACTCTTGATTTCTTTGAGCCTGCTGCGAAGTCATATGTGTAAATCTTAGCTTTGCTGTAGTTTACTTCAAGACCTTTGTCATAGTTTACTACATACTTACCGTCAGCATTTGTTGTAACTGTACCGATTGTGATATTGCTACCGCTCTTATCAACAACAGGACCGAATACAACGTTTACATCGTTGTCATCATCTGATAGAAGATCAGCGAACTTTGTATTTGCAAGAACTGATGATTGATTCTTGAATGCGTTAGTTCTGAATTTTTCAAATGATGAACCGTTTAGAACATTCTGACCAGCGAATACTGAGTAGATTCTTGAGATGTAGCCTTCTGAGTTAGTAGCGTAAACAAGCACGTCACCTTCGTCAAATGCGTCTTCTGCAACTGTTTCACCAGCGTTACCTGTGATTACAACGTCATCATCAAGTATAAATTGCTTTTCTTCACCGTTTACAACCAAGTTGTAAGCTGTCTTATCGCCGTCATCGTCGACTACTTCACTACCGTTGAAGATAGCAAGCTGTGTTTCTGAATTGAATACGCTTGATGTACCCTTTGTAATGATTACGAATCTGTATGTGTTGTCTGACTTAGACTTATCATAACCATAAGCTGTGTATGGGCTACCATCGTTTAGAGATGAAACAACTGAATATGAATCCTTTGTATCAACTTCTGATAGGTCAAGGATTACTGTTGAGTCAGCCATCTTAACTGAACCAATCTTGTTGCCTGATTCTTTATATTCTGTATCAACCGCTGATGTTGGATCAACGTAAACACTCTTAATTGTAATCTTATTTGAAGATGAGCTTACTGAATATTCAACAACCTGTTCCGGATAAGCAACTGACTTAGGTTGTGATGTGCTATATTTAGGTTCATCAAAAGCTACTACCTTTGATTGCCAATCTTTTTTTGTTGTATCTATCTTATTTTCCTTTTTAGCATCTGAATAGAATGTAGCATACTTCAAGTATGTTGCATATTCATTAACCTTATCGCTATCTACTTTGTACTCTTCTTCAGTACCTTTCTTAGTAATGATTTGAGCCATGTAGTCGCCGCCGGCCTTCTTGTAGATGTTCTTCAATACGCCGTAGTTCTTTGATACTGAGTTTTCGTCAGCCTTAGCGATTCTGCCGAAGTGATCAAGGTATAGGCTATATTCTGTTGATGTTTCAACATCGATATCCATACCTTCAGCAGCCTTATACTTTGTACCGCCGATTGTGTATTCACCCTTTGTATCGTTTCTGCTTGTGCACTTAACGCCGTCAACAACGTTTCTTGTAACGATTACATCATAGAAGTTTGAATCCCTGAATGAACCTGTTGTATCGTATGCAATGTTAAGTACGTCATTTTGTTGAAGATCTTTAGCTTCGATATCTTTACCGTCAAGTTTGAATGAATATGTGTAGTTATCATCATCCTTGTTTACTGTCATCTTAGCTTGGATACCTGTTGAATATGTATCGAAGTTTACTGATGTTTCGTTTGTCTTGTCGATAACTTCATCAACAATAGCTGTTGCATATGAAGAAATCATAACTGTGTTGTACTTAGCTGATGTGCTTGTTGAACCAACTTCTGTTTCCTTTTGAAGTGTTACAGATGCTGTTTCATGGTTCTTTAGATAACCGTACAATGTCTTGTCAGATTCAAGATCGTTTGCATCATAGATAGCCATGCTATCTTGCTTAACGCCGTTTACATAGATTGTAACACCGTTTGTTGTATCAAGTTGATACTTTGTTGAACCCTTTGTTGTGCCTGCAGGGAAGAAGTAAAGAGCTTCGTCTGTTGACTTGTTTTCATCAAAGTCTTCTGAAGCAACTGTTACGCTCTTGTTTGCAGCAGCAGCAGCGATTGAAAGAATTGTGTATTCATCGTCATCATTCTTTTGGATAAGTGCCTGAGAATATGTTCTTAGGTAGTTATCAGCCTTTGAATCGCCGATGTACATATCTTCTGAAACAGGTGAATCTGCCTTAACTTCTTCATCGTCAAAGTTGTCAGCTTTTTCAACTTGGAATGTAACCTTGTCGTTATCAACTGAACCAGTCTTGCTTGTTTCTGTTACACGACCGTATACTTTGTATGCGTCATGCTTTTCTGTGAATAGAGTTTCGTATGCTCTGCCTTCTTTACCGTCTCTTACTTCAAGATTAGGTGTCTGTGTACCGTTCCACTCTGGCTTCCAGCCTGCAATTACGCAAAGAGGAGCGTCCATAGCGTTGTCGATCATTTGAGCAACCTGAGCTCTTGTAAGTTCTGTGCTGTCTTTGATACCTGAGATACCCTTTGTGATATCAAGTGATGCAGCGTATGTCTTGTAGCCTGTTGGCCATCCGCCTTGACCTTGTGCAAATGTTTCGTAACCGATAGCACTTACAAGCATCTTTTGAGCCTGTACATATGTAACGTTAGCGTCAGGATCAAATTCTGTATCGCTCATACCTGCGATGAAACCGTCAGCAACACCTTGGTTGATGTAGCCTTTAGCCCAGTGATCTGCTGAAACATCAGCGAACTTTGTTGATTCTGTTGATGCCTCTGCTGATGAACGTTCTGCAAGAGCGTCAACGATCATCTTTGTGATTTCAGCTCTTGTTACAAGCTTATCCGGACCGAATGTGCCGTCATCGTAACCGCTGATTACGTCAAGAGCTGAAAGTTCTTGAACAGCCTGTGCGTAGCTTGCTGTAGATTCTACGTCAGGGAAATCAACTGCGAAAGCGGCAACTGAAGATGCTACCATAGTAAGAGCAGCAACTGATGAAATTACCTTTTTGAGATTCTTATTCATAGTCTCAAATCCTCCCTTTTTGATTCTTTGTTTGTGAAGGGTTTCCTTAGATGTTTTGTATGCACCCTTCTTTGCATTACAAAACTACATTACACATTGATTATACCACGCAAACTGTGTATAAGTCAATGACGTATTACAGTTGTAAAAAAACTGTAATTCTTGTCACATCTCGGCTACAACCTGCTTTGCCGTTTTGTGACTCATATTACGGTAACAATTTTCAACTAACGCTTCTACCCTATTATTCGAAAACTGCTACTGAATATTTTACTCTTTCATAAAGCTGTTGTCAACTACTTTTTTCTGCCAACCCGATCTTTTTCACAAAATTTTATAATTAGCACAAAATCTATGTCCAATTCACGGACTTTTTGGTCAAATTGATTATGTCAACCAATGCTTTTATGTTTTACAATAGATTAGACGTATGTTTTCCGAAAAAGTTCCGCTTTTTTTGAAAAAATTTTAAAAAATTTATTGAAATCATTATTTTTTCTTAATATAATAGTGTAAACAAACTGAAAGGACTACACATATGGCTAAATATTATGCCGTCAGAAACGGCTATCATACAGGAATTTTTAACACTTGGGACGAATGTAAAAAGGAGGTTTCCGGTTTTTCGGGTGCGGAATATAAAAGTTTCACAAAGCTTGAGGACGCAAAAGCTTTTTTAGGCGAAAACGAACAAATCAGTTTATTCGATGAACCGAAAGAAAGAAAAAGCACCGCCGTTGCATATGTTGACGGAAGCTACAACATCTCCACAAAAGAATATGCGTGCGGAGTTATTATTTTCTATGAGGGGAAAGAAACGACATTCAGCCGAAAATTTTCAAATCCCGAAAACGCCTCAATGAGAAATGTTGCGGGTGAAATTGAGGGTGCAAAACTCGCAATGCAGTTTTGCATTGACAATCATATAGAAGAAATAGACATTTATTACGATTACGAAGGTGTCGAAAAATGGTGTACGGGTGTTTGGAAAACCAACAAATCCGGCACAATTTCTTACAAGCAATTTTATGACGAAATAAAAAAATCGGTAAAAGTTTCATTTAACAAGGTAAAAGGTCACTCCGGCGACAAGTACAACGATGTCGCCGACAGACTCGCAAAAGACGCTTTGGGAATTAAATAAATTATTTCTGCAGCAATGCAAAAACAGACAAGCCAATTAACCGACTTGTCTGTTTTTCTTTTAATACTTTTTCAAATCACAATACACTCTTATCCAACCGGTGTCAAGTTCTTTACTGCTCTTTTCCTGCCAAATATAGATTAAATCATTTTCAATCTTAACGCTGCCGTTATGGATTTGACTGTCATTATCGTTTATCACAACCGACGATGTATCAAATTGGATATAATATGCCGGTTTTGTTTCATCGTCAACATCAAGCGCGAATTTGAACATATCATTATTTTTATTGTCATTTACTATCGTCAAACCGTCAGGATAATAATAGTAATTGCCGTTATATCTGATTATTGACGCACCGAACGATTTTTTACCGTCCTCCTGTGCCGCCTCGGTTACAAAGTCATTCCATTCCCATGATGCAAGTTCAAATCTTCCATTTGTGCCGCTGTCAACTATAAGCGGTGCAATGTCATCATCTCCGACAACATCAATTACAAACTGTGCATATGCGCTGTTATCCCAAAGCGAACTTGAGTTTGACTTAACCGTAAGATGTGTCTGTCCCGATTTTTTCATATTAAGCTTATCCGCCGTTACGGTATACTTGCTTCTCGGAAGTTCTTCCCTTGCACCGCCTGCATATACTGCCGTTACAGTCAAGTTCTTTATAACCTTATCAACTTCTCTGCCTATGAACACCATTTTAGTCGGATTATTTTCGTCAAGCATATCGTCCTCATAATACGTATCAGGTCCGCTTACCGTCAAATATGCGATTTTTTCGCCGATTTGCGGTTTTTCCGCCACTTCAACCGACACGTCTTTCATAAGTGCGAACTTAATCTCTTTATCCGATATATCCTTATGCTTTTTACACATAAGCGCAAGTTTTTCTTCACCTGTTCTGATATAATAATTTGTCGACGGATATTTTTTACTTAATCCGGTCTTTTCATTAAGGCTTGAAATCAATTTTTGATAATTTCCGTTTTGGATAAGGTCGTGCCAATATGTTTCGCCTGTTTTCATTTCGTCCGTAAGCTCGTCCGAAAGCATATTCAGCATTATGCTCATATGCACACTGCACTTTGCCTTATTACGATTTATAACGCACTGCACAAGTGACGGCACTATTACCACGCACGACAAAACAATTACAACCGCTCCGACACCGAATTCGACCGGTTTTATTTTCTTAAATTTTGAGCCGATTGACGAAAATATATTTCCCAATTTTTTCTTAATCTTTTGTAAATTTATTTTTTTCAAATTATTTTTTTTCAAAACTGCACCTCAAATTATAATTTTCTGTAAACTGCAAAATACATTGTTGTAAAACACGCCAAACCGCCTATCAAATTTGAAATCGGCTCTGCCAAAAATACTCCGTTTACTCCGAACCATATCGGAAGAAGAAGTATAAGCGGTATTACCACTATTCCCTTTCTCAATATAGAAAAGAATATCGCAAACTTCGCTTTCCCTATTCCGACAAACACCGTCTGCCCCGTAAACATAAACGCCATAAGGAAAAATCCGAAAAAGTATATATGCAATGACGGTACACCGGCAGTTATAAGTGCCGCATCGGCAGTGAATATTCCTATAAGGAATTTCGGAATCAGCAAAATTATAAACCATGCCACTGTACTGTATATAATAAGCATTGCCGCCAAATACCGTATCGCCTCTTTAACCCGTCCGTTTTCACCTGCACCGTAGTTAAAGCCGATTATCGGCTGTGCACCGTTTCCCAAACCCGTTACAGGCATTTGCAAAACTTCTCTTATAGAATTGATTATAGTCATAACTCCGACATACACGTCCGAGCCGTAATTCTGCAAACTTACGTTACACGCAATCTGTACTGCGCTGTTTGTCACTGACATTGTAAATCCCGAAAGCCCTAAAACAAGTATCTTCTTTACACGTTTTGCCTGACAGCGCATTGCGGAAAGTTTTATTTTTATAATCGTATTTTTGCCGGTTAAAAATTTAAACGTCCAAACCGATGCGGCAAGCTGTGACAAGACTGTCGCAAGTGCCGCACCCTGTACGCCCATTATATATATAAATATCGGGTCTAAAATAATATTCAGCACCGCTCCGATTACGACGGTAAACATACCCGTTTTACCGAAGCCCTGTGCATTTATGAACGAATTAAGTCCCAAACTCATCATAACAAACACGTTACCCAAGAGGTAAATCGTTATATATGAATTTGCATATTCAATCGTATTTTCACTTGCACCCAAAAGATACAAAAGCGGTCTTTTTACGATTAATCCGACAACCGTAAGACACAAACCGAATATTACAAGCAGTGTCACGCTGTTGCCGAGTATCGCCTCAGCCTCTTTTTCGTTGCCCTCACCGCGTTTTATCGAAAACAACGGTGCACCGCCCATACCGATAAGGTTTGCGAAAGCGATTACAATAGTTATAATCGGCAGACAAACTCCGACCCCCGTCAATGCAAGTGACGAATTTTCGCCCATTCTTCCTATATAAATTCGGTCTACTATACTGTAAAGTACATTGATAAGCTGTGCAAGCGTCATCGGAATAGAAAGTCTTAATATATTGGATATTATACTTCCCTTTGAAAAATCGTTTACTACTTGTTTAGCCATTCTTCCGCCGCCTCAATTTGTGTTTGTATTTCTTTTTCAAGTATTCCGTCCGAATTTTCTTCGACCTTACAAATCACTTTACTTTGAGTCGTAAACATCACTCGGACAAAAAACTTATCCTCGACTTTATCGTATATTCTTCCGGCACTGAGTGTACCGCCGGCAATACTCGCCGGACTGTTTGCGATATATCCGACCTTGCCGATAATCGGCAATTTTACGGTTATTGCCTCTGAATCATATTTGTTTGACGGCTCTTTTACGCAGATAAGCACGTTTCCTATTGCAAAAGGCTTTTTATGATAATAATTCGCAAAGCCCGTTACCGTTACATACAAATCTTCCATAAATCCGCCCCCAATCATCAATATATTATCCGAACCTGTAAACAGGTTCAAAAATCATATTTGTTATTATATCATTTTATATTTGTTTTGTCTACTTTTTTTACTACTCCTTCACCGTCAAATAAAGGAATAAAGCTTTCCGAAACAGTACCGCCCTCCTGCACAAAAGCATTTTCGACACCGATTTCAACCGCAAAGTCAAGCACTTCGTCATATTCACTTTCCGTAACTTTTCTGTTTATTTCGGGATATTTTAAAACACTTTCAAGAGGTGTGTACTGATTCATTATACTCATATAAATATCATCACCGTATGTGTTATACAGATATTCAATCACTCTTTTTGAATTGTCGGTATATGACGGCAAAACAAGATGCCTTATGATTATTCCGCGTTTCATCATACCGTTTTCGTCAAATTCACAACCTCCGACTTGTCTTACCATTTCATCTATCGCTCTTTTTACGTGTATCGGATAATCCTCTGCTTTTGAATACTTTTTTGCAAGTACGCTGTCGGCATATTTAAAATCCGGCAAATAAATATCTATATAACCGTCAAGCATTTTCAGTGTATCAACGCTTTCATAGCCGCCGCAGTTATACACAATCGGAATATCAAGTCCTTTTGCCGTATCGAGTGCCTTTATAATATGCGGTACATAATGAGTTGGTGTTACAAGATTTATATTGTTTGCGCCTTTATTCTGAAGTTCAAGAAATATTTCCGCCAACCTGTCCGATGTTATTTCAAAGCCTTTATGCTCCGAAGATATTTCTCTGTTCTGACAATACACACACCCAAGATTACACCCCGTAAAGAACACCGTTCCAGAACCGCTCTCACCGGAAATACACGGCTCTTCCCACATATGCAGTGCGGCACGTGCCACATAAAGCTTATCACTCTGTCCGCACACACCAACCGTCCTGCTTCTGTCAACACCGCAGTTTCTCGGACAAAGTCTACATTCTCTGTAATAATTCATCGCAATATTTCCATAACCTTGTCAAATGCCGCCGCTGTCTTTTCCAAATCGTATTGAGTATGTGCGTCAGACATCGATTTCATTGTCTACATTGTTCGACGAGGAAACGAAACCGTCCAGTCCCATCTTTTCCAGTTCGGAGGACATGCTTGCACCACCGCCTTTCTTGTCATCCTTGATCAAGACTGTAGCGGATATATTATAGACAGGCGAGCAGCCCGGCGCCGCGAAGGTCATCGGCGGGGAAAA
>OGZO01003467.1_pt1 | contig 10025 bp, 10 predicted proteins | sample 1576721 | NCBI WGS metagenome assembly OGZO01 (sample SAMEA3541516, study PRJEB24748) | human gut metagenome | biome: human gut; feature: human-associated habitat; material: faeces | place: China | collected 2012 | reverse complement strand
GGCGTCGGCGCATCCGTTGTCTCCGGCGCGGCGGACGCCGCCGCGGACGGCGGGTCGGACGGCTCCGCCGTATCCGGCGCTTTGGGGCCGCACGCCGTCAGCAGCAGGCACGCCGCGAGGAAAAGCGGCACAACATATTTCTTCATGGTTTGTTCTCCTTATCGCAGCCGCCGGAACAGCTGCCGCAGTCTCCGCCGCAGCCGCGCTTCCGGTTTTTCCAGCCGCGCTTCACGGCGATCACCGCCCACACGGCGACGCCGAGCAAAATAACGATATCCCCTATGGACATACGATGCCTTTCATTTCACTAAATAAGCCGTGCGATCTGGTAGACCGCCGCGCCGAGTCCCCAGGCGAGCAGGCACTGAAACACCACGACGCCGAACGTTTTCCACACCGAGTCAAGCTCCCGCCGGATCGCCGCGACCGCCGCCACGCAGGGCGTATAGAGCAGCGTGAACACAAGAAACGCCGCCGCGCTGCGCACGGAGAAAAGCGTGGAGAGCGCCGCGCCGCCGGTGAGCACGCCGAGCGTGCTGACAACGGCTTCCTTTGCCATAAAGCCCGCGATGAGCGAGGTGCATACGCGCCAATCGGCAAAGCCGAGCGGCGCGAAGAGCGGCGCGAGAAGTCCGCCAAGCGCGGCGAGAAGGCTCTGCGAATTGTCCGAAACGGGGTTGATGCGCGTGTCGAACGTCTGCAAAAACCAGATCACAAGGCTTGCCACGAAAATGACGGTAAAGGCGCGGTGGAGAAAGTCCTTCGCCTTGTCCCACATGAGCTGGAGCGTTGTGCGCACCGAGGGCATGCGGTAATTCGGCAGCTCCATCACAAACGGGATGGGGTTGCCGCGAAAGAGCGTTTTCCCGAACACGAGCGCCGCCAGAACACCGATAAGGATGCCGAAAACGTACAGTCCGCCCATGGCGAGCGCCTTATACTTCGGGAAAAACGCCGCGACGAACACGGAATAGATGGGGATCTTGGCGCTGCAGCTCATAAACGGCGTGAGAAGCACGGTCATACGGCGGTCGCGATCGCTTGTGAGCGTCCGCGTTGCCATGACCGCCGGAACAGTGCAGCCAAAGCCGATGAGCATCGGCACAACGCTTTTTCCGGAAAGACCGATCCGGCGCAGGAGCTTGTCCATCACGAACGCGACGCGCGCCATATACCCGGTGTCCTCCAGCATGGAGAGGAAAAAGAACAGCACTACAATGATGGGTAGAAAGCTCACCACATTGCCGACGCCGCCGAACAGCCCGTCGATAACGAGCGAGTGTACGACCGGATTGATGCCATAAGCCGTGAGCGCCGCGTCTGTCACCCCTGCCAATGCGTTGATCCCCATGGCAAGCAGGTCGGACAAAAACGCGCCGATCACTTCAAACGTGAGATAAAACACCAGCAGCATAATGCCGACAAAGATCGGCAGGGCGAATATGCGGTGGGTAAGGACGTTATCGATGGCGCGCGAACGTTTCCGCTCGCGGCTCTCCTCGGGTTTTTTCACCGTTTCGGCGCAGACCGATTCGATGAAGGAATACCGCATGTCGGCAATGGCGGCATTGCGGTCGAGCCCCGTTTCGCGCTCCATTTCCACGATGCTGTGCTCACACAGCTCCAGCTCGTTCTCGTCGAGCGCGAGACGCGCGACGATATCGCTATTCCCCTCGATCACGTTCATGGCCGCCCAGCGGGCGCTCATCCGGGCGCGCTCGGCGTGATCCTCCACCACGTGCGTCACGGCGTGGATGCAGCGGTGGACCGGTCCGGGCGGGCAGAAGTCGTATACCTCCGGCTTGTGCCCCGTGGCTGCCGTGCGGCAGGCGAGCTCCGTCAGATCGGCGATGCCTTCGCCCTTTGCCGCGCTGATCGGCACGACCGGGATGCCCAGCAGCTCCGAGAGCTTCACAGTATCGACCGTGCCGCCGTTGGCGCGCACCTCGTCCATCATATTCAGCGCGAGCACCATCGGCACCTGCATCTCGATCATCTGCAGCGTGAGATAAAGGTTTCGCTCAATGTTCGTGGCGTCCACGATGTTGATGATGCCGTCGGGCCGGCCGTCAAGAATGAAATCGCGCGTTACGATCTCTTCGGCGGAATAGGGCCGCAGCGAATAGATGCCCGGCAGGTCGACGACCTCGTCGCCCTTCGTGTTGCGGATGCTGCCGCTTTTGCTGTCCACCGTAACGCCGGGGAAATTGCCGACGTGCTGATTGCTTCCGGTGAGCTGATTGAAAAGCGTCGTTTTGCCGCAGTTCTGGTTTCCGGCAAGAGCGAATCTCATGCGAGCTCCACCTCCACCTTGGCGGCGTCCTCCAGCCGCAGCGAAAGCGTATACCCGCGCAGAAATACCTCCACCGGGTCCCCCATCGGCGCGATGCGCGTTACGGTAATGTGCGTTTTGGGAATGACTCCCATATCAAGCAGCCGGAGCCGGAGAGCGCCCTCGCCTCCGACGCTTCGGATGATCCCCGACTGTCCCACATGCAGTTTATCCAACGTCATTTCTTTTTCACCCGCTTTATATTGTATTCTCTATTTTACGGCATTATCGTCAAAAATCAATATCCAATCTGCCGGTTTTATCCCGCCTTACACTTTTGCTGAAAACGTATATTGATTTCCTCTTTCGGCTCTGCTAATATAGTACACAAGATATAACGATATCCGTATTATATATGCCGGAGGTTTCATCATGTGCGCACAAGCTCTGCCGGAAGGCGTTTACCGCGAAGAGATCGTTTTCACGCCGGAGGAGACGGACAGCTTTGGCCGCGTCCGGCCCGACGCGCTCGCCCACCGCTTTCAGGAGATCGCCGCGGTACACCATGCCGCTCTCGGCGTCGGGCAGGAGATTGCCGTGACGAAGGGCTGCTTCTGGGCGCTCGCGCGCACGGAGATTTGCATTTTCCGGCTGCCCGCCGTGGGCGAGCGCGTGTTTCTCGACACCTGGGTCGGGCGGCAGTCGCACGGACTGTTCTGGCGGCACTACCGGATCGCCGGTGAGGACAGCGCGGCGCTTCTCTACGCCGTTTCGATCTGGGTCATCATGGATATCGAGAGCCGCGCGCTCACCAAAGATCACGCCTGGGCCGTCGTTTCGCGCGTCACGGTTGAGGGGGAACTGCCCGCGGCGTTCAAGCCCATTCCCTTCCCCCATGAGCTGCCGGAGCGCAGTTCCCGCCGCGTGACCGACGCCGAGACCGACGGAAACGGCCATCTCAACAACTGTCTGTATCTCCGCTGGGGACAGGATCTGCTGCCGGAGGAGTTCGCACGCACGCATACGCTGCGCAGCGTCTGGATCGAATATCGGAAAGAATTGCCGCGCGGCACAGAATCGGAGTTGACGTATTCGCTCAGCGGGAGTACTCTGTATGTGCGGGGAACCGCAGAAAACAAAGAACGATTTTTGCTGAGGATGGAATATGATGAAACGGTTTGAAAGCGATTATCTGGAAGGCGCGCATCCCGATGTGCTCCGGGCCCTGATCGAAACGAACGGCGAGCAGACCCCCGGCTACGGAGAGGACCCCCACTGCGAAGCCGCCCGCGCCCTGCTGCGCGAGCGCTGCGCTCTGCCGGAGGGCGAGGTACAGTTCCTCATCGGCGGCACGCAGGTCAACCGCACCGTGATCGCCTCGATCCTGCGTCCCCATCAGGGCGTCGTCGCGGCGGACACCGGCCACATCGCCGTGCACGAGACCGGCGCGATCGAAAACTCCGGCCACAAAGTGCTGACCGTGCCGAACACGGACGGCAAGATCGCCGCCGCGCAGGTTGAGGAGCTCTGCCGCGCGCATTATGCCGACGCGAGCTTTGAGCACACGGTGCAGCCGGGCATGGTCTATATCTCGAACCCCACGGAGTTCGGCACCGTGTACACGCGCGGCGAGCTGGAAGCGCTCCACGCCGTGTGCAAAGCGCGCCATCTCCCGCTCTTTATCGACGGCGCACGTCTCGGCGCCGCGCTCTACAGCCCGGTGTGCGACTACACGCTCGCGGACATGGCGCATATGTGCGAAGTGTTCACGATCGGCGGCACGAAAATGGGCCTTCTCTTCGGCGAGGCGGCAGTGTTCTCCGCGCCGGAGCTGGCTAAGGATTTCCGTTACTTCATCAAGCAGAACGGCGGCATGCTGGCCAAGGGCCGTCTGCTCGGCGTGCAGTTTTACGCAGCCTTCAAGGATGGGCTCTATGACCGCATCGGTGCGGAGGAAGTGCGTCTTGCGCTTCGTCTGCGCGACGGCTTCCGCGCCCGCGGCTGGACCTTTCTGGTGGAGTCCCCCTCCAACCAGCAGTTCCCCATTCTGCCGGACGCGCTCATCGAACGGCTCAAACCGGAGTTTTCGTGCAGCCATACGCAGTCTTTCCCCAACGGCATGAGCGCCGTGCGCTTCTGCACGAGCTGGGCGACGACCGACGCCGACATCGACGCGCTGCTTGACGCCGTTCCCATCAACGCCTGAACCGCATAAATATTGCCAAAGCCGCCCCGCCCGGATCGATTTTTCGGGCGGGGCAGCTGTCCGTTAGAAAGGTTGCGCGATAGTTGGTGGCGCAACCGGCAGCGGGGTGTTATATTGACGGCAAAAAGGAGGTCATTTCCATGAAAATTTCCATTCTTATGGCTGTCGTGTCGCTTCTGATCCTCGCCGTTGGCGTTTATGTGCTCGTGCTTCTCATCCGTGCGCTGCGAAAGTACATCCGCTCCGAGCCCGTGCGGAAGGAAAAGGCAGCGAGCGCCCGATCGCTCGGCGAGGTATTGAAGCGCCGCCGGACGGAGTGCAAAATGACGCAGGAGTTTGTGGCGGAGGCGCTGGGCGTCAGCCGGCAGGCGGTCTCCAAGTGGGAGAGCGGCGCATCCGATCCAAGCACGGCGAACCTCATTGCGCTTGCAAAGCTCTTCGGCGCAACGCCGGAGGAGCTTCTGAAAGAAAGTCAGTAACAGCAGAAGAGCGTCCTTCCATACGGCTTTGCCGCATGGTGGACGCTCTTTTCTCTTTTATGCGGCAATGTTCTTTCCTTTGCGCATTTCGCGCCTGTAAAACGGGATGAGCAGCGCCGTGGCGCCGATCCAGGCAAGCGGCGAAGAGAAGCACACGCCCGTATAGCCAAGCACGCGCGCAAGTCCCAGCGCGCCGCTGATGCGCATCACCAGCTCGACAACGCAGGCGAGAAACGGTGCAATGCTGTTGCCCATGCTCTGCACCGTGGATCGGTAGACGACGAGAAGCCCGAGCACGACGTAAAACGGCGCGACAACGGTGAGATACCCGCCGGCATAGGAGATGACCTCCTCGGTCGGCGCGTCGATGAAGAGCGACACGACCGCGCGCCGCGCGAGCAGCATCGCCGCGCACATGAAGGCGTTGACACTCTCGAGCTGGATGAGCGAGGCTCGGACGCCCTCGCGGATGCGGTCGAACCGGTGCGCGCCGTAGTTCTGCGCAACATAGCCCGAAATGGCGATCTGGTACGCCGTATTGACGAGCACCGAGAGCTGATCGACCTTTGTCGCGGCGGTATAGCCCGCCACCGCCGCCGTTCCGAGCTTGTTGACGCACGCCTGTACAACGAGCTGTCCGATGCACATCACGGACATCTGAAAGCCCATGAGAAACCCGACGCGCAGATGGCGCGCCGCGGCGATCCTGCTCCCCGCGAAGTCCGCCCGGCGGGTGCGGAGCACCGGATACTTCCGCAGCCCGACGATCGTGCAGAGGATCGCCGAGAGGAGCTGGCTGAGCACTGTCGCCCACGCTGCGCCCGCAACGCCGATATGGAACGGGACGATGAAGAGAATGTCCAGCCCGATGTTGAGCAGCGACGAGAGCACGAGGAAGACGAGCGGCGTGCGGCTGTCGCCGAGCGCACGGAGCATATAGGAAATGATATTATAAAAAACCGTCGCGCCGGTGCCGAGCAGTATCACGAAGAGATAGGCATAGGCGTCGGCGAAGATGTCCTCCGGCGTCTGCATCCAGCCGAGTACCGGCCGGGCAAGCAGGCACACGAGCGGCGTGAGCAGCAGCGTAAACGCCGCCGGGAGCGCCCACGACACCGCAGCGCTCCGGCGCATGCCGGTCTCATCCCCTGCGCCGCAACACTGGCCCAGGCAAATGCCGAACCCGCCGGTCAGCCCCTGCACGAAGCAGAGGACAAAATAGCTGATGATGCCCGTGGAGCCGACGGCGGCGAGCGCGTCCGCGCCGAGCGTTTTGCCGACGATGACCGTGTCGGCAAGCGTATAGAAAAGCTGGAAGAGATTCCCGCCGAGCACCGGCAGCGCATACCGCAGCAGCACGCCGAACGGACGGCCTTCCGTCAACTGTCTTTCCATGCAGAAAACTCCTTTTAATTTTCGCGCAGATACTATACTCCACGCCGCCGAAAATGAAAAGCGGCATAATCCACAAGGATGCAAAACCGGCTTTCGCCGCATTTGTACGGGAAAGCCGGTTTTGCATTTTTCTATGTAAACGCCCTGCGGCGGTCGTTGTTGGTCTGCCGCTTTCGGCTCCTCCGCGGTGGACAGTTACCTCTTATGTGCTGCTGTTTGCAAGCGCGTAATACTGCCTGATAGTTTAAGAAAATGTATTCATAACCCTATTCTGTAGGCAACTTATTTGCACGCAAGTCCAACAGACGTATACATCCGAGCAACACAACAAGCAGACTGCCGCAAATCAGCGGAATGACGTAAGATTCCACCATATCAACAGCTGTGCCAGCAAAAAGCAGTGATATAGGTATCAAACTATATGATACTGCTGTCAGAGTGCCAATAACTTGGCCACGAAGGTCATCTTGGACAAATATTTGGATTGTTGTAATTGTCTTGATGTTGATCGCTACGCTTAGCCAACCAACGATAAACTCAAGTATGCAAAAAGCTATAACAGTGAAGATATGATGATATGGAATCCGTGCAATAATACCAATCAATAGCATTATGAATCCAAGGCTTCCTACTTTAACATATGGGTATTTAAGCTCCGTTTTGCAAGGATGTTTGGTTTGGAACAAGGCGCTTAAAACAGATCCAAAGCCGAGGCATCCGGTGATTATCCCATAACTGCCTGAAGAAATCCCAAGAGCGTTCGTAATGATGAACGGAACCGCTACGCTGATCCCTGATGTAACGCAAAAATTTACAAGACCGTCGCCAAAAAGAAATGGGCGAAAATCCTTATTTCTCAATAGCCAAAGGAATGCGGAATATGTCTTTTTCTCCGCTTGTTCTTTGAATGAAGTAGTTTTTGCCGCATTAAATATAAGGAATAATTCACCGAATGCGGATATTAAGAATGAAGCGATATTGATCACGGCAAACATTTTTACAGGGATAACGCTGATAAGAACTCCCCCAACAGCAGGCGCTAAGATGTTGACGCCGGATGTAATGAGCTGCGATGAGGAAGCCAGCTTTTTTAACCCGACCGCATCCTTGATTCCGTCAAGGTTTGGCAAGTGAGCATCTACTACATTGTTGAACAGTGCTGAAATGCAGGAGAGAATAAAAATCGTAAAGTATATAGCGGGCAAGCTAAAAAACACCAGCGGTATAACACAGGTAATTGCGCTTGCTATATCACATACGACGAGCATCCTGTTCGGATGCTTCAATCTATCGCTGACTCTTCCGGCAATCATGGAGAAAATGATTGTAGGAAGATAATTCACCAAAAGTGAAATGCTGAAGTTCAGCCCCGATCCGGTCTGCTTCAGAATATACCAGCTCAAAGCAAATGAGAACAGCTTTGTTCCAATATAGGAAACGCCCTTACTCAGAAGTAATAAAACACGATTATTCATAGTGATTTTGCTTCCTCAAAGCTTTTCCCATAAAGCAGATAGCTTTTTGTCGTTAAAGGCGTTTACGGCTCGTTTCAAACTTTCAAATGCCGTTGTTCCGAGATCATCATATGCGTTTACCCTGTCTATAAACTCAATATAACGTATGTTGCTCATATCAAAACAAGGAACAGCATCATAACCGCGTGCAAACGCTTGAGCCTTCTTCAATGAGATAATTGCGTCGTCCTTGTTTTCACTTTTTATCTGCATAAAGGCGAGAAAAACATAGAATCTGCCAAGCATCTTATCAAGAAAACTTGTTTTTCCGGTCTGAGTCAAACCGGAAATGAGTTCAATTCCCCAAAGTAGGATTGATTCAGCGGAAGAATAATCATTTCGCACACAAAAAACAGTTGCATATCCTTCGATGATACGCATGATTGCAGTAATATTTTGCAGCAATGCCATTGATAAAAACGGAACAGCATCCTCTGCGAGATTTTGATCGGTCGCCAGTATGAACCCGATCCTGTCATTGTAGTGTCCACCCGCATTATACTGTTTCAGAAGTTCTATGGCTTTTCCCCCTTCATTGATCGTTAAGTACACATCCGCCATTTCACCATGAAGAGTCAACTCGCTGATAGCCGGGTCTGTGTTCTGCGGAAGCAGCATACAGGACTTTTCCAGAAGCTCCAAGGCCCGCCAAAGCAACTTTTCCTCGTGCCTTTCCATACCGAAGACTCGATATAAAACAGCGCTCTCGTGAACCACCTCAAAAGCGTGAGGGAATTTCTTTAATGCTTTTTCCGCGTCCGCGAGCCCGATATATTCTTTCTTGATTCGGTATTCTTTTAAGCGCTGAACGGTAACAGATAATCTATTGTCCTTCATTGTATAACCCAATAGAGCATCCACGGACGTATCAAAGTAATCCGCTATTTCTATAATCATATTTAACTCGGGTACAGACAGTTTAGCTTCCCACTTGTATACGGCTCCTGAGGTAACGCCCAAATCCTCAGCAAGCTGCTCTTGTGTTAAACGCTTTCTTTTGCGGTACATCCGGATGTTCTCGGCAAGCATCATTTCCATGTTCAATCCTCCTATTGATTTTATTATAGCATAGGAACGCATTAAAGCGAACACACCAGCAGTACTAACTAGAAAGTATATTTCATACTAACGGTATGTTTTTTGATCGTGTCATACTGGAATAATCATTAAAACAGAATTGCTTTGAATGTGCGGCAACGTTTTTCAGTATGCTTCGCCAGTTTCTGATTCAATTTTTCTCAAGAGCGCAATCGACGAAAATCGGTTGCGCTTTTTCACTGCCTGCCCCATATAGCGAGGAACGCCGCAGGGCGGCGCAGCAGCGTCTATGCGCCGGACGACGTGCTCTCCTTCGGCAGTACAACGCCGGACGCGAGCTGAAAACGCCGCTGACCGCCATTTCGACGAGCGCGGATGTGCTCGCCATGGAGTACGAGGACGACGAGTGGGTAAAAAACATCCAGTCGCAGTCCGTCCGGCTCTCGCGGCTCATCTCCGATCTTGTGACGCTCTCACGGCTCGACGAGGAAAACCCGTTCCCGGAGTGGGCAGAATTTTCGCTCAGCGATGCCGTGTGGGAGACCGCCGAGCCGTTTACCGCGCTCGCCCGCTCCCGCGGCCGGAGCTACTCGCAGAACATTGAGGACGGTCTCACCATGACGGGCGACCGCGCCGCGGTGCAGCAGATGGTTTCCATCCTGCTGGATAACGCCAATAAATACACGCCTGAGAACGGCAGCATTTCCCTTTCGGCGCGCCGCGCCGGGCGGAAAAATGAGATCACCGTTTCCAATACCTGCGATGGCGCGGAGAGCATCGACGTGACGCGGCTCTTCGACCGGTTTTACCGCGCGGACGAATCGCATTCGACGCGCATCGGCGGCACGGGCATCGGCCTTTCGATCGCGCGCGCCACTGCCGAAGCCCACGGCGGCACGATCTCCGCCGAAGTAAACGGCGATACCATCACGTTCCGGGTAAAGATATAAGCCCCCCTCCGTCAAAGAGGGCGTCTTAACCCCTCCGTCAAAACCTTCGGTTTTGCCGCCTCCCCTGTTAGGGGAGGCAAGCGGGACTTCGGACAACGAACCTAGCTCCCCTAACAGGGGAGCTGGCACGGCGCAGCGCGCCGTGACTGAGAGGTTTTCTTTCTGTATACA
>OGZO01003462.1_pt1 | contig 10038 bp, 10 predicted proteins | sample 1576721 | NCBI WGS metagenome assembly OGZO01 (sample SAMEA3541516, study PRJEB24748) | human gut metagenome | biome: human gut; feature: human-associated habitat; material: faeces | place: China | collected 2012 | reverse complement strand
GCCAGAGCTACCTCGACCACATGCGCTGTCTGGAGGACGTGGGCATGCTGTCCACCACCCCGGTCAACTTCAACGGTCAGGAGATCGTGCCCATCCAGTTCCTCAAGGCCCTGCTGCCCGACCCCGCCAGCCTCGGCCCCCGCACCAAGGGCAAGACCAACATCGGCTGCATCTTCACCGGCAAGAAGGACGGCAAGGAAAAGACCTACTACATCTACAACGTCTGCGACCATCAGGAGTGCTACAAAGAGGTCGGCTCTCAGGCCATCAGCTACACCACCGGCGTGCCCGCCATGTGCGGTGCACTGATGCTGCTGACCGGCAAGTGGACCACCAAGGGCGTGCACACTGTGGAAGAGTTTGATCCGGACCCGTATCTGGACGCTCTGGACAAGTACGGCCTGCCCCGCTCCGAGAGCCACAGCCCGGCGCTGGTGGACTGATGCGGCTGGCCGATACCCGCCCGCCCTTTGCGGGCCTTGCAAACCTTTCTTGGGAAGCGCTTGCCTCTCTGCCCACCCCCTGCTACCTGCTGGACGAAGGGCAGCTGCGCCGCAACGGCGAACTTCTGCTGGGGGTGCAGCAGCGCACCGGCTGCAAAATTCTGCTGGCGCAGAAGGCTTTTTCCAACTTTAATGTTTACCCGGTGCTGGCTCCTTATCTGGCGGGCACCGAGGCCAGCGGCCTGTACGAGAGCCGCCTTGGCAAAGAAGAGCTGCCGGAAAAAGAGAACCATGTGTTCTGCGCGGCCTACCGGGCAGACGAGTTCGCGGAGCTGCTGCAGTACGCCGACCACATCGTGTTCAATTCGCCCAGCCAGCTGGCAAAGTTCGGCCCGGCAGCAAAGGCGGCGGGCAAGAGCGTGGGCCTGCGGCTGAACCCGGAGTGCTCCACGCAGGAAGGCCATGCAATTTACGACCCCTGCGCCCCGGGCAGCCGCCTTGGCACCACCCGCGCCCAGTGGGATGCCGCCGTGCAGGCAGACCCGGCCCTGCCCGAATTACTGGACGGACTGCACTTCCACACCCTGTGCGAGCAGGATGCCGATGCACTGGCCCTGACGCTGGCGGCGGTGGAAGCAAAGTTCGGGGGTCTTCTGCCCCGGATGAAGTGGCTCAACTTTGGCGGCGGGCACCATATCACCCGCCCCGGCTACCGCCTTGCCACGCTGGAACAGTGCATTACCGAAACACAGAAAAAGTACGGCGTGCAGGTGTATCTGGAGCCGGGCGAAGCATGGGCGCTGAACGCCGGGTATCTTGTTACCACTGTGCTGGATACTTTGCAAAATGGCGAGACGAGCCTTGCCATTCTGGACATGTCTGCGGCCTGCCACACCCCGGATGTGATCGAGATGCCCTACCGCCCGCCGCTGCTGGATGCCGGGGACCCCGGCGAAAAGCCGTACCACATCCGCCTTGGCGGCCCCACCTGCCTTGCCGGGGATGTGGTGGGCGACTACAGCTTTGCCTCCCCGCTCACCGAGGGGCAAAGGCTCATTTTCGGCGATATGGCCATCTACACCACCTGTAAGAACAACACCTTCAACGGGATGCCTCTGCCGCCCATCTGGGCAATGGACGAAAACGGCACCTGCCGGGAGCTGGTGAAGTTCGGCTACAGCGATTTCAAGATGCGGCTGGGACGTGCAGCGGATTGAAGTATGGCCCTTACGGCAAATCTGTATTCATTTAAAAGACAGTCTGTATCAAAACCGCCCAAAATGCACGCTGTTCAAGTACAGTTTCTTTTTATCATCTGACGAAAATTTAAAAAAATTCATATTCAGCCTAGACAAGTTCCTTTTCATGTGCTAAAACAATGCTAAGAAACCCGCAACGATGCAGGATCTGAGGATCACTGCGCCGTTGCGGGTTTTTCTTGTTTTATCTGGGAAAGTGTTAAGAAATAATAGAGGAGGCGATTCTTATGAAAGCATTCATTTCTCGTCGTGATTTCCTGAAAGCGGCAGGCATCACCGCCGCAGCAGCAGCTTTGGCAGGCTGCTCTTCTTCTGGCGGTTCCGCAAGCGGCTCTTCTGCAGGCGGCAAGACCATTAAGATCGGCGTGTTTGAACCGGCTTCCGGTGATAACGGCGCAGGCGGCAAGCAGGAAGTGCTGGGTGTCGAGTATGCCAACAGCCTTGCTCCCACCGTGGAGATCGGCGGTGAGACCTATAACGTGGAGCTGGTGGAAGTGGATAACCAGTCCAGCACCGATAAGGCCGTGACTGCTGCACAGGAGCTGGTCTCCAAGAAAGTCTCCATCGTGCTGGGCAGCTACGGCTCCGGTGTTTCCATTGCAGCCGCTCCCACCTTCCAGTCCGCTTCCATCCCGGCCATTGGCTGCTCCTGCACCAACCCCGCCGTGACTGAGGCCAACCCCTACTACTTCCGTGTCTGCTTCCTTGACCCGTTCCAGGGCTCGGTCATGGCAAACTTTGCAAAGGATGAGTTCAGTGCTGCCAACGCCTACGTGCTGAGCATGCTGGGCGAGGACTACGGCTCCGGTCTGGCCACCTACTTCGTCAACGCTTTTGAGGATCTGGGCGGCACTGTTACCAGCGAGCAGTTCCCCGAGGGCACCTCGGACTTCTCCGCCTACATCCAGAACGCCATCAACGCCGGTGCAGATGTGATCTTTGCTCCCTGCGCTACCACCTACGCAGCCCAGATCATCACACAGGCTGCTTCTGCAGGCTTTGACAAACCCATTACCGCAGGCGACACATGGGAGTCCAGCGTTATTCTGGATGCCCAGAAGGGCACCAGCGTGCAGGTGTATTGCTCCACCTTCTTTGATGAGAACGATGATTCCGGCGCAGCCAAGGAGTTCGTGACCGGCTTTAAGGAGTGGCTGAACGCCGACAGCCAGAAGCTGACCAACAACGGCGGCAATGACATCGTGGCAGCTGTTTCTGCACTGGGCTACGACGGCTACATGGTGGCTCTGGAAGCCATCAAGGCAGCAGGCAGCACCGACGGCACCGCCATCCGCGATGCTCTGTACGGCGTAAACTACGACGGCGTGACCGGCAATATCACCTTTGACCAGACCACCGGTGATGCCAACAAGGATATGGCTTACATCAAGAAAGCTGCCGACGGCGCATTTGAGTTCGTCAAGACTCAGAGCGTGGAAGGCTGATTTGAACCTGTAAACTCCTTCAGTCAACGCCTGACGGCGTTGCCAGCTCCCTCATTGAGGGAGCCTTTTTATAGCTTTCCGGCAGGTTTGGCTTCCTCCCTGAGGGGGCTGTCACCGGAGGTGACTGGAGGAGTTTATTTTATTAAAAGTTGTAAGAAATGGAGGGTCCCCCTTATGGCTGCAAAGTTTCTGCCCTATTTGCTGGCAGGTATCTCGGTGGGCGGCCAGTATGCATTGATCGCCATTGGCTACACGATGGTGTACGGCATCCTGCGCCTGATCAACTTTGCCCACGGCGATATCTTTACCGTAGCCGGTTTTCTGATGGTGTACGCTACTGCTTCCCTTCCGCTGACCATTTCCATCCCGCTGGTGGTGGTGGCAACGGTACTGCTGGGCATCGCAGTGGAAAAGATCGCCTACAAGCCCCTGCGCACTGCGCCGCGCATGTCGGTAATGATCTCCGCGATCGGTATGTCCTACCTTTTGCAGAACTCGATGTGGTATGTCACCGGCGGTCTGGCCAAGCAGTACCCTGCCCTGCCGTGGATCAGCGACACCGTCACGGTGCTGGGCTGCCAGACCAAGCGGGTGACGGTGGTAACGCCGTTCCTCGTCATTGTGCTGGTGGCAGCACTTGTTACCCTGATCCAGAAGACCAAGATCGGCATGGCCATGCGCGCCGCTTCCCGCGATTTTGAGACCGCCCAGCTGATGGGCATCAAGATCAACAATGTCATCTCCTTTACCTTTGCGGTGGGCAGCTTTCTTGCGGCCATCGGCTCCATGATGTATTTTTCCAACTACACGGCAGTCACCCCCACTGTGGGTGCCATGCCCGGCCTGAAAGCCTTTGTGGCTGCGGTGTTCGGCGGCATCGGCTCCATTCCCGGTGCGGTGATCGGCGGCTTCATCATCGGCATCTGCGAGAGCCTTATTAAAGGTGCAGGCGCTACCACCTTCAGTGATGCGTTCACCTTTGCACTGCTGATCGTGGTTCTGGCCGTCAAGCCTACCGGCCTGTTCAGTGAAAACCTGACCGAGAAAGTGTGATGACCATGAAACAAGAGAAAAAACGCATCTATCTCCGGGCCGCACTGGCGCTGGCCGCTCTGCTGGTGGTGCTGCTGGCACTGGATAACCTGAGCTTTGTGCCCTCCATGCTGCTCACCGTGCTGCGCAAGGGTGCCATCTATGCACTGGTGGCTGTCTCCATGAACCTGCTGAACGGCTTTACCGGCCTGTTCAGTCTGGGTCAGGCAGGTTTTATGCTGCTGGGTGCCTACACCTACGCCATCCTCACCATTCCCGCCGCTTCGCAGAAGTCCATCTATCAGCGCTATGCAAACGGCGGCATCGGCTTCTCCATCCCGGAACTGCTCTCCAAACCTCTGGGCGGCTTCGGCCTGCTGCTGGGTGTTGTGTTCTGCCTGATCCTGGCCGGTTTTATCGCAGCGCTGTTCGCCTTCCTCATCGGCCTGCCGGTGCTGAAGCTCAAGAGCGACTATCTTGCCATTGCTACACTGGGCTTTGCCGAGATCATCCGTGCCGCCGTGGTTTACGAGGGCTTTGGCCCGCTGACCAACGGCTCCAACCTTCTGTACGGCTTTACCAGCTTTGCCAGTTTCAACCTTTCGCTGGGCGGCACGACCCTGCATCTGGAAACCGTGATGCCCTTCCTCTTCTCCGGCGTGTGCATCGCCATCATTCTGCTGCTCATCAACTCCACCTATGGCCGTGCCTTCAAAGCCATCCGTGATGACGAGATCGCTGCCGAAGCCATGGGCATCAACCTTGCCAGCCACAAGCGCATGAGCTTTATCATCAGCAGCTTCTTTGCCGGTATCTCCGGCGCAATGCTTGCCATGTATCAGGCCAGCGTGCAGGCCACCACCTTCAAATCCAGCATGACCTACGAGATCCTGCTGATCGTGGTCATTGGCGGCATTGGCTCGGTGTCCGGTTCCATCATCGCGTCCTTCCTGTTCATCGCCAGCTCCGAATGGCTGCTGCGCTTCCTCGACAACGAGACCTGGATCGGCGGCTTCCGTGTGCCGCTGCTGCGTTCCGGCTTCCGCATGGTGGTGTTCAGCATCATCATTATGGCGGTGGTGCTGTTCTTCCGCAAGGGCATCATGGGCGACCGTGAATTGTTCCAGAAAAAGCCCGCATCCACTGCAAAAGCTGCCAAAAAGGAGGCGCGTTCCAAATGAGTGAAAACGTATTGACCATTGAAAACGCCACAATGCAGTTTGGCGGCGTGGTGGCTGTGGACAATCTGAACCTGAAGGTGGATAAAGATCAGATCGTCTCCCTCATCGGCCCCAACGGTGCCGGCAAGACCACCGCGTTCAACGTTGTCACCGGCGTGTATGCGCCCACCAACGGCGCGGTGTGGTTCGAGGGACGCAAGATCATTGAGAACACGCCCCACGGCAAGATGAAAAAGCTCTATAAGGGCCAGAACGCGAGCAGGTATTCCCACATGATCGCCCCCACGCCCGATAAGATCACCCAGATGGGTATTGCCCGCACCTTCCAGAATATCCGTCTATGGAAGAGCCAGACCGTGTTTGAGAACGTGCTCATCGCCAAGCACTGCCGCCGCTCGGCCAACCTGCTGAGCGCTGCCTTCCGGCTGAATGCAGACGAGGAAAAGCGCCAGCGCGAGGAGTGCGAAAACCTGCTGCATGTGCTGGGACTTGAGGATGTGCGCAATGAACTGGCTACCGGCCTGCCCTACGGCCTGCAGCGCCGTGTGGAGATCGCGCGCGCGCTTGCCACCGAGCCGAAGCTGCTGCTGCTGGATGAGCCTGCTGCCGGTATGAACCCGCAGGAGACCGAAGAACTGACCGCCTTTATTGACCGCATCCGCACCGATTTCAGACTGACCGTGTTCATGATCGAGCACCACATGGATCTGGTGATGGATATTTCCGACCGGGTCTATGTGCTGGACTTTGGCCGCTTGATTGCCGAGGGTACGCCCGCCGAGGTGCAGAACGACCCGCGGGTGATCGACGCTTATCTGGGGGTGGACGAAGATGCTTGAGATCAAGGATTTACATGTTTCCTATGGCGGCATTCAGGCCTTGCGCGGTGTGTCGCTGAACGTGCCGGACAGCAAGATCGTTACCCTGATCGGTGCCAACGGCGCAGGCAAGTCCACCCTGATGCGCACCATTTCCGGCCTTGTAAAGGCACAGAGCGGCTCCATTTTGTGGAACGGGCAGGAACTGCTGGGCAAGCCCATCGACCAGATCGTGGCCAGCGGCATTGCCATGTCGCCGGAGGGCCGCCGGGTGTTTGCCGACCTGACTGTGCTGGAAAATCTGAAGATCGGCGCATACCTGCGCAAGGATAAGGCCGAAACCGAGAAAGACCTTGAGTGGGTGTACAGTCTGTTCCCCCGTCTGAAGGAGCGCAGCTGGCAGAGCGCCGGCACCCTTTCCGGCGGCGAGCAGCAGATGCTGGCCGTGGGCCGCGCCCTGATGAGCAAGCCGAAGCTGCTCATGCTGGACGAGCCAAGCCTCGGCCTTGCGCCCATCGTGGTACGGGAAATTTTTGATATCATCCGCACCGTGAACCAGCAGGGCATCACCGTGCTGCTGAACGAGCAGAACGCCAACATGGCCCTGAAGGTGGCCGATTACGCCTATGTGCTGGAGACCGGCACCCTGACCCTTTCCGGCACGGGTGCTGAATTGCTGACCAATGAACAGGTCAAGGCCGCATACCTCGGCAAAAAGCGCGCTGACCGCACCTGAAACTTTATAAGAACCGCTAACGGCAGAGAGGGGCTGTTGCAAAATAGCTCCCTGAAGAAATCATGCATAAAACCCGGAACCTTTTCGGGGCCAAAATGGTTCAAAAAGGGTTCCGGGTTTCTGATTTTGCGCTATTTCTTTGTGCAAATTGTTCAGTCCAAAGACAGTCATATTATAAACAGCGGAACAGGCTCATCATGCAAACAACGAAAAACAGGAAGTTCCCGCTGGGGAACTCCCTGTTGTACATATCGCTATTGTCTGTGGCTTTTGGCAGGGTGCGTCCGGGTGGAAGCACCCTGTTTTTGTTTTGCTTCACCCCCCGATGGTTTTAACGGCGTACTCTTGTAGGAGGAATCGTGTCAATTTGACACAATTCCTCCGCAGCAGTTCATGCGGGTCAAGCTGCAAAATAACGCTCGGCATATTCCAAGGATTTTTCCAGAAATTCCTGCAGCTTATCCGGATCATTATACATCCCATGGTTGGACTTCGGAAATTCGATATAGTCGTATGGAACGTCGTGAAAAAGGTACGCTTCCATGAGATAATTTTTTTGGTTCACGGGGACGCAATGGTCGATCCGGCCATAGGCGATCAGTGAAGGCACAGAATCATCGCTCACGATGCCTGCCGGAGAGATCTTCTGGATCTCCTGTGTATAATCCTCCAATTCCTTTCCGGTCATCATCTTGCAAAAGTCGTGTTCCGATGCGAGCTTGTCTACCTTCATGAGCAGGGTCCACTCGGATGGTTCAAAGTATGTGGGGGCAGCTACTTGGAAAACAAATCTGACCGGAATCGCAGAATTCCCGTTATAAGCCAGATTCATCGCCAAGGTCCCGCCTGCGGACACACCAAACGGAGCCATTCCTGCAATATGATATCCCAGTTCCTCCGTCCTTTGCCGGATCGCCCGGACTGCATTTTCAATTTCTTTGTTCATCTGATAAACGGACGCATCTTTTCCGTGCATCTGCAGAGTGTAATCCACGGATGCTGTAATGTACCCCTGTGCGGCATAGTATCTGCACCATGTTTCGCCATCAGCTTTTGAACCGGAGTTGAAGCTACCCCCGTGGATATAGAGGATCAAATTCTGATCCTGCGTCCTGTCCAGTCCGGCAGGAATATACAGGTCGTACTGGTTTCCGTTCTCGTTTTCATAGTTCTGGTCGCTGAAAACCGCGCAGGTCAGATCTTGTCCCAGCGACTTTACCAGTCGCTCCGGTGCACTTCCCAGCAGAAAGATCCTTGTCAATGCGCTGGCAAGAAACACCAGAACAAATATTCCGTTCTTCATGATATTTTTTCTTTCTCATATAATGTTATCCAACAGCAGCTTTCCGCATATTGCGCCCGAAATGCCAGCGGCAATTATCATAATTGCCACTACAAGAAGATCATTCTTTTGCATGATAGCCTCCTAAACGGTTCCTTTCATACAGAGTTAGTCCTTCATGTACTTGTCCAGATATTCCACCACAGCATCCAGATACTCCAGATAGGCCTTGTTGTCATTTTGCAGTCCGTGACCGGAATGCTCCGCTACGAAATGCCGGTGATCTACGCCGTTCTTTTCCAGTGCGGCGACCAGCGGCTTGGATGCGGCAAAGGGCTGCATCTTGTCGTATGCGCCGTAGCAGAGGACAGAGGGCACCGTATCCTTCGTGACCCAGCGGTCAGCAGAGATCGGCTTGACCGCTTCCAGATAGGCACCGGATGCGATATCCTCCGGGGTCAGTGCCTGACCGGACATTACGCTGAACAGTCCTGCGGCGGCCGCTGGGCTTTGGTCGAGGCCGAAGATGCCCCAATCCTCCACATGAAAGCTGCCGGGACCGACTGCTTCAAATACCATTCTGACCGGAAGCGGCGAGGTATCGGCATCCCGGTAGGCATAGAGCAGTGCAAGACACCCGCCTGCACTGCCGCCGGAAATGGCCATCCGGTCGAGCTTGTAGCCCAGTTTTTCGGCTGCTGCAACCACATAGGGCATGGCGGCTTTGATCTCTTCCGACTGGCTGTATACGCTGGCATCCGGGTTTTCTTCCGTAAACAAGGTGTAGTTGATCCCTGCCGCCACATAGCCTTTGCTGCACAGCCATTCCAGCATCTCGGCATCTTCGGCTTTGTCTCCGCCGGTAAACCCACCGGCGTGGAGATAGACCACAAGACCGTATGCATCCTGACTTTTGTCAGCCGGTACATAAAGATCAAACTTGTTGGCGGCACCCTCTCCATAAGGCAAATCGGTGTATACCTTGCCGATCGTTTCATCCCAACGGGTGTTGTATTTGCCGTGGGTCGGGTCGCTGTTTATTTTGAGTAAAGCAGAGCCGACAAAAGCCGCAAGAAACGCAGCAGTATAGAGCAATCCCCATTTCAGTGTTTTCACAGAATATTCCCTCCAAACAGCGTGCCGCCCAGCAGCAGATTCAGCCCGGCGCGAACAGCCAGCCGCCCTAAGACCGCGCCGAAAATGATAACGATGAACAAAATCAACAATCGCTTTTTCGTCAAATTCATTGTGAACTCCTTTCTTCTTGACTTTTCAATGGGACGAGTGTATCATCAAAACAGTGCTGAGTCAATCGTCTCAGCCAAAATGAGACAAAGAAGGGCGTTTGTATCATCCCATGAAGAACATGAACAATCAGGAAAAGAACACCTATGTGCGGCAGCACATTCTGTCTGCGCTGCTGGAATTGATGCACACACAGGACTTTGTGTCCATTAGCATTCAGGCGTTGGTGGATGCTGCCGGTGTTGGGCGGGCATCTTTTTACCGCAATTTCGCAAGCAAAGAGGACGTATTACAGCAGGAGTCTGTGCGTCTGACCAATGAATGGAAGACAAATTTTGACCATGAGCATCCTGATGGCACACCGGGTCAAGATAATCTATGGCTCGTCAGTCTGCTGGATTTTTACAAGGACCATGCTGAATTTTACCTTGCATTGTACCATGCAGGGCTTTCCAATATCATGCTGGAAACACTTCTTGGCTATTTTGACCGTTCGCCGGAGATTCCCAACGGGTTGGCTTATCTGAATTCTGCCATCGGTTATATGCTATATGGCTGGGTACATGAGTGGATGAATCGTGGAATGCAGGAATCCGG
>OGZO01003450.1_pt1 | contig 10075 bp, 8 predicted proteins | sample 1576721 | NCBI WGS metagenome assembly OGZO01 (sample SAMEA3541516, study PRJEB24748) | human gut metagenome | biome: human gut; feature: human-associated habitat; material: faeces | place: China | collected 2012 | reverse complement strand
TCTTCAGGGCGGCCAGCATGCCCTCCGAGGTGGATGCACGCCCAGAATAGAAGCAGTATTCATCTTCGTATCTCCCATATTTTCCAGCCTTTTATTTGGCGGTAAACATTCCTAATCTATTGTATTATACAGCAGCAAACTAAAATCTGCAAGTCCAGCTTGCAGAGAGTGAGGAGTAGATAGCGATAAACGTATCATGCAGGGTGGACTGACCCCGGCCCGCCGCCTGTAAGTATGTGCAGATCGTTGCGAACGGCGGCATGAGGTCATGCCGCCCTGCGATATGCCTTGGCAAACATCGTTCTCTTTCCGCATAGGCTGTTAAGGGGAGGTGAACCCATGGAAGAACTGACGCAGTATATCAAAGCGGATTTCGCGGTTCTGGTGGCGGTTTTACTTGAGCTCGCATTTGCTTTGAAATTCCTGTCGGTTGCTGACTTGGCTTATGGATGGGGAATCCTAGACCGTGAAACATTCCTTGCTTTGTGGATTGTGATTTTCGCTTTGCTAGGCTTCTATTTGCTGGGTAAGATCAAATTCCCTCACGATGATGATGATGATAAAGTAGGTGTTGCCCGTTTTTTTATGGCTCTTATCTCACTTGCATTTGCTGTATATATGGTACCGGGCTTATGGGGTGCTCCTTTGAAAGCTGTCAGCGCATTTGCTCCTCCCATGAATACACAAGACTTCAACTTATACACCAATGAAGTACATGCGCAGTTTGATGACTACGATGCCGGTATGGAATATGCAAAACGTACCGGAAAACCGGTAATGCTTGACTTTACAGGTTACGGATGTGTAAATTGCCGTAAAATGGAAGCTGCTGTATGGACTGATCCGAAAGTAAACAAGTTGATGACTGAGGACTATGTACTGATTACATTGTTCGTTGATAACAAAACTCCATTGCCCGAACACATCAAAGTGATGGAGAACGGTAAGGAACGTACACTACGCACGATCGGTGATAAATGGAGTTACCTGCAACGCTCTAAATTCGGTGCCAATGCACAACCTTTCTATGTATTGATTGACAATGAGGGAAAACCATTGAATAAATCATATTCATATGATGAGGATATAGACAAATATGTTGATTTCCTCCAGACCGGATTACAAAACTATAAAAAATAACCAAAGTGTGTCAAAAGTCGAAGGAGTGTCAAAACTAAATAAACCTATCATTTTATTCATTCAGAATATTCTTTAATGAAAAATATTCTGAAAATCAACAAAAAGGAAAAGACAAACGAAACGATAGTTTTATTCGAGTTTTGACACACTTTCAAAAAGATTTTTGCAAGACCCCTTAATAATTATCTACTATGATCGCCAAACCAGAAAGAGAGCAAATCATTGCCCTTATAAATCGCGAGGTCGTTCCGGCTATCGGGTGCACAGAACCCATAGCCGTAGCCCTTTGTGTAGCAAAAGCAACAGAAACACTAGGTAAAAGACCTGAAAGGATTAAAGCTTTACTCAGCGCCAATATTCTTAAGAACGCCATGGGAGTAGGCATCCCGGGAACAGGAATGATTGGGCTACCTATCGCTATCGCCTTAGGGGCATTAATCGGAAAATCCGAATATCAATTGGAAGTCTTAAAAGACAGCACTCCTGACGCCGTAGCAGAGGGTAAAAAACTAATTGACTCACAAGCTATCTCTATCGGGCTGAAAGAGAATATAGAAGAAAAGTTATATATCGAAATTATCTGTGAAGCTGATGGTGATACAGCGACGGCCATTATTGCTTGCGGGCATACCAATTTTATATATGTGGCCCTAAACAACCAAGTTTTACTAAACAAACAAACTACCTCCACCTGCAATGAGGATGCAAAAAAACCGGAGTTGAACTTGCGGAAAGTGTACGATTTTGCCACCACCACACCATTGGATGAAATTCGTTTTATTCTTGAGACCAAACGTTTGAACAAAGCAGCGGCAGAACGTTCTTTCAAAGGAAACTACGGTCACGAATTAGGCAAGATTCTGAAAAGCAGCAAAAGCGAAGAACAAATATTGGGAAGTAATACATTTACCCACATCCTTTCTTATACCTCGGCAGCTTGCGATGCACGTATGGCGGGAGCTATGATTCCTGTCATGAGCAATTCAGGAAGTGGGAACCAAGGAATTACAGCTACTTTACCGGTAGTAGTCTATGCCGAAGATAACCATAAATCAGAAGAAGAATTGATCCGCGCACTGACACTTAGCCACCTGACAGCGATTTACATCAAACAAAGCTTGGGACGTCTGTCTGCACTATGCGGCTGTGTAGTGGCTGCAACAGGTTCCAGCTGTGGTATCACTTATTTGATGGGAGGCACTTACGAGCAAATCACTTTTGCCGTACAGAATATGATTGCCAACCTGACAGGTATGATTTGTGACGGAGCCAAGCCCAGTTGTGCTCTGAAATTAAGCAGCGGTGTTTCTACTGCTGTATTTTCAGCTATATTAGCGATGGACGTTCTCGAACACGTTCAGGTGCGGGAACAGCGCATATTTCTGGAACACGGTATTCACCGGGCGCTTGTAGGGCGGCACACCGGTAATGTCCTTCCCTTTCAGCAGCACCTTGCCGGCGTTCGGCTCCAGAAAGCCTGCGATCAGGCGCAGGGTGGTGGTTTTGCCGCAGCCGGAGGAACCGAGCAGCGTCACGAACTCCTTGTCATGGATATCTAGATTCAGCCCATCCAGAATGCGCTGTCCATCAAATTCCACTACGATATCCCGCAGTGAAACGACCACCGAGTTGTCCATTTTATATGTTATCCTCCTTGTTCTCAGATACGAAAAAAGACAGGGAACCTGCCCCATCTTTTTTGCGTATAAGGGGTGCTCCGCCCCGCGCAGCAGCATGATTTTGCGCGGCGAACTTACCCTGTCACGGTTTATAATAAACAATCACAGTCGGATTGTCAATCACTCTGCCAATGTTTGCCGAAACTTTATAAAAAGCTGCAAAAAAATATACGCTGTACCTTGGTTTCGGCACAGCGTACAAAAGGAATCATTCCTGCGTTTTCAGGTCGCTTTCCGTCAGCAGAAGCGCCTGCACAGTGCTTATATCCACTGTGTATACCGAGGTATCTCCCTCCACTTGCAGATACCACCCATCCGTACCACAGGCGTAGGCCAGCTGCACGGTGGAGCCGTCCTCGCTGGTGACTGCGGCGGTGAATACCGGTGCATCAAAGCCGCAGGCAGAAAGGTCGGCGTCCGTGGCTTGGGCGGTAACGTAGGTGCACAAGGCAGACAGCAGGCTTTGCACCTTGTCCTGTGCAAGGCTGGTGGCAGGGTCAGAGGCCAGCCGCCACACCGTCTCGTAGGCAGAGGAAGAGGCGCTGTCTGCGTCCGTGCTGTCGGCGCTTTCGGTCGGCTCGCTGACGGCGTTCAGGGTGACGGAGGTGCCGTCTGCCAGCGTGTAGGCTACCTGTGTAATGGCCGAAGCCGTGAGCCCGGTGGGACAGAAGCTGCCGAAAAGCCCGGCCTTATCCAGCTGGAAACAGGCGACCTTGTTGCCGCTGACGGTATAGATGGCATCGTCCCCGGCTTTTTGCACATAGAGATCCCCGGTGACCGGGTTTTCTGCCCCGAAGGTCAGGGTAGTGCTCTGCCCTGCCGCCGTAACCGTGACGGTGAGCTGCGGGCTGTCCAGTCCGTAGTCCTCCCCTGCCTGCGGTGTCAGGCTGCGCTTGGCGTTCAGCGCCATCAGGGCGGTGCGCATGGTGTTGCAGGCGCTCTCGTCCAGATGATAGGCGGGGTCCTGTGCCAACTGCCAGCTGCCGCCGGAATATTGCAGGGTGTAAGTCTGGCCGTTATAGGTATACTCGATCTGCTCCAAATCCTCGGCGGCAAAAGTGGAAAGCGGGATACCGCCTTCGGCGGCGGCACTGGCGGCCTGCTCGGCCTTGGCGTTGCTGCGGGTCACTGCCCACAGCGCCGCGCACAGCAGCACTGCCGCTGCCAGCAGCGCCAGCAGGACACACTGTTTTGTTTTCATGGCGGTCTCCTTATCTGCGGCGGCGCAGCAGCACCACCACTGCCCCGGCAATGAGCACCGCCGCCGGGAGCACGAACACGAAGGTCAGCCCCAGTGCTGCGGCAGCGGAGCCTGCCACCGTAATGGGCTCGGCTTCCAGCGCCTTAGTGTCCACAAGGACATCCTGCCCTACCAGAGAGGCGGCGCAGCCCTGCAAAAAGGTCAGATTGCCGGGCATGGACTGATAAAGCTGCTCGTTATCCATGTTGGGACAGCCGATCCAGAGGACCTCGGCGCCGGTATTCTCGTTCCGTGCCCAGACAGCCAACGCAAAGGGGCCATCTGCATTCCCGTCCTCCCGCTCCATGGTGGTAAGGTCGTTGATGTCGGCTTTGGCATAGGCAGCGGAGGAGCTGTTCAGCAGCGGCTCGGCGGTGACATCCTCGGTCTCGGTGACTGTGATGCCCTGCGCCACCGACAGCATGACATGGGTATTGGTATTCACGCCGTTCAGCGCGGTGCTCTCGGTAGGCGTGCCGTAGTCCGGCAGCAGCGACCATGCAGAGTTATACAGTGCCTTGCTGCTGTCGCCCTCCACCACCATGCCCTCTGCGCGGGCAAGGCCGAACTGCGCCAGCACGGCGTCCAGCTGCGGGGTCTGGGCGTAGACACTGCTGGTCAGCAGCAGCTTGCCGCCCGCCGCCAGATAATTTTGCAGCTGGCTGATCTCGTCCACAAGGCCGTCCCCTGCGGAAAAATCGGTGGTGGGTGCGTTGATGATGAGCAGGTCGCAGTCCTCCGGGATGGTGCTCGTGAGCAGATCCAGCGGCTGTGCGTCGATATTCTGGGCGTCCAGCGCATCGGTCAGGGAGTCGGTCAGGGTCTGCTCGCCGTGGTTGGTGGTATAGTAGGCGTGGCTCTGCCCGGCTGCGGTAAGCTTATAAATGGCAGAGGTGATCTGCTTTTCGCCGCCAAAGGTCACGCTGGCAGAGCCGGTGGTGTAGTAGTCGGTATAATCGTACTCGTACAGGTCGGCGGCATCCAGTACGGTGCTGTTCTCCCCGCAGGTGACGATCAGACTGCCGGTGGAAACATTCTCTGCGCCATACTTTGCGGCAAAGGTGGGGTACAGGGTGGGGTCCTTCTGTTCCCAGCTCAGGTGCCCGCTCTCGGCGGCATAGTGGTCCAGCAGCTTTGTGATGATGGTATCCTCGCTGCCGGTTTCACAGAGGTAATAGATGTGCACATCCTTTTCCAGCCCCTCCACCAGCGCTTTGGTGCTGTCGCTCAGGGTGTACATTTTGGCCTCGGAGAGGTCGAACTCGGTATATTTTGCAGGGATGGCCCGCACCAGCAGGTTGAGCAGCACCGCCAGCACCAGCACTGCTGCCAGCATAGCGGTGGACAGCAGCCCGCTGCGGAACACCCTGCCTTTCTGAGAGGCTGCATTCTTGTTCCATTTCATCGTTATGGCCTCCTCTCAGTTCCAGCGGCGCTTTTCCAGCCCCTGCGCGGTGAAAAACAGGAACACCGCCGCCACGGTCAGGTAGTAGACCAGCGTGGGAATAGAAAAACTGCTGTTGACAAACTCTTCAAAAGGGGTAAACAGGCATAGAGCGCTGAGCACCGCGCTGAAGGCTTCGGTCAGCCAGCTGCTCTTGAGCAGAAACAGCGCCGTAAGCGCCACACAGCACCCCGCAAAGGAAAGGCAGCCCAGCGTAAAGCTTTTGCTGCGCAGCCCCGCCACCACGCTGAGCACAGCGGCAATGGCGGTGAACAATGCCAGCGCCACCGCACTGCCGGTGGTGAACATGGTGCGCAGGCTGGGCATCATATAAGCCAGCAGCAGCGCTGCCACGCCGGACACGGCGGCGATGATCTGGTTTTCGGTCAGGCTGGAAAGGAACACCCCGATGGCAATGGCGGCGCAGCCCATGAGGTAATAGCACAGCAGCGCGGAAAAATTGGCCAGCGTGCTGGTGCCGGTAGCGCCCAGTGCTTTCAGCACAAGGATCATGCCCGCATCCACAAGGCAGGGCAGCGCAAAAATGACGCAAAGGGCAAAATATTTGCCCAGCACGATGCCGCCCACTGACACCGGGTTTGTGAGCAGCAGCTGGTCGGTGCGGCTGTGGCGCTCCTCGGCAAAGGAGCGCATGGTGAGCACCGGGATGTAGAGCAGCAGCACAAAAATGGTGCGGTACAGCGTGTAGTAGCCAAAATCCGGCAGACCATAGCCCAGATTCAGCGCCACAAAATAGATAGCCGTAGCCGCCAGCATAAAGGCGGTAAGCACCGCACCGATCATGCCGTGAAAGCAGCTGCGGAGTTCTCGTTTAAAGATGGCCAGCATCTCAATTCTCCTCCCCTTCTGCCGGGGTGTTCTGCTCCGGCTTTTTTTCGGTCAGCGCAAGGAATACCTCCTCAAGGCTGCGGTTCTCGGCGGCAAGTGCCAGCACAGTGCACCCGGCCTCGGTCAGTGCCCGGGACACGGCGGCGCGGCGGTCGGCGGCGTCCTCGCTCTCGGCGGTAAAGGTGACCTGACCGTCCGCGGCGCTTTCCAGCTCTACCCGGCAGATGCCCGGCACGCTGCGCACCGTAGCCAGCACGGTTTCGGTCTCGCCCTGCGCGGTGGCGCGCAGACGGCTGCCGGGATTCAGGGTCTCGCCCAGCTCCTCCGGACTGCCTACCGCCACCAGACGGCCTTTAGAGAGGATGAGCACCTGCTGGCATACCGCCTGCACCTCGCTGAGGATGTGGCTGGACAGAATGACCGTGTGCGCCTTGCCCAGCTCCCGGATGAGGTTGCGGATCTCGATAACCTGTGCGGGGTCCAGCCCTACGGTGGGTTCATCCAGAATGATGAGCTGCGGGCTGCCCAGCAGCGCCTGCGCGATGCCCACCCGCTGACGATAGCCCTTGGACAGGCTGCGGATGACCCGGGGCAGCACTTCTTCCAGCCCGGTGCGGTGGGCAGCGGCCAGCACCTGCTGTTTGCGCTGCGCACGCTTGACTCCCTTGAGCTCTGCCACAAAGTCCAGATACTCCTGCACGGTCATTTCCGGGTAGAGCGGCGGCTGCTCCGGCAGATAGCCTACACAGGCTTTAGCCTGCTGCGCCTGCTCAGGCAGACGGAAGCCGGCTACCTTTACCTCGCCCTCGGTGGGCGCCAGATAGCCGGTAAGGATATTCATAATGGTGGATTTGCCCGCGCCGTTTGGCCCCAGCAGGCCGTAGATCTGGCCATCCGGCACCATAAACGAGAGATCCTGCACAGCAGGGCGGCTGCCGTAGGACTTGTTCAGGTGAGAAACTTCGATCACAGCAAACTCTCCTTTTATTTCAGAAGCTGTTTTGTGGAAAGCGGCGTAGAACCAGCGCTTTCCGGTTTGGAACTGCTTTAGTTTAGATGGAAAATGTGTTCAAAATAAGACAATCCTGTGTGGGAAAACGAAACATTTGCCACCGCAAAAATGCAAAAATGCCGCCTCCCGAAGGAAGCGGCATGAGATAGGCTATAATTACTTACGGCCGAAACGCTTGTTGAAGCGCTCAACACGTCCGCCGGTGTCAACCAGCTTCTGCTTGCCAGTGTAGAAAGGATGGCACTTGGAGCAAACTTCGACGTGGATCTCGGGCTTGGTGGAACGAGTCTTGATGACATTACCGCAAGCGCAGGTAATGGTGCAGTCAACGTAGTTCGGATGGATACCCTGTTTCATTCTTTTCACCTCAATTCTGGTTCTGACGTATTGGGGCCATATTTAATGTATGTGCCCATCACAACCTTCAATATCGGCTACCCCGTCGAGCGGCCTTGGAAACGATTGCCTTACTATTATAGCACGAATCAGCCAGAATGCAAGAGGAAAATTTAAGTTTTTTCTCATAAGCCACAATGCCTCCTTTCCATCATCTCTTTTGAGTAACCGGAGAAACAGGGGGAAAACAAAACCCCGCAACGGCAGAAAACCGTTGCGGGGCCGTTTTCCCAAATCAAGGGAAAAGAAAAGCAGCTTTAATTATTTGCCCTGCGCCTTTTTGGCAGCGTCAATCTGGGCCTTGATCTTATCCTTGTTGGCGAGAATGCCGGCCTTAATGCGGGGGGCCTGCATTCCGGCTTCCGTTCCCGGCTTCAACTCGGCCACCTTATCCAGAATCAGAACGGCGCCGTCCACGTCACCGGTGGAATTCAGATAAGTTCCAAACTCCATCATCAGCAACTGCTGCTGCGTCTCCGGCAGAAGCTTGTCACGGTCGGGATACGCCTTAACCACCTGAAGGGCTTCCGCAGGCGTCGTCTTGTCCGTCAGCTTGCCGGCAAGATAATTCTGAACGTCCTTCTGTTCCTTTTTAAGCAGGTCAGCATGGGCGTCTGCGGCTTTCAGGCCGGACTTATCCTCCTTGTCCAGCTTCTTGATTTCCGCTTTCACGTCACCATAAAAATTGTCCACATATTCCTGAGGAGCCAGCTTGAGCACTTCCATCAGAGCGGCAACCTTCGCTTCATCCGTAGCAGCCTTGGCGACATTCGCTTCCGCGGCGCTCAGCGCTTCCTTGTTCTTCAGGGCATCCTGCATGGCTTTCATCACATCATCCCCGGAACGCCCCCCGACAAATCCCCCAAAAGGCTTGCCGGAAGCGTCCGCAAACACAACGGTCGGGAATCCCCGCACGCCGTACTGCTGGGCAAGTTTTTCATTGGCGGCTTTCATTTCCTTGGACTGTTCCTTGCCGCGCGGATAATCCAGCTCCACCAGCACGAAATTTTTTTGCGCTTCCTTCTGGAAGTCAGGCTTGCTGAATACGTTGGCGCGGAGCTGCATGCAGGGAGGGCACCAGTCGGAACCGGTGAACTCAATCATTAAATCCTTTTTCTGTTCGGCGGCCTGTTTTTTGGCGGCATCCATATCGGTAATCCACCCTTCCGCGGCAAAACAGGGAGCGACGCAGGCGGCAACAACTACTGGCAGAATTTGTCTAATCATATCTACAATCTGATATTGTAAAATCGGACAGCCCGCGTCAATCCCCTGTTCAATCATTTTTAGAAAATCTCCAAAAGGGTGCGTCTTCCGCAGGGAAGTCCGCATCCGGCTGATGCCGGAAAAACTGATGCCCCATGGGAAGACGGTGTCATTATTGAAGCAAATCGGGAGTTGCCTTTCAGCCTGTTTTCACTTATGTACTGAACCTATCATGAACACGGTTTTAATCATTGGAGCAGGCGGCGTTGGGCATGTGGTAGCCAACAAATGCGCCCAGCTGCCGGATATTTTTCAAAACATTCATCTGGCCTCCCGCACGAAAAGCAAATGCGATGCCGTTGCGGAGGACGTACGCTCCAGAACGGGCGTCAGCATCACTACCCATTCCGTAGATGCGGATGACGTACCCGCCACCGTAGCCCTCATCCGGGAAATCAAGCCGCAGCTGCTGATCAATGTGGCCCTTCCCTACCAGGATCTCACCCTGATGGAAGCCTGCCTGGAAACCGGCGTCAACTACCTGGATACCGCCAACTATGAACCCCGTGACGTAGCCAAATTCGAATACTCCTGGCAATGGGCGTACCAGGAGCAATTCCGCAACGCCGGGCTTTTCGCCCTGCTGGGTTCCGGCTTTGACCCCGGCGTCACCAATGTATTCACGGCATGGGCTCTCAAGCATCATTTTGACGAAATCCATACGCTGGACATCATTGACGTCAATGGCGGCAACCATGGCAAGGCTTTCGCCACCAACTTCAACCCGGAAATCAACATCCGGGAAGTAACGGCGCCCTGCCGCCATTGGGAAGACGGAGCCTTCCGGGAAACCGCCCCCATGAGCATGCACCAGAGTTTCACCTGCCCGCAGGAAGTGCGCACCTATGAAATCTACCGCATGTACCATGAAGAAATGGAAAGCCTGGTCAAGCACATCCCCACCATCCGCCGGGCGCAATTCTGGATGTCCTTCTCACCGAACTACCTCAAGCACCTGGAAGTGCTTCAGAACGTGGGCATGACCCGCATTGACCCGGTCATGTACAAGCCGAGCTGGTGCGCGAAGTGGTCGTACGCGACGACTTTTC
>OGZO01003449.1_pt1 | contig 10080 bp, 9 predicted proteins | sample 1576721 | NCBI WGS metagenome assembly OGZO01 (sample SAMEA3541516, study PRJEB24748) | human gut metagenome | biome: human gut; feature: human-associated habitat; material: faeces | place: China | collected 2012 | reverse complement strand
AGATCGTTGGTCTGCAGACAGACAAGCCTTTAAAGAGAGCATTCATGCCTTATGGCGGTATCAAAATGGCTCAGCAGGCTGCAAGCACATACGGCTTTGAAGTAAACCCGAAATATGACAAGATCTTCAATGAGTATCATAAGACTCATAACCAGGCTGTATTTGATGCTTATACAGATGAGATGAAGGTTGCTCGTCATACCCATATCGTTACAGGTCTGCCGGATACTTACGGCCGTGGCCGTATCGTAGGCGACTACAGAAGAGTTGCTCTGTACGGTATCGATTTCCTGATCCAGAAGAAACAGGAAGATAAGAAGAACTGCGGCGTAGGCGTTATGGATGAAGAGACCATTCGTCTGAGAGAAGAGATCGCTGAACAGATCAAAGCTCTGCAGGGCATGAAGAAGATGGCAGCTGTTTACGGCTACGATATCTCTGGCCCGGCTACAACCGCTAAGGAAGCTGTACAGTGGTTATACTTCGGTTACCTTGCAGCAATCAAGACCCAGAACGGTGCAGCTATGTCCGTTGGACGTATCTCCACATTCCTGGATATCTATATTGAAAGAGACTTAAAGGAAGGCACCCTGACCGAGAAAGAAGCTCAGGAGCTGATCGACCATATGACCATGAAGTTCCGTATGGTTAAGTTCGCTCGTATTCCTTCTTACAACCAGCTGTTCTCCGGTGACCCTGTATGGGCTACTCTGGAAGTTGGCGGTATCGGCATGGATGGCCGTCACATGGTTACAAAGAACGACTATCGTTTCCTTCATACTCTGGAGAACATGGGACCCAGCCCGGAGCCGAACCTGACAGTTCTGTACTCCAGCGCGCTTCCTGAAAACTTCAAGAAGTATGCAGCTAAGATTTCCGTTAACACATCTTCCATCCAGTATGAGAACGATGATGTTATGAAGCCTATCTGGGGCGATGACTACAGCATCTGCTGCTGCGTATCCGCTACTCAGACCGGTAAGGAAATCCAGTTCTTCGGCGCTCGTGCAAACCTGGCTAAGTGCTTACTGTACGCGATCAACGGTGGTAAGGATGAGAAGCATCTGGACAAGAACGGCAAACATATGCAGTGTGGTCCGGAAATCGCTCCTATTACTTCCGAGTACCTTGATTTCGATGAAGTTATGCATAAATATGATATCATGCTTGACTGGTGTGCATCTCTGTATGTAAACATCCTGAACCTGATTCATTACATGCATGACAAATATTACTATGAAGCAGCTGAGATGGCTCTGATCGATACCGATGTAAGAAGAACATTCGCTACCGGTATTGCAGGTCTGTCCCATGTAGCTGACTCTCTGTCCGCTATCAAATATGCAAAGGTTAAAGTTATCCGTGACGAGCAGGGCTGTGCTGTTGACTTCCAGACCGAAGGCGACTTCCCGAAATACGGTAACGATGATCCGAGAGCAGACGAATTTGCTGTATGGCTTCTGAAGACCTTCATGGAGAAGATCAAGAAGAACAAGACCTACAGAAACTCCGAGCCTACAACTTCCGTACTTACCATTACTTCTAACGTAGTATATGGTAAGGCTACCGGCGCTCTTCCGGATGGCAGACCGGCATACACACCTTTCGCTCCTGGTGCTTCACCGTCTTACGGTGCAGAGAAGAGCGGCCTGCTGGCTTCCCTGAACTCTGTTGCTAAGCTGCCTTACGAGTACGCTCTGGATGGTATCTCCAATACTCAGACCATGGCTCCCAGCGCTCTGGGTCACGACCTGGATGAGCAGAAGACCACTCTGGTAAGAGTTATGGACGGTTACTTCGATCGTGGTGCTCATCATCTGAACGTAAACGTATTCGGTACAGAGAAGCTGTTAGACGCACAGGCTCATCCTGAGAAGCCTGAGTACGCTAACTTCACCATCCGTGTATCTGGTTACGCTGTTAAGTTCATCAGCCTGACCAAGGAACAGCAGGATGACGTTATCGCAAGAACCTGCCATAAGTCTCTGTAATTTAACTACAGTTTTTAACAGGTGTATTTTAAAGGAGTCGGGCAGCTTGCCCGGCTCCTTTTCTCGACCAGGGATCTGGTCGAGAAAAGCCCTCCGTGTTCGACCAGCTCCCTGGTCGAGCATAAAACATCCGTTATGTGGAATAATGGATAGTAAAATACAGCAAAAGGAATACCTCGTGCTGCCCGCAGGGGATGACTGCAGCGATGTCTGACGCATATCCGCAGTGAATGCCTGCAAGGCAGGGAAAGGACGATATGATTAAAGGCAGAATTCACTCGTTGGAGTCTTTTGGGGCAGTAGATGGTCCCGGAATCCGTTATCTGATTTTCTTAAAGGGATGTAATATGCGCTGCCAGTATTGCCACAACGTAGATACCTGGAATCCGGAGACGGATAACCTGATGACGGCAGATGAACTGTTGGACAAGGCAGAACGTTTCCGCAGCTACTGGGGCAAAGAAGGCGGCATTACCGTCAGCGGCGGTGAGGCGCTTTTGCAGATTGATTTTTTGATTGATCTGTTCCGAAAAGCGCATGAGCGCGGCATCAATACGACGCTGGATACTTCCGCGCAACCGTTTACAAGAGAAGAGCCGTTTTTCTCCAAATTTAACGAGCTGTTGAAGTACACCGATCTGGTTATGCTGGACATCAAGCATATCGATGATGAAGAGCACAAAAAACTGACCGGTCATACGAATAAAAATATTCTGGATTGTGCAAGATATCTTTCCGATCAGGGTATCAAGATGTGGATCCGTCACGTACTGGTTCCAGGCATCACGGATAAAGATGAGTATTTGATTCGTACAAGAGAGTTTATTGATACGTTGAAAACGGTTACCAAGGTTGAGGTGCTTCCGTACCATACACTTGGCGCATACAAATGGAAAGAGCTTGGAATTCCCTATAAGCTGGAGGGGGTAGAACCTCCGACAGAGGATAGAATTCAGAATGCGAAGAAGATTCTGGAATTTAAAAAATAAAAAAGAGGCGGTGCGCAGATGATAAAAGGAAAGCGCGCTGTAAAAAAGCTCCGGCAGGAAGTCCTGCCGGAGCTTTTTGTAACCTTTAAATTGCGGCGAGCGTCTGCAGTGCGTTGTTTTCCGTCACAAGTTCATAGTGTTCTTTAAAATATGCCTCGCTGCCGGCAGCGGAGCGCTCGAGACGACCGTATTCGGAAGCAATATTACAGATCCGGTTGAAATCCTTTACGGAAGTCTGATCCATTTTGAGGATCAGCAGATAAGAGTCGTTTTTACGGTTTCTGTAAAGGGTATTGTGACCGGTGTAAAAATCGTTCACCACATGGGAAAGGCGAAGCAGCGTGTGCATGGAAGGGAAGGAGAAAATCCGTGCCTCCTGGGGCTGTTTTACCTCTGCTGTAGCTGTGGTTTTGTCTTCTTTGGAAGCAGGGGCTGTCGGAGTGCCTGCAGCCTGTGCATGACGGCTTTCCTGGATCTGACGGAACAGGTCGAAAATACTGTCGGTGTTGTCAGAGCTGCTATCGGAAAAATCGTCGGGATCAATCTCGTCGTCATCCTCCATTGCGGGAGCAAATTTGGAAAAGCGCGTGTCGAGCTCCTCCGGATCTTCCACTTTGGTGATTACTAAAACGATGCAGTCGGCATTGAGCGGGATCGCTTCTATCATAAGAGGAATGTCATCCGCTTCAAATCCGAATTTGGCGGAGGCCTGCTGCATCATGTCGCGGAACAGGCTTTTGGCTTTCTCAGTGCCGTATGCCAGCTCGCTGATTTTGAGCTCCCGGTCAGCCAGATCGGCTTTGGTCAGGGTACAGCGGATCTGATGGTCATTCACTTTTTCTATTTTCATATAATCACATCCTTACTTTATAAAATACTTACGGAATCCTGCCGGTGTGACGCACAGAAACGAAAAATTTGCGTTCCTGTGAGAGTTATCATATACACAAGAAAGTGCAAAAGTCAAGCGCATGGGGAAACAGTTTCTTGTTTTTTTAGAAATTGCTTGATTGTAGGGTCGGAATCCGTTATAATACAAGCCAGAGATGGTTCCGGACAGTCCGTGTCGGAGCGGAGGTTTGCAGGATACCGATTTTATACCAATCATCAGGGACAGCCATGCTGATATGGCTGCATTCTTATGAGAGAACACCAGCGGCAAAGTTGTTCTCATCATTCTTTATAGTATGTAGCAGTCTCGTAGAGTTATGTGACTCTATCGGAAATTCAAAAATTCAAAATTTACCAATTATCATAACGATGAAGTATTTTTTAACATTTTTACGACTATTTATTTGGTGCTTGTATAGGTGTCAGGACACAGTCTATCCATCTCGTTATCGTTTTCGCTTTTGTGTCAGATCTGAACAGGAATATATATCACGCGGCTCCTTTTTGGGACAAAAGCGCATTGGCAAAGGAGAACTGCCATGGGAAGATTAAAAACGGATACCTGGGAACAGATGCTGGAGCAGATGGAACAGGAAGGCGTCGGATTTTATCTGAATGGGAAAAAAACTGCGCCGAGGGAAATTATCCGAACCTGCTGCATGCGGGAAAAGGCGGTATACATGCCGGATTTTGTCATGGATGAGGAAGGAAAGCTCTGCGAAGTCCGGTACGATGAAGTGACAAAATGGTAAACAGATAGGAATGTCATGAATGGTTGGAGGTACTGATATCGGTTTGGAAAAGCGTAGAAAAAGGAACCCCATTTCCATAGATGCTGCAGAAAGCCGATATTGGAGAAGCTGCGGTTTACAGGCGGTCTGTGGATCGCAGCCGGACCTTTAACGGATCGGGAATACTGTTCGGAATGCCGGACAGTATTCTGCGGTTCGTTCGAAACAGAGAGTGTACAAAAAGAGATGGACGTTTTGTCGGTTGTCGTATTTTCAGGCGGTCCGGACAGGGACAGATTGCGGCAGATCCTCTGAAAATCCGACAAATTTGTAATGACGCTGTCTGGAAGGTGTGTTACACTATAACGTGTGTGGGTGAAAAAGAGAAAACACAGGAGATACAGACAAATGAAAAGGAAAGTAATACCGGTGTTAATCGGACTGTTGCTGATTGTTCTGATTCTGGCAGGCGCTGCGGGCGTTTTTTTGTTCCAGAGATATTCCGGTTCGAAGGAAGAAGCGGATTTAAACGCATATTTCGGGCTGAACGGTTCACAGGAGGTCGCGATTGTCTGGAATCAGGAGCTGACAGAGGAAAAGGGACTGCTGCAGGATGAACGCTGCTATCTGAAGCTGGATACGGTTCATGAGATGCTTAATGAGCGGTTTTATGTGGATCATAATGAAAAGCTGCTTTTGTATACCCTCCCGGAGGAAACGGTACAGATTGGAATCGGGGAGCAGACTGCAGACGGATATACAGCGGCTGTGGAGCAGGACGGGGACGTCTGGCTTGCGCTGGATTATGTAAAGCAGTATTCGGATTTTAATTATGTATTGTATACAGAGCCCAACCGGGTTGTTTTGACGACCAATTGGGATACGCTTCAGAGCGCAGAGCTGAAGAAGAACACAGCACTTCGTGTCAGGGGCGGCGTCAAGAGTGAGGTTCTGCAGAATCTGGAAAAAGGGACGAAGGTCACTGTTTTGGATGAGATGGAAAACTGGGATCAGGTGCAGACGCAGGATGGCTATATCGGCTATGTCCAGAAAAAGCACTTGACAGATCCGGCAGAGGAAACTCCGGTGAAGGACACCGGATATGTGGAGCCGGATTATACCGGCAATCTGCGGGACCATAAAATCGATCTGGCGTGGCATCAGGTGACCGTAGAGTCGGCAAATTCCACGTTTCCGGGCGTTATGAGCGGTGTGACAGGCGTTAATGTAATTTCTCCGACCTGGTATTCTCTTTACGATAATACGGGCGTTGTGGATGGGATTGCCAGCCCCTCCTATGTGCAGCAGGCACACGCCCTCGGTCTGGAGGTGTGGGCGCTGATTGATGATTTTACGCATCGTGAGGATAACGGCGTTGACCCGCAGGAAATTCTATCTTATACGAGTAAGCGGACTGCGATTATCGAGGTTCTGATGAGTGAGGCAGATCGCTGCGGCTTTGATGGAATCAATGTGGATTTTGAAAAGGTGACCGAGGATGGAAGTCAGGATTATATCCAGTTTATCCGGGAGCTGTCCGTAGCGTGCAGACAGAAGGGGCTTGTGCTTTCCGTCGATAACTATGTGCCCCACAACTATAACGCACATTATAAATGGGCGGAGCAGGGCGTGATGGCAGACTATGTGATTATCATGGGCTATGACGAGCACTGGGGCGGTTCTGAGGTTGCCGGTTCCGTAGCTTCCCTTGGCTATGTGACCGAAGGAATTGAGCGGATGACGCAGGAGGTTCCTTCGGAGAAAGTCATCAACGCAGTTCCGCTGTATACAAGAATCTGGACGACTGCAGAGGACGGCGCGGTGACGAGCCGTGCAGTCGGGATTCAGACTGCTTATGATTACATGAACAAAAATCAGGCGGCTGCGACCTGGGACAACAGCGTTGGACAGAACTATGTAGAGTTTGAGACGAGCGACGGAACCGTGCAGATCTGGCTGGAGGACGAACAGTCCCTGGAAGCCAAAATCAACGTGATGAAGGAGCACAACCTGGGCGGCATTGCAGCATGGAAGCTGGGCTTTGATGATGGACGCAAAAATATCTGGGGCGTCATCAGTGGATTTGCGGCAGAGTAAACCGGAAAATAGAATAAGGAATACGGCGGGGGATGCCACGTACCGAAGTGTTATGCACTGAAGTGCTATGCACTGAGGTGCTATGCAGACTGACGGGGCCCTTGCGCGGTAAACAGACATAGAGAAGCGGAAGATGCCATACAATAGAAAAAAGCGGGTGAGGCTTTTTCAGGTATGGGACGAAAAGAAATGCAGAGTCTTTTTTCTCTGATAACGGCGGCAGTATTTTTTACTGCCGCTTTTTTTACAGGCAGACAGGCCGCTGTGCTGACCGGAAAGTTTCGGGTAGAGAGGGAGCAGAGTAGACAGAGCCGGACGAAATACTGCGTTGTAGTTGATGCGGGACATGGCGGAGACGATCCGGGGAAAATCGGCACAGCCGGAACTCTGGAAAAAGAAATCAATCTGGCGATTGCGAAGCGGTTGGAAGCATTGTTAAAGCAGGCGGATGTTGCGGTTGTAATGACGAGAACGGACAGTAACGGTCTGTATGATGAAAATGCGTCCGGGAAAAAAGTGCAGGATATGAAGCGGAGAGTGTCGATGATGGAAGAGGCAAAGGCGGATCTTGCGGTCAGTATTCACCAGAACAGCTATCCCGATCCGGCGATCAAAGGGGCGCAGGTTTTTTATTATACCTCGAGTGTCGAGGGAAAGCAGCTTGCAAAACGCCTGCAGGAGCGCCTGGTAAAAGGACTTGACCCGCAGAACCATCGGCAGGCAAAGGCGAATGACAGCTACTATCTTTTGAAAAAAACAGCATGCCCCATCGTCATTGTAGAGTGCGGATTTTTGAGCAATCCGCAGGAGGAAGCGCTGCTGACAGACAGCGTTTATCAGGAACGGGTGGCGTGGAACATCTTTATGGGGATTATACAGGAGCTAAAAATTCAGAAGGAGTAGTACCGTATTTTTCACTATTTAAACTCCTGCGAAAATGTGGTAAACTGTAGTGGACACGAAGGGAAACCAAGGGCGCTGAAGGCGGCATTTGATTCATGACAATAGAATGCTCGCAGAGCGTGCATTCTATTGTTTTTACGTGTCCACTGAGGAGCGGGTCACCTGCAAAGCAGGCGCAAGGGCGTCAGTGTGTACTCGCAAATAAAAACTGTCCGGGAACACTCTTTCCGAATCGGACAATCTATCTTTTCTATCGAACACAGCATAGATGGGCTGTGTTTTCATCAGGCAGCAGGCGCTGCAGATTTCAATCTGAAAAGGGAAAAAGCAGGAGGTATGAATGGGGAAACAAAACGATGCTTTTACGGCGTATTTAGGTCGTGCCGAGGTGCTGGCGGATCTGTACAATGGTTGCCTGTATCAGGGAGAGGAGGTTGTGCGGGCAGGCAACCTGTGCGAGGTACAGCAGTTTTATCAACAAGGATTGTCAGAGCGCGTGAAAAGACCAACTGCCAGAAGGCGGGAGAGAGATGCGATTCGGGCATTTTGGAACGAGAAAAGTTATGTTTTGCTGGCAGCAGAAGCGCAGAATCAGCCTCATTTGACGATGCCGTTTCGCTGTATGGAATATGATCTGGCAGAATATGCCAGACAGCTTCGCTATATCCGGCTGAAAAGTGAGGGAAAATTAAAAACCAGTGTAGAGTATTTAAGTAAGATGGGCAGAAAAGATCATCTGACGCCGATCGTAACGATCGTGCTGTATCATGGCACGGAACCGTGGGATGCTCCAAAGAAGCTCAGTGAAATGATGGAGTTGGAAGAAATTAACCCGATTTTAAGACAGATGGTGCAGGAATATCAGATTTATGTGTTTTCGTTGGAAGAGTTGCAGGAGGAATATTTCCAGACAAATCTGCGCGAACTGATTGGATTGATGAAACGGCGCAGCAGCAAGACAAAAATTCAGGAATACTGCAGAAAACATGCAGATCGGATCAGTAGAATGGACGTAGCGACTTACGATATGATCTGCGTGATGTTAAATCTGAAAGAACTGCAGGATAAGAAAGAAAAATATCTGGAAAACGGAAAGGAGAGTATAGATATGTGTAAAGCGATGGAAGAATGGGCAGAGGAACTGAGAGAAGAGGGGAAAAGTGCTGGAATAAAAGAGGGAATGAAAGAGGGCGAACTGCGTGGAATGCAAAAGGCGAAAGAAAGTATGCTGAAACTGGTTGCCAAAATGTCAGAGAATGGGGACACAGAGTATATCGCGAGGTTGATGGAGCCGGAAGTCTATCGGAGGATGATGGATAAATACGGAATGGAGTAATTGAGAAAGTACATTATAAGGAAATAACGCTTGCAGAAGAAAATAAAATTATCGGAAAAGCTGATGGAGAAGCATGGAAAAATCAGATATCGTTTTATGAATGCGTATCTGTTTGCAACTGTGTTTCAGAAAAATCAGGAAGCATTGAAAGATTTGATAGCGGCACTGCTTCGGATTGAGCTGAAAGAGATCGTGTCGCTGGAAATCCTGAATCCAATCCTGCTGGGACAGGATATTGACCACAAAAGCTGTATTATGGATATTCTGGTTCTTTTGAACGGAAATATCCGTGTAAATCTGGAGATGCAGGTTTTGGATGAGGGAAATTGGAATGAGCGTGGAGTGTATTATCTGGCAGAGAATCTGTTGGATCTGAAAAAGGGAGAAGATTATAAAAACCTGAAAACAACGGTACAGATTGGAATTCTTGATTTCGATTTGTGGAAATCCGGAAAGAATCCGTTTTATCAGGTATACGAGCTGTGGGACACGGAGCATGACCGCGTTTTTACAAATAAAATGAAGCTTTGTGTGCTGTCTTTACGGCAGGCAGAAAAAGCGGAAGAAAGAGAGCGACAGTCGGGCTTGTACGACTGGGCAAAAACGCTGACTGCAGAAACCTGGGAAGAACTACAGGAATTGTCAGAGAAAAATGAAAAAATAAAGGAGGCAGTGGAGACGATGATTACATTGACAGAGGACGAAAGAGTCAGAATTGAGTGTATGAGGCAGGAGAAGGCAGAGAGGGACTGGATCAACGCGATGAATTATGCTACGGAACAGGGAGAAGAGCGTGGTGAAGCTCGTGGAATGAAAATGGGAATTCAAAAAGGAATGAAACAGGAACGGGAAAATACGCTGAAGCTGGTTGCCAAAATGTCAGAGAATGGGGACACAGAGTATATTGCAAGACTGTTGGAGCCGGAAGTGTTTGAGCAAATGGCGGCAAAGTACGGGATGAAAGCGTAGGAATATAAGGTGTAAAAGGAAACCTGTAACAAAAAACTGGCGGAAGAATGATGTAGCTTACGCTTCTCTGAAAGAAAGCAATAAAATAAGAAGTGGAGTTGAATGAGGCAGTGATCCCAGAGACCGTTTCAAGTTTTGTGTAAACGTTAAAAACTGATATAAGATTTGTGAAT
>OGZO01003442.1_pt1 | contig 10095 bp, 8 predicted proteins | sample 1576721 | NCBI WGS metagenome assembly OGZO01 (sample SAMEA3541516, study PRJEB24748) | human gut metagenome | biome: human gut; feature: human-associated habitat; material: faeces | place: China | collected 2012 | reverse complement strand
AGAAAAATCCTTGAAGATCACGGTTTTGACATTAGTATCATCGGAGAACGCCGCATATGGAGCATCTCCAATCACATCCGTACCGAATATAAAAAGTACGGCGAATTTCACGAAGGCTACAGGCCTCGTAGTGTACCAGCTGCTGATGCTTCCGATGACACCGGTTCAAAAAACAACTCAGATGCTGACAAAATCAAGCAACTGCAACAGGAAGTAGATTACCTGAAACAGGAAATGGAGTTCTTAAAAAAAATTTCCTCAATCAGAACTACAAGGAAGTAGGTGCATTGCTCATGAACGATTCTTCCTGTATTTTTGAAATAATCTACAATACCATGCAACAAAGTCATAACACCATGTCCATAAAAACACTTTGTGCTATGGCCGGAGTCTCCAGAAGCGGTTATTATGCATGGCTGAATGCCGCCCCGGCAAGAGCGCAGCGGGAACAGCAGGACAGAGAGGACTTTGAACAAATCCTTACTGCATATAAAATGCACGGTTATTCCAAAGGCGCAAAAGGCATCTATATGGCTCTTCTTCACATGGATCCACCCGTGGTTATGAATCTCAAAAAGATCCGGCGTCTGATGGATAAATTCAATCTGTCATGCCCTTATAGAGGTCCTAATCCTTACAGGCGGATGGCAAAAGCCCTTAAAACCAGCAGTGTCGCAGATAACCTGCTTCAACGTGAATTTGAAGCATATGGTCCACGGATCGTCCTGCTGACAGACATCACCTATCTGCCCTATAATGGCACATTTGCCTATTTATCTACTGTCCTGGATGCCTTTACTAAGCAGATACTGTCCTATGTGCTCAGTCCATCACTAGAGGTTGATTTCGTTCTGGAAACCATCAATAAACTGGTAGAATATCATGGAGTGTCCCTGCAGGCTGAAACCATCATCCATTCGGATCAGGGTTGTCATTATACAAGCCACAAATTTATCAATATCCTGTATGACAAAAAACTGCGCCAATCCATGTCACGCAAGGGAAACTGCTGGGACAACGCCCCACAGGAAAGTTTCTTCGGCCACATGAAAGACCATATCAAGCCTGAGCTTGCTGAATGTACATCATTTGCTGATGTTCAGGTCATCATTGATAACTACATTGATTATTACAACAACCGGCGGTATCAATGGCATCTTGCCAGGCTGTCGCCTAATGAATTCTACAAATTTGTTACTACTGGTAAATATCCTCTGGATATTCCGAATATTCCTGCCATGCCAGCCATAAAAAAGGATCCTAAAGAGCTTGGTGCATCGGCAGTTGATATAGATGATAATAAATAAACCAACTGAATATCACACTGGATGGGATGGTATGTCCATTTACGTGGATACCGAAAATGTCATGTGTCCACTTCTGTGGGGAACCAAACCAGGGAATGTCCAAAATCAAGGATATCACTTTAGTGTAGGTGTCTAAAAAATAGGCACTACACTAATTCAAAATGTCCTTGACAAAGGGGACAGTTTATAACTGCCACTCTTGATATTTAGCGTATCCTTCCTACGAATTACTACACACTTTACTACACACTTTTTTCATCAAATTACATCATTTTACGATAAGTTACGATAGTTTCCTCTCAAATTAAAAATGCCCTCAAAGCCTGTAAAATCAAGCATTTGAGGGCATTCACAAGGGTTAAGATAAAGGAGCAGGTAGGAAATCTATAAATTCACTCTTGTAGCTTTCCATTGTATGTTAATCCTCCTGTGTGTTTTCCTTTAAATTATCTTTGTCAATTTTACCACATTGGGGCGTGCTTTTCAACGTGGAAATATTAGTTGTTTTTGCGGCTCTGTCATACATAGACAATCATAATAATAAAAAGAAATAGCATCCCACACCGTCCAAAGTTTAGGATGCTATTCTTATAACATTTTAGCACTGAGGGCAAATCGGAGTCATATCCGATTCACTTTCTAAGTAGATTATACATGAGGGTACTTGAGAAATCAAGTACCCTTTTTATTAGATATACTCACTTGTGTTTACGATCACGCCGTCATATACTGACTGCTTTTTGATAAACTCCGCAGCCTTGTCCACATCTCTGCCGTTTTTGTTCCAGTCCTTTGTGAACTCAACTTTGTCGGCTGCAAGCTCCTTCTCCTGCTTTTGACTGATGAGCAGAAGTACGAGTATTCCGGCATGACTTAGATGCTTGACTACATTTACGAAGTCCTCACCCTCCTTTGGTGCGTAGAGATAAGTATGGCGTCCGTCTATATTTAAGGCTTTCTCGACATCCTCCACAAAGCCGCGGTTTACACCATCCACTCCGTCTACGAATACGGCGGTGATAGCCTTCTGACCCTTGATTGCAGCTCTTACGTTTCTGTCTACTCTGCCCTCGTAGAGGCCGCTTTCCTCTGTGTGTACCTCTTCAACCACACCACAGGCAGATGTCATATCCGTCACACGGTCGATTAAGATGAACTCACCAAGTGTCTTGTGATTTTTGAACTTATCGCAGACTATCTTGTCCGAGAATGCAATCTTTACAACTGCTATCTCGTTCTTTTTAAGCTTGTCGGCAGGCTTTTCCTCACCTGTGTTTACGTCGATGGTATGCTCTATCTCTGTTACGATGCCCGGTATTGACTTGGTACCAAGCTTGAAGAAGAAATTCTTTCCCTTAAAGAGCTCATCGTCATCCATCCAGAGTATTGTAGCTGTGATGGATGAAGCCACCTTTGCTCCTGAACCGATTGTGAGCACGCAGCCTCTTGATACGTCCACCTCTCTGTCGAGCTGGATTGTAACCGGCTGGCCTGTAAATGCGCTATCACTTAGCTTATCACCCACATGGATGCTTTTTACATGTGCTGTCTCATTGCTTGGCAGTGTGGTGATTTCATCGCCCACCTTTACCTCTCCGGCCTCTATCTGGCCCTGGAATCCACGGAAGGTGTGGTCAGGACGGCAGACTCTCTGTACAGGCATGTAAAAGCCCTCTTCCTCGTTCTCATCCTTTATGTCAACATCCTCAAGGTATGATAAAAGAGCAGGTCCCTTGTACCATGGGATATTCTCAGACTTTGTCGTGACATTGTCACCCTCTGTTGCAGAAACAGGAATGATTACTACATTTTTAAGTTCAAGCTCCTTTGTAAGCTCAATAATCTGCTTTGTGATTTCATCGAAACGCTTCTCGTCGTAGCCTACAAGATCCATCTTGTTTACAGCAAATACAAAGTAGTTGATTCCCATGAGCGCGCAGATTCTTGCGTGTCTTCTTGTCTGAACCAATACGCCCTGCTTTGCATCTATTAAAATTACCGCAAGGTCTGCAAAGGATGCACCTACAGCCATGTTTCTTGTGTACTCCTCATGGCCCGGTGTATCTGCCACGATAAAGCTTCTCTTATCTGTTGTGAAATAACGATAAGCCACATCGATTGTGATTCCCTGCTCTCTCTCTGCCATCAGTCCGTCGAGGAGGAGTGAGTAGTCGATGGCGCCGCCACGGCTTCCGACCTTACTGTCAAGCTCCAATGCCTTTTCCTGATCTGCATAGAGCAGCTTTGAATCGTATAATATATGTCCGATCAGAGTTGATTTTCCGTCGTCCACGCTTCCACATGTAATAAATTTAAGTAATCCGCTCATTTTAGAAATATCCCTCCCTCTTTCTTCTTTCCATGCTGCCTGCCGCCTCGTTGTCTATGACACGGGTGGTTCTCTCTGAGGAAACAGCACTGAGTGTCTCATCAATAATCTCATCAAGTGTATCCGCTGTCGACTCCACACCACCTGTCAGTGGATAGCAGCCAAGAGTTCTGAAACGTACACTCTTCATCTGGATTTTCTCACCCGGACGAAGCTTCATTCTGTCGTCATCTACCATGATGATGTTGCCGTCTCTGTATACAACAGGTCTTTCCTTTGCAAAGTAAAGTGAAGGAATCTCGATATTCTCTCTCTTTATATACTGCCAGATATCCTTCTCTGTCCAGTTTGACAGTGGGAAAACTCGCACCTCCTGGCCCTTTTTGATTCTTGAGTTGTAGAGCTTCCACATCTCCGGGCGCTGGTTCTTTGGATCCCATGCGTGGTTTTCATTTCTGAAGGAGAAGATCCGCTCCTTGGCTCTTGATTTCTCCTCGTCTCTTCGGCCGCCGCCAAACGCTGCCGTAAAGCCGTATTTGTCGAGCGCCTGCTTGAGCGCCTGTGTCTTCATGATATCTGTGTATGCTGAGCCGTGGTCAAATGGATTGATGCCCTGCTTTACGCCATCCTGATTTATATATTCAAGCATCTCAATGCCCTTTTCCTTAGCAATGCGATCTCTGAATTCTATCATCTCATGGAATTTCCAGGTTGTATTTACATGTAAAAACGGAAATGGCGGCTTCTCCGGATAAAATGCCTTCATTGCAAGATGAAGCATTACCGAGCTGTCCTTTCCAATTGAGTACAACATAACCGGCTTCTCGCACTCTGCGGCTACTTCACGTATTATGTATATTGCCTCTGCTTCGAGTTCGTCAAGATGTGATAATTCACCCATGTCTGTTACCATCCTTTTCTTTAATATTTATTGGATTCCTTCTTGTTGATAAGAATCTCTTCCTTGCTTCCGTCGCGCTTTTTGATATCCCAGGTCAGCGTGTCCGGCGTGCTTTTTACTGTCATGAGACTTCCCATGCCTCCTATGTCTGCTCCAAGATAAAGAGCAATAGCGCCAAAATGACATTCCTTTATGCATGAGGCACAGCCCCAGCAGTCCTTAGGATATTTGATAAAGGCTTTTTTCTCTGAGTCCTGATATATCAGGCTTCCGGGGCATACACTTGTACACATGCCACAGCCCTTACACTTTGCTTTATCAATCATTATGCTCATAACGCGCCTCCCTTCCGACAAGCTCTCTGTAAATCATATGAAGCTGCCCGTTTTCATATCTGGAATTGACGTATTTCATCCAGTCATCACTCTTGCCCGGATAATCCAGATTCTCAGCAAAGCTGTGCCATCTGGTCTCCTTTCTTGCACCAAGATGTGCTATGACCGAAAGACATACCGTAAGCCTCTCCTTAAGCTCATATATGAACATAAGCTCATGCATATCCGATGCATATAAATCACCGGTCAGCTCTATCAGATGATTTATCTTTTCCTTTGCCAGCGCAAGCTGCTTGCCGTTGAACTGATAATGTGTGGAAATACCGCCTGCGTAGTTGTCCATGACCTTCTGCATGGCTTCCTCGATAGCCTCTGTTGTAAACATCAAAGACCTTTCAGTGAGGAAATGGTCGTACTCTGAAGCTTTTGCGTCAAGTGCCTTTTTCTCATCAAATGCCGATGTGTCAGGACTTCCGTCTAAGGTATCTGCATCAAGCTTTGAAACCATATCTATCGCAGCGATTTCACCCTCTACCATAGCTCCTGTAACGTATTTCTGTGGACATCCTCCTGCCACATCTCCAGCAGCATAAAGTCCGTGGATTGTGGTTTCACGCTCGGTATTTACCCAGTAGCCGCTCGCTGTGTGCCCACCTACGATATACGGCTCGGTGCCCTCTATCTCCACATTCTGCTCACTTGGATTCTTACCTGCCTCCACCCACTTGAGTGTCTGACTCGGTGCCATGTTGAGATATGCCTTTCTTAATGACTCATCCTGCTGTGGAGAGATACCCTCTGTCCTTAAGTAGCAAGGACCTCTTCCCTCGAGATTTTCCATGACCGTTCCGTATACACGCTCTGATGTGGTGAGACCGTATTTTGTCTCGTAAACCTCTCCAAGTGAATTGACCTGCTTTGCCCCGACTCCCTGTGCAATTGTTCCTGTCGGTGCAATTGTGTCCTTGCATCTGAGTGCGATAAATCTCATCTCAAAGGTGGTCATCTCAGCTCCGCTTCTTATGCCCATCGCATATCCGGCGCCTGTGTTGAAAGGTGGATACCACATCTTGTGCCTTGAAAAGCCGGGATTGTTTGGCCTGTACAGTCCGGCCGCTCCGCCTGTTGCACAGAGCACCTTTTTAGCCCTGATTTCATAGGCTGTAGCATCCTCGATTGAAAATCCGTATGCACCCTTTATAGTGTTGTCCTCAACTATATAGTCCGTGATATTGATTCTGTTTATCACTGTACAGTCATTAAGCTTTGATACAGCTTCTGCCAAAAGCGGCTTCATGTTCTCGCCGTTTATCTTGATATTTCGGTTTCCTCTTGCTACATACTCACCGTTTTCATCCTTTAATATGACAAGTCCAAGCTTTTCCATCTTGTCCGTCACACGATTTAAGCCCTCGGACATAGTCATGAGTAAGTCTTCCCTTACTATGCCGTCAGCATCCTTTTTTGCGTAGTCTACATAGTCCTCAGGCTTTCTGCCCTTTACTATGTACGCATTTATCGCATTGACACCTGCTGCAAGGCATCCGCTTCGCTTTATGTTCGCTTTCTCTGCAATTATAATCGAATAATCCGATTTCTCACGGATGGTGAGCGCTGCATAACAGCCCGCCGTGCCACCTCCTATTATGAGGATGTCCGTGTGTAGGATTTTTTTGTTTTCTATCTTCATTTATCTCCCTCTGCTTCCTCTTTCAATCACAAGCTTTAGACTATTCTTGTATCTAAATGTAGAATACATCCTGCTCCTGCATCTCGCTGTTTTCCATCAGGTATGTTTTCTCTTCATCAAATATATACAGCCTGTAAATCAGCACATGTACTTTCTCGCCGACTGCTATCAGGTCCTTTTCAAGTGAGCGCTCGCCGACCACCTCGATGCCGTTTATGCTGACTGTGATATCCATCCTGTTTCCTCTGAATACCACATCTGTAACGATGCCCTCCTCTGCCGCTGACTGATAGCGGTCTAAGTTGCCACTCTTTGATATCTTGATAAACTCAGGTCTGATTACCGCCTTGTCGGCATTTTCTATCCTGTCAAAGCCCTTTAGCCTGTCATAGTTTTCAACGACTGTGGTGTGTCCTATAAACTGCGCCACAAAAGGTGTATCAGGCGACTTGTATATCTCAAGAGGTGTACCCATCTGCTCTATCGTGCCGTGGTTTGTGATAATGATTTCATCTGCCACCTCAACAGCCTCATCCTGGTCATGTGTAACGAAAATGCTTGTGATTCCAAGCTTTTCGACCAGCTCCTTCAGCCAGGTACGAAGCTCACCTCGCACCTTTGCATCTATCGCGGCAAATGGCTCATCCAGTAAGAGCACCTGTGGATTCGGCGCCAGCGCCCTTGCAAATGCCACTCTCTGACGCTGTCCTCCGGAAAGCTGATTCGGATATCTCTTTTCAAGCCCCGACAAGCCTGTCATCTCAAGAAGCTTTGTAACACGCTCCTTTATAAGCTTTTTCGGCATTTTCTGAAGCTCCAGCCCAAATGCCACATTGTCGTATATTGTCATGTATCTAAACAGCGCATAGTTCTGAAACACAAAGCCTATGCCTCTCTTCGAGGCCGGAATATCATTCACTCGCTTTCCATCTATATATATGTCACCTGAATTTGGCGTCTCAAGCCCTGCTATCATACGAAGAAGTGTTGTCTTGCCACTGCCGGACGGACCAAGCAGCGCCACAAGCTTTCCCTTTTCCACTCCAAAGCTCACATTATCGGATGCCAGGAAGTCTCCGTATTTTTTGTATATATTTTTCATCTCAACGTACATATACGTTATCTCCTTCCCGCTTTCTTAGTACAGCAAATCTATAGCTGTCTGCCACATCGGTGTGTAAGCAGTAACAAATTTCATTAGTGTAAATCATATTTCCCATAAATCTCAGTGTAATTTTTTAAATTTATGCTCAACTATATTTCTTGCAAAAAGAATGATTAATGCAATAATTAACAGTATCGACGATACAGCAAATGCCGATGTTATCGAGCTGTCTGTGCCCGACATATACAAGGCATCAATCTCAAGCGGCAGTGTAAATGTCTCGCCTCTTGTCTTCGAGAGCGCATTTACCGCACCGAACTCGCCGAGGGCTCTCGCCGTACAAAGTATGATTCCATAAATCAGGCTCCACTTCATCTGCGGAAGTGTTATTTTCCGAAATATCGTAAAGCCGGATGCTCCCATCAGCGCTGCGGCTTCTTCCTCATCCTTTCCCTCTGCATTGAGCACCGGTATAATTTCCCTTGACACATACGGAAACGTGACAAATATCGTAGCAAGCACAACTCCCGGTATTGCAAAGGTGATTCTCACATTCGTGCCGAATATCTCATTGAACCATCTGATAACCGGATAAAACCACCCAAGCCGTCCGAAGGTCATAAGATACGCAAGTCCTACGATGACCGGAGAAATAGAAAACGGTATATCAATAAGTGTTGCAAGCACCTGCTTTCCTTTAAACGAAAACCTGGTCAACAGCCACGCTGTCCATATTCCAAAGAAGGTATTGATAACTACCGCAAAAACTGTTGCTATCAAAGTCACCTTGAGTGCTGAAAGCACGTAGCTTGTTGAGATAGCTTTCAGATAGAATCCAAGCCCCTCCTTTAAGGCACTTGCCATCACAGAAAAAAGCGGAACTACAAGCATGACAAATATGAAGAGCACCGTGACAGTGACGAGTATTATCTTTGTGATCTTTTTTCTTCTTTCAAGCTTTACCTGTTCGGTCATCGCATTGTGCTCCTTTCCTGTTTGTATGCATCGCATTTGATTTATATGCAGCCTTCTACAACAAATTAGTGCGCTGTGACTGTTTAACCTGCACTATGTTTACAAATAGCAGCAGTAAAAATGATATGACAAGCATCACAAGTGCTATGGCAGTCGCGCTGGCATAATCTATATAGCTAAGCTTCTGCATGATGACGTAGGATACCACCTGCGTCCTGTGCCTTGCACTGTTGCCTGATATGTAGATGACGCTTCCGTACTCTCCTATGCCTCTGGCAAAGGCAAGACCAAAGCCTGTTAAGAGTGCCGGGCGAAGTTCCGGAAGTATTACCTTAAAAAATGTCTTAGAGGGTGTGGCGCCAAGCATATAAGCGGCCTCCTCATATGTATTATCCATCTTTTCAAGCACCGGCTGTACAGCTCTTATTACGAATGGAATGCCTACAAAAACAAGTGCCACAACTATTCCTGCCTGTGTGTAAGCTACATCTATTCCAAGCTTGCCAAGGCCCTTACCAAAAAAGCCTGTGCCTGAGTACAGCTTTGAGAGCGTGATGCCCGCAACCGCTGTCGGCAGTGCAAACGGAAGCTCTATAAGTCCGTCGAGCAGCCATTTCCCGGGAAAATCGTACTTCACAAGCGTCCATGCCACGATGAGTCCAAATACCACATTTACGATTGCTGCGATAAATGATGAGGTGATGCTTGTGATAAAGGCATTCCTCACATTCTCCTTCATGATAAGTGACACAAAATCGCCCGGCGATATCTTTAGCGAATACACAAGCACTGATGCTAACGGAATGAGAACGATGACTGAAAGCATCGTGACCACTATTCCAAGCGAAAGATGGTAGCCCGGTATGACTCTGGTCTTTATGTTCTTTGATTTAGTTTTCTCTTTTGCTGTTTTATCAGTTGCCGTATATTTCATCGAACATTGCTCCATCATCGAAATATGTCTTGTAGGCTTCATTCCATCCGCCGTAATCCTCTATGCTCCAAAGCATGATATTTAAATCAAACTTGTTGAAAAACCGGTTTAATATATCCTGATTTGTTGGTCTGTAGCCACTTTCGCCAATCAGCTGCTGTGCCTCATCACTGTAGAGATACTGTAGGTATTCCTTGCTTACCTCTTGTGTTCCGTTGCTCTTTGCATTGTCATCCACAATAGCAACAGAGGGCTGTGCTAAGATGCTGACGGACGGATTCACTATCTCATACTTACCCGGATATGAATCCATGGTCGTAAGTGCCTCGTTTTCCCACGCTATGAGCACATCTCCCTGACCGTTTTCCACAAATGTGGTTGTTGAGCCTCTCGCACCCGAGTCCATAATTGTAACATTTTCATACAGCTTCTTCATAAACGATTTCTGTTCCTTTTGGCTGTCATAGTTTGTCTTCGCATAGCTTAGCGCCGCAAGGAAATTCCAGCAGGCTCCGCCAC
>OGZO01003440.1_pt1 | contig 10103 bp, 8 predicted proteins | sample 1576721 | NCBI WGS metagenome assembly OGZO01 (sample SAMEA3541516, study PRJEB24748) | human gut metagenome | biome: human gut; feature: human-associated habitat; material: faeces | place: China | collected 2012 | reverse complement strand
AAAAATGGAGGAAAAAACTATGGCAAAAATAAAAAAATTATTAGCATTGGGCTTATGCCTGTGTATGGCAGCAGGGATTACTGTAGGATGTGGCAATAGTAAGTCATCAAAGAATAGTACGGATTCTGGTAAGAATACAAATGATGGATTATCGTTTGCATTTTGTACTAATACCTTAAACAATACATTTCAAAGCTCAATTGATTCAAAGCTAAAAGAACTGTGTGACAAAGATGGAATATCATATACATGTTTAGATCCTGACTATGATTTGAATAAGCAGCTTAGCCAGTTGTCAGATGTAGCAAATAATGGATATGATGCAGTATTTGTTATTCCTGTTGATTCAGCAGGAATAACATCGGGACTGGCAGAAATAAGCGAAGCAGGTATTCCTATATTTAATGTAGACACTGCAGTTATAGATGATGACCTTGAGAGCTTTGTAACACAATTTGTTGGAACTAATGCGTATATGGCAGGCCAGCTTGTTGGAGAACAGATGGTTAAGGATCATCCGGATGGAGGAAATATTGCAATTTTGGATTTCCCTTCAAATGAAAGCTGTGTTGAACGTGTAAATGGATTTCTTGATGGACTTGGAGACAGCAAAGATAAGTTTAAGATAGTAGCACAGCAGGATGGTGGAGCAGCATTAGACAAATCAATGGAGCTGGCAGAAGACATTATTACAGCATCTCCTGATATGGATGCATTTTTCTGTATCAATGATCCATCTGCACTTGGTGCTGCAGCTGCTATTAAAGCAGCAAATAAAACAGGCAAAATTGGTGTATATAGTATTGATGCCTCACCGGATGGAAAACAGGCATTACTGGATGGTGAATTTACAGCTGTTGCATGTCAGGTACCTGTACAGATTGCAGATTATTCTTTTAAGGAAGCTGTAAAGTATGTTAATGGAGATACTAAAATTGATGAGAAAAAGGTATATCTCGATTCGCATTTAGTGTCTAAGGATGAGGCTGAGAAAACTCTTAAAGAATGGCAATAATAAGGGAGAGTTATTATGGGACAGACAGTATTAGAAATGACAGGGATAAAGAAAAGCTTTGCGGGTATTTACGCTTTAAATGGAATTGACTTTTCTTTGGAACTGGGCGAAGTACATGCACTGCTTGGTGAGAATGGAGCAGGAAAGTCAACATTAATTAAAGTGCTTGGCGGAATTTATCAGCCGGATTGTGGATTGATAAAAGTTAATGGAAAAGAAGTAAAAATTGATGGAGTCCCAGCAGCAAGAGCAAATGGTATAGGTATTATACACCAGGAAATAGTATTGGTGCCTTACCTTACAGTTGCACAAAATCTGTTTTTGGGAAGAGAAATTAGAACTAGACTTGGAACCTTGGATGAAGCGGAGATGAACCGCAGGGCAGCAGATATGATCTCTGCCCTGGGGGTCAATATAAAAGCTGAAACAGTAGTTGAGAAGCTGACTATCGCACAACAACAAATGGTAGAGATTGTAAAAGCTGTATCGTTTAACGGAAAAATAATTGTTATGGATGAACCTACATCATCTCTTTCAAATGAAGAGGTGGAGCAGCTATTTGGAATTATTGAGAATCTAAGGAAGAAAAAAGTAAGTATTATTTATATTTCTCATAGAATGGAAGAGTTATTCCGAATATCAGATCGAATTACTGTTATCAGAGACGGAACATATGTAGGAACCAAAAAAACTGTCGAGACGAATGCGAATGAATTGGTAGCAATGATGGTTGGAAGAGATCTTGATAATTTCTATGTAAGAGATTATTGCGATGTGGAACATGCTCCAATTGCACTTGAAGTAAAAAATCTATCACGTCAGGGAACATTTGAAGATATCAGCTTTTCGGTGCATAAAGGAGAGATACTTGGATTTTCAGGGCTGGTAGGCGCTGGAAGAAGTGAGATTATGGAAGCTGTTTTCGGAGCAAGACCATATGACGCCGGTCAGATTTTCCTGAATGGAGATGAAGTGCATTTTAAAAATCCTATGCAGGCAATTAAATCAGGAATTGCATTGGTTCCTGAGGACAGAAAAAAACAGGGGCTTGTACTGGGAAACAGCGTTGCATTCAATTTAACTTTATCAAGTCTGCGTTTTTGCATGAATGGAATTGCTATCAGTGAAAAAAAGCGTGATTCGATTATTGAACATTATAGTAAAAGACTTAGGATTAAAGCAGCTTCTCCGGAGATTGAAGCAGGTAGTCTTTCGGGTGGAAATCAACAGAAGGTTGTACTTGGAAAATGGCTTGCAACAAAGCCGGATGTCTTGATTCTGGATGAGCCTACAAGAGGCGTAGATGTAAATGCCAAGTATGAAATATATACTGTAATAAATGAACTGGCAAAGGAAGGCATTGCAATTATTATGGTTTCAAGTGAATTGCCGGAGATTATCAACATGTGTGATAACGTTTGTGTTATAAGAGCAGGCAAGCTTGTTGGCAAGCTCGGAAAAGACCAGATGAATCAGGAAGAAATTATGAAGTATGCTGCAGGAGGCGTAGAGTAATATGAGTGAGAAGAAAAGAGAAGTAAATGCATTTGGAAAAAGAAATCCATTCACTTCAATTATAAAAGGCAATATAGGAATTATTGCAGTATTGATTATTATGTGCGTAATAGTGTCAATTGCAACGGATAAATTCCTTACAACCAATAATATAATTTCTGTTTTAAGACAAATTTCAATAAATACATATATCGCACTGGGAATGACACTCGTAATTATATTGGGACACATTGATTTGTCGGTTGGTTCAATTGTTGCGATGTCGGGAACCCTTACGGTTGGACTTACTGTAAATCAGGGAATGCCACTTATAGTAGCAATAATTATTGGATTGGCAGTAGGAACTCTTGCTGGATTTATCAGTGGATTTATAGTATCTCATTTTAAGGTACCTGCATTTATTATTACAATGGCAATGATGAATATTGCAAGTGGTATTGCATATGTGTATACAGGCGGACAGTCTACACGTATTACAGATAAGATGTTTATAGCTATAGGTACAGGATATTTGTTTAATGTAATTCCGCTTCCGGTAGTATATATGGTAATTTTGATTGCAATATTCAGTTTCCTTTTAAGCAAAACTAAATTTGGAACTTATGTATATGCAATTGGAGGAAACAGGGAAGCTGCAAGACTATCCGGTGTTCCTATTAAAAAAATAGAAATTATTGTATTTACGCTTTCAGGTGCGCTTGCAGCCTTCGCAGGACTTGTTCTTTGCTCAAGAATGTATTCAGGACAGCCATCAGTAGGAAGTGGATATGAATTGGATGCAATTGCCGCATGTGTACTTGGTGGAACATCAATGACCGGAGGAAAGGGCCGGATAAGTGGAACTGTATTTGGTGCGATGGTAATTGGAATTATTTCCAATGGATTAAATCTGATAGGAGTTTCATCTTATTGGCAGCTAATCATTAAGGGTCTGATTATTGCATGTGCAGTTCTGCTGGATTGTCAGAAGGATAAAATAGCGTTGTTAAAAAATAAGGTAAGGGCTGCAAAATAAATTGGAAAGGAAATCTGTTCGTTTTTTACGATACAGAGAAAGATAAGCAAATGGAAATTTTTCGTAAAATGTCTTTCGCGGATTCTACGGGAGATGCAATTCCGTTTTACCACGAAGGAAAATATCATATTTTTTCACTTACATCTCCACCGGGAACGACCGTCTATCCGGAGAGACTGCGTACAACCTGGAGTCATAGTATATCGGATGACTTAGTGCATTGGCAGGAGCTTCCGACGGCATTATATCCGGGGGAAGGAGATGAACCGGATGCTTCTGGAGTGTGGACCGGTTCAGTAATATATGGTGAAGGACAATATCATGCATTTTATACAGGATATTGTCTAACAGCGGAGTTTCAGCAGACCATATGTCACGCAACAAGCGAGGATGGAATAACGTGGACAAAAGATATCGCAAATCCGGTTATTACTCCGATGACAGAGCTTTATGAAAAACTTGATTGGAGAGATCCGTATGTTTTTTATAATGAAGAAGATGAAAATTATTGGATTTTGATTTCAGCGAGAAGACTTGATATGCCGGTTACACGAAGGGGCTGTATAGTGCTGTACCGTTCAAAGAACTTAAAGGATTGGACGTATTATGGACCAATATATTCACCGGGGCATACAAACTGTCCGGAATGTCCGGAAATGTACAAGATGGGAGGTCACTGGTATTTGTCTTACTCAAGATTTTCAGAGTTTGTAAATACAATATACCGTGTATCAGAGTCTCCTTTTGGTCCGTGGAGAAAACCTAAAAAGGATGGTATTGGTGGAAGACGCTTTTATGCTGCTAAGTCAATGCAAAATGATGATGGAAGACGTTTTTATTTTGGATGGGCGCATGATCGTGCAGAGCAGAGTGACAAAGGTGAATGGTATTGGGGTGGAACATTTTGTATTCCACATGAAGTGGTGCCAACCGAAAATGGAGAGTTAAATGTAAAGTTACCATGTGAATATGAGCATATATTTGATAAAGCTGTTAATTGGAAATATATATCAGTTCTTGGAAATGCAAAGAATTATGGTGAAAAAACTATAACATTGAATGCGTTGGAAAGCTGTTCATATGGATTTTTGAGACATACGGAAGAAAGCTATATGCTGACATGCAAAATAGTACCAAGAGAAACATATGATACGTTTGGTATTCTTTTAAAGTCTGATAAAGAGGCAAGTGGATGTTTATTTCTTGAATTTGACAAAGCAATGCAAAGGGTCTCATTTTTAAATCTTCCGATGGGAGTGGATCCATTTTGGGTACAGTCGTGTCAGGCGGTTCCGCCGGCAACCGAGCCTGGGCCGGATGGGGTGCGTGTCTGTGAGAAAACAATGCAAATTGAAGACGGAAAGGCAATAGACGTAAAGATTATTGTGGATCATGACATGATAGAGGCATTTATTGATGAACAGATAGCGTTCACATATAGAATATATGCCAAACCAGAATTTGAAACTGGTATAATTGCTCAGGATTCAAATGTTGAATTCTATAATTTAAGCATTTCCGGAAAATAATTGCGAATGGGAGAGACATGGATGGAAAAAGAATATGATATAGTTGCGATGGGAGAATTATTAATTGATTTTACACCGGCAGGAGTTTCAGAAACCGGCATGTGTCTTTATGAACGTAATCCGGGAGGGGCACCGGTAAATATGCTTACTGCAGCAGCTAAAGCAGGATTGAGAACAGCCTTTATAGGCAAGGTTGGAAACGACATGCATGGTAAATTCTTAATAGAAGCTGTTGAAAATCAAAATATTAATAGCGATGGCATTATATTGGATGATAATGTATTTACTACACTTGCATTTGTAAATCTTACAAAAGATGGAGAAAGATCATTTGCGTTTGCAAGGAAACCCGGAGCAGATACAATGATAGGGTACAAGGAAGTCGATACGGAATTATTACAGAATACAAAAGTTTTTCATGTGGGTTCACTCTCTCTTACTGATGAACCTGCACGTTCCACTACATTCCAGGCAGTGAAATGTGCAAAAAATGCAGGTGCAGTTATATCATATGACCCTAACTACAGGGCACCTCTTTGGAATGATGAGAAGACTGCTATAGAACGTATGCGTTCAATGCTTCCGTTTGCAGATATGATTAAATTGTCCGATGAAGAAACTGCTTTACTTACGCCATACGAAAATCCGGATGAAGCAGCAAACTATTTATTAGACCATGGAATAAAAATAGTTGCAGTGACACTCGGAAAAGAAGGGGTGTTAATATGTAATAGGAAGGATCATCAAAAGGTAAGTGGTTTTTCAAGTCAGGTAGTAGACACTACAGGGGCAGGAGATTCATTTTGGGGCGGATTTATGTCTCAATTTGTAAAAAGCAAACTTAACCCTGAAGATTGTTCTATGGAAGAATTAAAAAAATTTGCAAGGTATGGAAATGCAGTAGCAAGCCTGTGCATAGAAAAAAAAGGAGGAATATTGTCAATTCCTGAAGAAAAGGAAACTTTTAAACGTTTACAGCTAAGTGTGTGAAAAACAATCGTAGTGCAAAATAATTGAAATTATACGATTATAGCCTCACTTTCAAATTTAAAAATATAGTAATGAAAAATGCAACATTTCTCTAAGAAATGTTGCATTTTTCGTCTAAGAATAAGGATTTTTGTGGGAAGTGATTGTCAAAAAATGCAGATACAACCAATAAATGGCAAATATAATTTTTAAATAAGTTGTAATTGGGTGTAAAGTATTAGAATTGATGTCCGATATAGTAACTGTAAGATAAAAAATGCAACATTTCTTAGAGAATTGTTACATTTGTATAAGCATGGAAACAGCTTAAATCAAGTGCACGGAGGTATACATAATGCTTAAATTAACGCTCAGAGAAGGAGAATATGTAAATATCGGGGACAACATCAGAGTTGTCTATGCCGGTGGAAGCGGAAAGAACGGACGTCTTATGATAGATGCTCCAAGAGATATGAACATCTCAAGGTCAAATAATGATCCAAATCCTGAGAAAAGAAAAGATACATATTATCCGGAGCCAAGGATTTCAGAGGAAGCACAGCATGAAATCAAGAAGATTATCTGGAATGAAAGACAGAAGAAGGCAAAATCAGCAAAGTCTGAAACAGATAAGAATGCATAACACAATAAGTTAATAGGCGGCCGTGGCGGATGCCACAACCCGGGAAGCCGTTTGTTATAGAAAAACTGCAACTGCTTAAATAAACAAAAAGCAGCTGCAAAACCCTCGGGAAAAGGATTTCCAGAGGTCAAACATAATAACCCATGAATATGGGACAAGGAGGATTATATTATGGTAGTACAACACAACATGCAGGCAGCAAATGCCAACAGAATGCTCAACATCACAACAGGAGCACAGTCAAAGAGCACAGAGAAGCTTTCATCAGGTTACAGAATTAACCGTGCAGCAGATGACGCAGCCGGACTTTCAATTTCAGAGAAGATGAGAAAGCAGATTCGTGGACTTGACAAAGCTTCTTCAAATGCTGAGGATGGTGTTTCATCAGTACAGACAGCAGAGGGTGCGCTTACAGAGGTTCACTCAATGCTTCAGCGTATGAATGAGCTTGCAACACAGTCTGCAAACGGAACAAATTCTACAACAGATCGTAAAGCTATCCAGGATGAGATTGATCAGCTTACAACAGAGATTGACCGTGTAGCTGAGACAACAAAGTTCAATGAGACATATCTTCTTAAAGGAGATAATGGAACAAAGACTGTCAACATGAAAGCACATGATGCAGGTCTTAAAGGAACACTTACAGATAATGGAGATGGAACAGCTACATTTGTAATGGATGAGCTTAAGGATGGAGAGACTGTTAGCATTGGTGGAAAGAACTATAAGATTGGCTCTACAGATGGCGAGGTTGATGCTTGGCTTACAGCTAACGATGTTTCTGATGACGCTGATAAAACAGTAAAGATTAATGGAACAGAGTATACATACAATGCAGGTGCAGTTGCTGGTACTAATGGTGCTATTACAGCAGGATGGTATGCTAAAACACCTACAGCACCTGCTGATAAAAATGACTCTACAACGCCTGATTTCGCAGATTTAGCTGCAATAAAAGCTGCAATTAACAAAGGCGGAACTGCTTCTAAGGGCGCTAAGAGTATTACGGGATTAAATGATACAGACGCTCAAAAAGATGGAATCTCAAATACTGATGCTTCTGTTATTTCTAGAGAGAAAGCATATGAGTTAGCATCTAAGGAATTACTTGCAGCAAACCATATTGGTGATACTAAAGGAACTGCAGCTATTGCTAATGCAAATAATAAGGCAGATGGTTCATTCAAGATTACTACAGGCTCATCAGATGTTGCCGATAAATTATCTTTCAGTCTTCATGTGGGTTCTGATGCTGATATGACCAATAAGATTACAGTTGATATTGAGACAATGAATTCTTCATATCTTGGAATCAAAGGACTTAATGTTAATGATGATTCTGGTATTGCAGCTACATATGCTATTGATGCTATCTCAGATGCATTACAGAAAGTATCGGAGCAGAGATCTTCTCTTGGTGCAGTTCAGAACAGGCTTGAGCATACAATCGACAACTTAGACAACGTAGTTGAGAATACTACAACAGCTGAGTCTCGTATCCGTGATACAGATATGGCTGAAGAGATGGTTAACTACAGCAAGAACAACATTCTTGCTCAGGCTGGACAGTCTATGCTTGCACAGGCTAATCAGTCTAACCAGGGTGTACTCTCACTCCTTCAGTAATTACAACAACTATATGATTTACTTTGCAAAAGGAACCTTCGGGTTCCTTTTGTTGTTATATTTATCCATACAATCCATACATGAGATAATATTTATACTTGCCAATTTATAGCTGTAAATAGTATAATAAAGTTGACATCGATTTCTCCTTAGATATTAAGACTGTAATTATCAAAAGGAGTACTATAAATGAAATTAAATAAAAAATATAAGGATAGATTGTTCTGTCTTTTATTTGGAAATGAAGAATACAAGGAGAACATATTATCTTTGTATAACGCTTTATGCAATACAGCGCATACGGATGTAAATGATATCAAGCTTTACACAATTGATAGCGTGATTTATATCGAGATGAAAAATGATGTATCGATTCTTCTGGATAGTTATTTACATCTATGGGAGCAGCAAAGCTCCTACAATCCAAATATGCCGCTTAGGGGCTTGATGTATTTCAGCAAAATGTATGACCGCTACATTGTCGAGCATTCCTATAATATCTATGGTTCGACGATGGTAAAGCTTCCCACACCGAGATATACGGTGTTGTATAATGGTACATCGAAGCAGCCGGCATTTATGAAGCTTAAGCTGTCAGATGCGTTTATTCATGAGGATACAAGCGGAGATTTTGAGTGGACCGCCAACATGGTAAACATTAATCATGGCATGAACGATGAGCTTTTAAATAATTGCAGACCATTGCAGGAATATATGCTGCTTATTGAGGAGATACGTAAGAACCGGTCTAATGGCATGGAAGTGGAGCAGGCAGTTGATAAAGCTGTAACTTATTGCATAAACAATAACATTTTAAGTGAGTTTCTCACTAAGCACAGAGCAGAGGTGATAGATGTGTGTATAACAGAGTATGATGAACAGGCATTTGTTAACGGAATTAGAGAAGAAGGCAGGCAAGAGGGGAGAGAAGAAGGCAGAGCCTTGACACTGTTTTCATTGGTGAATAGCGGTAATCTAAAGCCTGATGTTGCCGCTAAGGAGCTTGGAATCAGCATTCAAGAATTTGAGATTGCAATGAAAAAGGCTGGAATTAACCAGCCTGTATCAAAATAGTTCAAATAAACGGTTTAGTTTATCAGTTTTATTTATTTTTTCTGTTTCTGATATGCACCTCAGGTATGGCAACATTGTCATAGCTGATAGGTGCATTTTCTTTATCAGTGTCCTCGTGACTTTCGGTGCTTTTTACGTGCACCTCTGGGATTGCCACGTTGTCAAAAGTTAAATCGTAATTATGTTTTTCTTTTTCTTCTCTGCTTTTAAATATTTTTCTAAGTTTTTCAAACATATTTTTCTCCGGTTGTTTTACAGTAGGTTTATAAAGAATGTGATTACAAGACTGTTCAAAAAGTCGGCAAACAGGCTTCCTACGAGCGGTATGAGCAGATATGCCTTTATGGATGGCACATATTGGTCGCAGACAGCCTGCATATTTGCCATGGCATTTGGGGTGGCTCCGGTTCCGAAGCCGCAGGTGCCTGATACAAGTATGGCTGCATCGTAGTCGCGCCCCATAATGTTGAACTCGATAACATACGTGAATATGATTATGAGAAGCACCTGTGCTGCAAGCAGTATGACGAGCGGGAGAGCGAGTGATGCAAGCTCCCAGAGCCTTAGTGTGATCATTGCCATGCCTAGGAAGAGAGAGAGGCTTATACCTCCCAGGTCATTTATCTCTCCCATATGGATGGTGGCGATTCCTGTGTACTCACATATGTTTCGCATGAGTGCGGCTGCGAGCATCGCTCCTATATATATCGGGAA
>OGZO01003437.1_pt1 | contig 10108 bp, 9 predicted proteins | sample 1576721 | NCBI WGS metagenome assembly OGZO01 (sample SAMEA3541516, study PRJEB24748) | human gut metagenome | biome: human gut; feature: human-associated habitat; material: faeces | place: China | collected 2012 | reverse complement strand
TCGTCTCGTTCGAGGTGGTGGACATGCTGCGGCGCACGGTCAGCACGACCTCGATATTGTTGCGCGCATAGATGCGCCGGCCGGCCACGAAACGGTTGATGCCGGGGCGCATGGAGACCATACGGATGTATGCCGCAATGAACAGATGCAGGTAGCCGAGGCCCTTGTAGCCCTCGAGGCGCTTCTGGCGCAGCCAGCGGTCGGTGTTCGTGATCTCAATGCAGTCCTCAAACTGATTGCAGGCGTCGTTCTTCGTGGGCATGATGTAGGGCATGAACTTGTAAAACGGTGCGAGAGACTGGATCAGGCGGCCGTCCTTGCGGTCACCGAAACGGCGTTTGCTTTCCATGAAAGTACCTCCGAATATGCGAATATAGTTCAAACTTTTTAACTTTAGCAAAAATATTATAGGCTATTTCCGGCACAATAGCAAGTGGAAAAACATTTTAAGTGTTGAAATCTTGCATTTCCCAACATTTTGTTCATTTTTTCATCAGAAATTATGAATGTTCCCATTGCGAGAAATCATGCAAATCCGATAACGTTAAATTTTCGTCAATGACGTGAAAAAGCTAGCAGGATCAATAGTTTTTTAACACATAGGTGTTTGAATTTTGACAGACAATTTTGGGCAATTTCACTTGATTAACAGCGGTGAATAAGGTAAAATACCTACATTATGTAGAAACAGTTCGTGAAAACGGGCGTTGCGCGGCATAATAACAGTTTGATTCGTAGGGAGGTGTACGGATGTCATTTGAGGCGATAACAACGATCAGTGACGCAGAAAACCGGGCCAGACAGATCAAAGCCGACGCGCAGGCAGCCGCTGCGGCGGCAGTGGAAGCGGCCCAGGCCGAGGGAAAGGCAGTGATAGAGGCTGCCGTCGGTAAGGCGCAGCAGGAGCTGCAGACGCTGCGGGCCAAATCGGATGAAAAGGCGAAGGCGGATGCGGAAACGCTGGCGGCGGAGACCAAGAACAAGGAAGCTGCCATGCGCATCAAGGCTAAGACCAATCTGGATCGGGCTGCATCACTCATCGTGGAAAGGATTGTGAACGGCTGATGGCCATTGTACACATGAAAAAGCTGCGGCTCATGGTCGTTCGCCGGCAGAAAGATGAGCTGCTCCGGGATCTGATGCTGCTCGGCTGCGTGCAGATCTCGGAACCGGACGCCTTGCTTGCGGACGCGGAATCTGCCGCAGTCCTGCGTCAGGAGAGCGGCAATGTGACGGAGGTGCGCAGTGAACTCACGCGCCTGACCGCCGCGCTCAAGCTGCTCGACAAGTATGCGCCGGTCAAGTCCAGGCTGCTCAGCTCCCGGCCGGAGGTCACGGAGGCGGATTTCCTGGATGACGGTGCGTACCGTCAGGAGCTCGATGCAGTCGCACAGCTCGAGGAGCTGGAGGCGGCCGTGCGCCGCTACAACGGCGAGGAGGCTAAGCTCCGCAGCAATATGGAGGCCCTGCGCCCGTGGCAGACACTCGACCTGCCGCTGGATCTGGGCGAAACCGTAAGGACCCGCATTTCTCTGGGTATGCTGCCCGCGGCAGTGGATCTTGCCGAGGCTGCAAAAGCGCTGGCGGACGCTGCGCCCGAGTCGCAGCTGTATGAGATCTCTTCGGACAAGGAACAGCACTATGTGTTGCTCATTTGTTTGAAAGAGGAGCTGACGGAAGCCATCACGGCGCTGCGCGCGTCCGGCTTCACGCTGGCAAACCTGAACGGCGCGCCGGGCACGGCAAAGCAGAACATCGAGGACGCACAAATGCAGATCGCGGACATCATCCGCAAGCGCGAGCAGGCGGAGACGGATATTGCCGCCTTTGCCCCGCACCGGGATGCGTTCAAGCTCTGCATCGACCGCGCGAGCGTGAAGCTCGGCCGCGCGGAGACGGAAGAGCGCCTGGTCGGTACCGAGAGCGTCGTGTGCATGCGCGGCTGGCTCACGGCGCCGGAGGAGGCCAAGCTCACCGCGGTGCTCGCAAAGTATGACTGCGCCTGGGATCTGGCCGATCCCACGGAGGACGAGTACCCCGAGGTGCCGGTCAAGCTACAAAACAACAAATTTACCGAACCGCTGAACATGGTCACGAACATGTACAGCCTGCCGGCCTACGGCACGGTCGATCCGAACCCGCTCATGGCGCCGTTTTTCATTTTGTTCTACGGCATCATGATGGCGGACATGGGCTACGGCCTTGTGATGATGATCGCGGCGCTCGTTGCGCTCGGCAAGATGAAGCCGAAACGCGGCAGCAAGTATTTCTGCGAGCTGCTGTTCGCCTGCGGCGTGTCGACGTTCCTGCTCGGCATCGTGACAGGCGGCTTCTTCGGCAACGCCGTGCCGACGATCGTGAAGATGTTCGGTCACGACGTCAAGCTCGGCATTCTGACAAGCCCGCTGCTCGACCCGCTGACCGATACGACGCAGATCCTCATCGGCGCCATGGTGCTCGGTTTCATCCAGCTCTCGACCGGCATGGTCGTGAACATGGTCATGGAGTGCCGTCAGGGCAAGGTCGGCGATGCAATCTTCAACGAGGGCACCTGGTTCGTGATCTTCGCGGGCCTGGCGCTGTTCGTGCTCAAGATCGGCAACATCGGCGGCGTGCCGGTCGTGCTGTGCATCGGCGTTCTGATGCTGATCTACGGTTCCGGCCGCGAGGCCAAGGGCTTCGGCAAAGTCACCGCCGTGTTCGGCGCGGTCTACAACGGCCTGACCGGCTGGTTCGGCGACATTCTCTCGTATTCCCGACTCATGGCTCTGATGCTGGCCGGCAGCGTCATCGCGCAGGTGTTCAACACCCTCGCCGCGATGCCGTCGAGCGGCGGCGTGACGGTCGTGTCGATGATCGTGTTCATCATCATCTTCCTGTTGGGCCATCTGCTCAACTTCGGCCTGAACCTGCTCGGCTGCTTCGTGCATGACCTGCGTCTGCAGTGCCTGGAGTTCTTCGGCAAGTTCTATGTCGACGGCGGCAAACCGTTCCGCCCGCTCGAGATCAACACGCGCTATGTCGACGTGGAAAATCATAATTTCTAATCATTCGTATTCAAGAGATATTTAAGGAGGAAAATGAAAATGGCATTTCTCGAATCCATCGGTGGTCTGGCTCTCGGCCTTCTCGGCGCTGCGCTCGCAGCGGCGCTCGCGTGCATTGGCTCTGCAAAGGGCACCGGCATCGCCGGTGAGGCCGGCGCAGGTCTCGTTTCGGAAGATCCCAGCAAGTTCGGCAAAGCGATGATCATGCAGGTCATCCCGGGCACCCAGGGCCTGTACGGCTTCGTTATCTGGTTCCTGGCTCAGAATCAGATCTTCGCTGCCAACGCTGCCGCTCCGCTGACCGTCGCTCAGGGCCTGCAGTACTTCGCAGCCTGCCTGCCGATCGCGCTCGGCGGTCTGATCTCCGCCATCGCTCAGGGCAAGGTCGCTGCCGCGTCCCTGAACATTCTGGCCAAGAAGCCCGACGACTGGTCCAAGGGCATGATCTTCTGCATCACGGTTGAGTTCTACGCCATCCTCTGCCTGCTGGCATCCTTCCTGATGCTCAACGGCTTGAAGTAATCCCCATCCTCTTCCGACAGAAGGGAACAAAAATCTATGAATGGTATTGAAAAAATCACCGGCCGCATCGAGGCGGACGCGCAGGAGCAGGCGAAGGCCATCGCGGCCGAAGCCGAGGCCAGGTGCGCCGAGATCCGTGCCGATTATGACAAACAGGCGCAGGACCAGTACTGGGCCCGCGTCCGCGACGGTGTGAAAGCGTGCGAGGACCGCGTGCAGCGCATGGGCCGTCTGGCGGAAATGGAAGCCAGAAAGAGCGTCCTTGCCCTCAAGCAGGAGATGGTCGACGCGGCGTTTGCCGCCGCGCTCGATAAGATCTGTACCATGCCGCAGGCGGACTACGTGGCGTATCTGGCCAAACTCGCCGCGCAGGCCGCGACGACCGGCACCGAGACCCTGGTGTTCAACGCCAAGGATCAGGCCGCGTGCGGTCAGGCGGTCGTGGACGCTGCCAATGCGCTGCTCGCGCAGCAGGGCAAGCCCGGCCGGCTCACCATGAGCCAGGCCACGCGCGACCTGCGCGCCGGGTTTGTGCTCCAGCAGGGAGATATCGAGGTCAACTGTGCCGTGGAGACGATCGCAGAGCTCTGCCGCAGTGATCTGGCTGCTCAGGTTGCCGAGGTCTTGTTCGGCGCGTGACCTGCCCCGCCCCGTGCGGGGGGAATGAATTATCCTATATGGGGCGCAGAGTGCTGCGCCGCATGAGGGAGGAACCGAATTGTCTAAAGTAAAAGATACGAATTACCTTGCGATTACGGCAATGCTGGCAGCCCGCGAGACCAAAATGCTTTCCGCTGAGCGCATGGAGCGCATGATCGACGCGCCCACGAACGACGAGGCGGCCAAGATCTTGGAGGAATGCGGCTACGGCGACCTGAGCGGCCTGTCCGCGAAGGAAGCCGGCGCTGCGCTCGAGGCGCACATCGCGGCGCTGTTCGATGAGGTCGAGGGCATGGTCCCGGAGGCGCAGCTCGTGCAGCTGTTCCGCCTCAAGTATGACTACCACAATGCCAAGGCGCTCATCAAGGCGCGGGCGATGGGTGTGGAGTGCGATGCGATCCTGTCGCAGCGCGGCACCGTGGCGCCGCAGAAACTGCTTACGGCGTTTCTCGAGGAGGACTACCGCGACATCCCGCCCGTTCTGGCGCAGGCCATGGTCAGCGCCGCTGCGATCCTGGCGCGCACGGCCAATCCGCAGGCAGCGGACTTCGAGCTCGACCGCGCGTATTTCGCGCAGATGCTCGCACTTTCCGACGGCCTGAGCGACGGCGGCTTTGCCAGAGGCTATGTGCAGCTGCAGATCGACAGCGCGAACCTGCGCGCTGCCGTGCGCACGCGCCGCATGGCCAAGGACGCGGACTTTCTCAAGACCGCGCTCATCCCGGGCGGCACGATCGGCACGGACCGCGTGCTCGCGGCGTTCGACTCGGCCGAGGCGCTCACCGCGCTCTACGGCAACACGTGGCTGGGCAATGCGGCGGCTGCCGGCGCGGCGGCCATGAGCGGCGGCGCGCTGACGGCGTTTGAGCTGCTGTGCGACAACGCGCTCATGGACTACATCCGCGCGGCCAAGCTGCGCAGCTTCGGCGCGGCGCATGTGTCCGCTTATCTCGCCGCCATGGAAAACGAGACTACGGCCGCCAGAATGATCCTGACGGGCAGACTCGCAGGGCTTCAGCCCGCGGTCATCCGGGAAAGGCTGCGTGAGACTTATGCTTAAAATTGCAGTTGTCGGCGGTGCGGAGACCGTCATGGGCTTCAAGGCGCTCGGCCTCGAGGCCTGCCCGGTCGCCAATACCGAGGAGGCGCGCGAGACGCTGCGCCGCCTGACGAAAGACTCTGAGGACTACGCCATCATCTATGTCGAAGAGAATCTGGCGCAGGAGCTTCAGCATGAGATCGACAAATTCAAAGATGTTCCCAAGCCGGCCATCATCCTGATCCCCGGCAGGGAAGGCCCCCTCGGCCTCGGCCAGACCGCGCTCAAGGCGGCCGTCGAGCGAGCGGTTGGCTCCGATATCCTTTAAGGAAAGGAAGAATGAAATTGAGCGGAACCATTACAAAAGTTTCCGGTCCGCTGGTCGTGGCCAATGGCCTTGCCGATGCCAACGTCTCCGACGTTGTGCGTGTCGGCGAGCAGCGCCTGATCGGCGAGATCCTGAATATGACCGGCGACAGCGCGTCCATCCAGGTCTATGAGGAGACCTCGGGCCTTGGCCCCGGCGCGAAGGTCGAGACCACCGGTATGCCGCTGTCCGTGGAGCTTGGCCCCGGCATGCTGGAGAATATCTATGACGGTATCCAGCGCCCGCTGCCCGAGATCCGCGACCTGACCGGCTCCAACATCACCCGCGGCATCGAGGTGCCCGCGCTCAACCGCGAGCGCGTCTGGCACTTTGACCCCGTTGTGCAGCCCGGCACCGCCGTCACCGGCGGCGACGTGATCGGCACCGTCCAGGAGACGACGGCCATCCTGCACAAGATCATGGTGCCCCCGCAGATGAAGGGCACGATCAAGAGCATCACCGGCGGCGACTTCACGGTCGACCAGACCGTCGCTGTGCTCACCGACGCCAACGGCGTCGACCACGAGCTGAACATGATCCAGCGCTGGCCGGTGCGTATCGCGCGCCCCTACGCGCAGAAGTTTGCCCCGAACAGGCCCATGAACAGCGGCCAGCGTATCATCGACACGCTCTTCCCGATCGCCAAGGGCGGCACGGCCGCCGTGCCCGGCCCGTTCGGCAGCGGCAAGACCGTCGTGCAGCACCAGCTCGCCAAGTGGTCGGACGTGGACGTCGTCGTCTACATCGGCTGCGGCGAACGCGGCAACGAGATGACCGACGTTCTCATGGAGTTCCCGGAGCTGACCGACCCGCGCAACGGCGAGCCGCTGATGAAGCGCACCGTGCTCATTGCCAACACCTCCGATATGCCCGTGGCAGCGCGTGAGGCGTCCATCTATACCGGCATCACCATCGCCGAGTACTTCCGTGACATGGGCTATGACGTCGCCGTTCTGGCTGACTCCACCTCCCGCTGGGCCGAGGCCCTGCGTGAGATGTCCGGCCGTCTGGAAGAGATGCCCGGCGAAGAAGGCTACCCGGCCTACCTCGCGTCCCGCATCGCGCAGTTCTACGAGCGCGCCGGCTGCATCCGCTGCATCGGCAGCGAGGGCGACCGCCGCGGCTCCGTCACCGCCATCGGCGCTGTCTCGCCTCCGGGCGGCGACATTTCCGAGCCGGTCTCGCAGGCCACCATGCGTATCGTCAAGGTGTTCTGGGCGCTCGATTCGAGCCTGGCGTATGCCCGCCACTTCCCGGCCATCAACTGGCTGACGTCTTACTCGCTGTATGTCGACTCGCTCAAGCCGTGGTATGAGGCCACGTTCGGCGAGGAATATATGGCCAACCGCGACAAGGCCATGAGCATCCTGCAGCAGGAATCCGAACTGCAGGAGATCGTCCGCCTCGTCGGCCAGGACGCGCTGTCCCCGGCTGACCGCCTGACGATGGAGACGGCCAAGATGATCCGTGAGGACTTCCTGCAGCAGAACGCCTTCGTCGACATCGACAGCTACTCCGAGTACCGCCGTCAGTTTCTGCTGCTCGGTCTCATCCTGCGCTACGACGCCGAGTGCCGCGACGCGCTCGAGAAGAACGCGCCGATGCACAAGCTCTTTGCCATCCCTGCCCGCGTCGACATCGGCCGCGCCAAGAGCGTGCCGAGCGACGAGTACGAGCAGGTCTATGCCAAGATCGCCGCGGACATGACCGCGCAGATCAAAGAGATTATCGCCGGAGGTGAGGAGCAGTGATTAAAGAGTATAAAACGATCCAGGAGATCGCCAGCCCTCTGATGATCGTCAAGAACGTCGAAGGCGTGACCTACGACGAGCTGGCTGAGATCGAGCTCCCGAACGGTGAAGTCCGCCGCTGCAAGGTTCTCGAGGTCGAGGACGACCACGCGGTCGTGCAGCTCTTTGAGAGCGCGCAGGGCATCAACCTCGCACAGTCGAAGGTCCGCTTCCTCGGCCATCCGCTGCAGCTGGGCGTGAGCGAGGATATGCTCGGCCGCGTCTTCAACGGCATGGGCGAGCCCATCGACGGCGGCCCGGCGATCCTCGCCGAGGAGCACCGCGACATCAACGGTCTGCCGATGAACCCGGCAGCCCGCGCCTACCCGGCGGAGTTCATCCAGACCGGCGTTTCCACCATCGACGGCCTGAACACCCTCGTCCGCGGCCAGAAGCTGCCGATCTTCTCGGCATCCGGCCTGCCGCACGCCGCGCTGGCCGCGCAGATCGCGCGCCAGGCGAAGGTGCTGGGCGACAACGAGAACTTCGCCGTCGTCTTCGCCGCCATCGGCATCACGTTCGAGGAGTCCGAGTACTTCATTCAGGAGTTCCGCCGCACCGGCGCCATCGACCGCACGGTCGTGTTCTCCAACCTTGCCAACGACCCCGCCGTCGAGCGTATCGCCACCCCGCGTATGGCGCTGACCGCGGCCGAGTACCTGGCCTTTGAAAAGGACATGCAGGTGCTGGTCATCCTGACCGATATCACCAACTACGCCGAGGCTCTGCGTGAGGTCTCCGCGGCAAAGAAGGAAGTCCCGGGCCGCCGCGGCTACCCCGGCTACCTGTACACCGACCTGGCCACGCTCTACGAGCGCGCCGGCCGCCGCATCGGCAAGTCCGGCTCGATCACCATGATCCCGATCCTGACCATGCCCGAAGACGACAAGACCCACCCGATCCCCGACCTGACCGGTTACATTACCGAGGGCCAGATCATCCTCTCCCGCGACCTGTACCGCAAGGGCATCATCCCGCCCGTGGACGTGCTGCCCAGCCTGTCGCGTCTGAAGGATAAGGGCATCGGCGAGGGCAAGACCCGTGAGGACCACTCCGGCACGATGAACCAGCTGTTCGCGGCCTATGCCCGCGGCAAGGACGCCAAGGAGCTCATGACCATTCTGGGCGAGGCGGCCCTGTCCGACGACGACAAGCAGTTTGCAAAGTTCGCCGATGCGTTCGAGCAGCGCTACGTCAATCAGGGCAACAACACCAACCGCACCATTGAGGATACCCTTAACCTCGGCTGGGAGCTGCTGAGCCTGCTGCCGCGCACCGAGCTCAAGCGTATCAAGCCCGAGCTGATCGAAAAGTATATGCCCGAGACCTGATTGCATCCGTCCCGCAGACTTACCAAGTGAGGTGATTTGATGGCAAATACAGCGATTACCCCGACAAGAATGGTGCTCAACCAGCTCAAGGGCCGGTTGAAGACCGCTCGCAGGGGTCATAAGCTCCTCAAGGATAAGCGTGACGAGCTGATGCGTCAGTTCCTCGACAACGTGCGCCTGAACAAGCAGCTGCGTGCGAAGGTCGAGCAGGGACTCACGGAGGCGTTCGGCTCTCTGTCGGTCGCGTCCGCGATCATGTCCCCGGAAATGCTCGAACAGTCGCTGCTCTACCCGCGGCAGAGCGTCGAGCTGGGCATGACCTATCAGAACATCATGAGCGTGAACGTGCCGGTCTACGATTTCCAGACCCGCAACAGCGATCCGTCCGAGATCTTCCCGTACGGCTTTGCGCAGACGTCCGGTGAGCTGGACGATGCGCTCGAGAAGCTGGCGGAGGTGTTCAAGGACATGCTCGAGCTCGCGCAGGTCGAAAAGACCACGCAGATGCTCGCGCAGGAGATCGAAAAGACCCGCCGCCGCGTCAACGCGCTCGAATACGTTATGATCCCCGAGCTGGAGCAGAACATTCGTTACATCTCCATGAAGCTGGACGAGAACGAAAGTTCGACCAAGGTGCGCCTGATGAAGGTCAAGGAAATGGTCCTCGAGGACGCACACCACTATAAGCAATAAGTATCAGAAAACCGCCGCATCTTGGGATGCGGCGGTTTTTGCAGCAGTTGGAAGCAGTCGCTGCGGCAAGAGACGATCGCGCAGCGGGGGAGCTCGAGGGGGCAAGGCCCGCCTCGAATGAGATGCACTCCGAAAGCACAAACCCATTTGTGTTTTCGGGTTTTCTCCTCGGCCGAAAATCCTTTCGGCCGAGGGGAAAACCGCCGCATCTTGGATGCGGCGGTTTTTGCGCGCTATTCTCGCTCTATTGGTTTTCGTCCCGCTCCATCAGTTCGAGCAGATGCGCCGTCTCGGCAGCGGCGTCCGGCGCGTTTGCCTCGACCTGCAGGGCGGAAGCGTTCGCGTCCGGCCGGATGCTCAGCTCCCAGCCGCCGTCGCGCAGGTGCAGCCCGTCGGTAAAGTCCGCCCCGGCCTCCATCATGGCCTCCGAGACCGTGCGCATCAGGTGCGCGCGGTCGCGGCAGGGGACGGTGCGGCGGTTCGGGTCTGCGTGCGGGAGTTGCGGCGGCAGGTCGTCCGAAGCGTCCGGCTGCGCCGGGCTCAGCCGTCCGTCAAGCACGTCAAGACTGCACCGGTAGTAGGCGCGCGGCGTGCCGATGTCGCACCAGTAGCCGTCCATCGGCACGCCGAGGATCGGCTCGTGCGCCGCGAGCAGCAGC
>OGZO01003435.1_pt1 | contig 10113 bp, 10 predicted proteins | sample 1576721 | NCBI WGS metagenome assembly OGZO01 (sample SAMEA3541516, study PRJEB24748) | human gut metagenome | biome: human gut; feature: human-associated habitat; material: faeces | place: China | collected 2012 | reverse complement strand
TTGATGAACTCGGCCTTGCTTGTGGTTCTCTTTTGCTTCAGAACAGACGTGGGTATCGGGGAGCGCCTCGCGCCGACAGTGGCGGATGGCGAGATCGAACCCTTCGCTGGCCAGAGAGACCAGCCGGTCGGTGACCTCAAGCTGCAGATGCAGCTGGGGATGCTGATGCAAAAACGGCGCGATTGCCGGGACCAGCTGCTGGCGGGAAAAGGCCACCGGCGCGGTCAGGCGCAGCGTTCCCCGCAGCGGCCCGCCCTCATCGCAGGCGCCGGTGAAAATATCCCGCAGCTGACCAAACGGCTCGTTGAGCTCCGCCACCAGCCGCAGTCCGTCGTCGCTGAGGCTCACGCTGCGGGTGGTGCGATGGACGAGGGTTTTACCGGTCACCCGCTCCAGCTCGCTGATTTTCTGGCTGATAGCCGACTTGCTGATCCCCAGCTTTTCCGCGGCCCGGGTATAGCTTTTTTGTTCTTCCAGCACCGTCAGCCAGTACAGATGGGGCCAGTAACTCTCCGGACGACTCTCGCTCATGTGATTGTTCACCAGTAAAAACAATGTATTCAACTATAGCGGTTTTTGCCGGCGGCGGCATCGGCTAGCATCTTGTTGAGCCCATCATTATTCCCTAACGATAAGGAGCACCTGCATGCCATTACTGACATTTGACCTGATTGAAGGCCGTACGGAACAGGAGGTCAAAACCCTGCTGGATGCCGCCCATCGCGCCGTGCTGCGCGCCTTCGAGGTACCAGAACGCGACCGTTACCAGATTGTTCATGAAAACAAAGCCCACCATATGGTGATTGAAGATACCGGCCTCGGACTGACCCGCACGCGGGATCTGGTGGTGGTGCGGGTCTATACCAGCCCGCGCAGCGAGGCGCAGAAGCAGCGCTTCTTCGCCATTTTGCAGGAGGAGCTGGCGGAACACTGCGGCCTGAGCGGCGATGATCTGATGGTGTCGATTATCAGTAACCAGAAAGGCGACTGGAGCTTTGGCCGCGGGGTCGCGCAGTATCTTACCGGCGATCTGTAACCCGCAGCCCGCAGTACGCCCTTAGCGGCGGGCTGCCGTCGCGATACGCTGCCGCGCCTGCTGCTCGATATTCTCCAGCAACTCCTGGACATCGTCTTCATCAATGTCGAGGAACTGGCCTTCCAGCAGCGCGGCGTGAATATCTTCCCGGGTGACCGAAATACCCAGCGGCACCGCCCTGGATTTGACCTCCTCTGCCGCCAGCGGATGCGGATAACGGCGGCCAACCAGGTTATTAAACACAATAGCCAGCAGCGCCAGCATCAGCGAGTTGAGGAGCACCGGGGTCAGCACAAAGTGATAGCCTTCGCTGTGCACCCCGGCGCCGCCGAGGATCGCCGTCAGGGCCACCGCGCCGCCGGGGGGATGCAGACAGCGCAGAAAATACATCCCGGCGATGGCCAGAGCCGCCGCCAGACCGCAGGCCAGCGCCGCATCGGGGACCAGCATACCGACCGTGACGCCGATCAGCGCCGACAGCACGTTGCCGCCGACAATCGACCACGGCTGCGCCAGCGGGCTGCTCGGTACGCCAAACAGGAGTACCGCCGAGGCCCCCATCGGGGCAATAAACCACAGATTGACTTCGCCGAGCAGCCAGTGGCTGAACATGCTGGTCACCGCCAGTCCGGTGCCGGCGCCAATGGATCCCAGCACGATATGCCGGCGGGCCACCGGCAGCGCGTGCGGCTTCAGGCGGCCAAGGAAAATCCGCAGCCGTGAAAATATCCCCGCAGGAATAACACTCAACATCGCTTCATCGCTCAAATCATAGGAATTACTTATATTTTATTTTCTTTTTTTAACCTTAAATTAACAACCCTGTCTTTCGCAGGGGATAGCGCGGGCGGCGATGTCCGACGGCATTGTGCTGTGAATTCTCGCGGGGGCTGATAGAATCCCTTTTCGGTCAGGGGGATACCCCTTTTGCGAATTGAAGGTCATAACCCAGTGAATAATAAAATCTCTTTAGCGAAAGAAGTGGCATGGGCCAGCCAGAATATGCCGCGTACCCTGCGTCAGGTCGCCGCGCTGCCCGACCTCAGCGGCGTGCGTCTGGCCTGCTGTATGCACCTCGACATGAAAATGATCCCGCTGGTGCAGGGGATCCTCGACAAGGGCGCTCAGGTCTTTTTAACCACCTGTAACCCCACCACCGTGCAGGACGACGTGGTGGCCTGGCTGGTGGAGCGCGGCGCCGAGGCCTGCGCGTGGCGCAATATGAGCGATGCCGACTGGCAACAGTCATGGGAAAAAGCGATTGCCTGGCAGCCCACTCACCTGTGCGAGATGGGCGCCGATATCACCACCCTGCTCCACCAGCGCGGCGAGTTTGGGAACATCGTGGCGGGTCTGGAAGCCACCGGCTCGGGCGTCAATCGGCTGGGGGATATTCAGCCAGGCTATCCGATCTTTAACTGGGACGATCTGCCGGTCAAAGAGGGGCTGCACAACCGCCATATGGTCGGTCTCACCGCCTGGCACACCTTCTTCCAGACCACTCACCTCACCCTGCATGAGAAAAAAGTGCTGGTGATCGGCTACGGCCTGGTCGGCCAGGGCGTCGCGGCGGCGGCAAAAGCCTTTGGCGGTCAGGTGATGGTGGCGGAGATCGATCCTGCCCGCCGTCTGCAGGCGGCCTACGACGGCTGGCACGTGGTGGACCTCCAGGAGGCTATCGCCTCGGCGGACGTGGTGGCCACAGCGACAGGCGGTAAAAACGTGGTTAATCGCCAGGCGCTGGACCGGGCGAAAGCGGGAGTATTTATCCTTAACGTCGGCCACGTGGCGGAAGAGATCGACGGCGAGTACCTGCGCCAGTACCCCCAGGAAGAGGTGATGCCGTATATCAACGCCTACCGCATGGCCGACAAAACCGTCTATCTGCTGGCCAATGGTTCAATGCTCAATCTGACCGCTGGCTTCGGCGACAGCCTGAACGCCTTTGACGTCACCCTCGCGGTGATGGCCAGCGGCATCCGCCATATTGTCACCGACGGCATGCGCGCCCCGGCGAAGGTTTATCTCCTGCCCCAGGCGGTCTGGCAGCAGGCCCTGTAAACCCGGCGCATCGCCCCCATCGCGGGACGATGCGCTTTACCATCAGGATGACGGCGCGCTATCGGGCAACACAATATTGCTCTGCGCCAGCGTTCCCATCTGGTTGTACATCACGCTGGCGGCATCCAACAGGTGCATCGCCAGCGCGGCGCCGCTGCCCTCTCCCAGGCGCATGTCCATATCGAGATACGGCCGCAGACCCAGCGCGTCGAGGGCGATCTGCGCTCCTTTCTCCGCCGACAGGTGTGAAGGAATAAGATAAGGGTGCGCCGACGGGGCCATGCGGCAGGCGGCCAGGGCAGAGGCATAGGAGAGGAAGCCATCCAGCACCACCGGCAGGCCACAGGAGGCCGCCCCGAGGATCACCCCGGTCATGCCCACCAGATCGTAACCCCCCACCTTCGCCAGGACATCCAGCCCGTCCGCCGGGTTCGGCTGATTATGGGCTATCGCCTGGCGCACCACCGCCACCTTATGGCCCCGCTGCGCCAGCGGCAGATTGGCCCCACAGCCCACCACCGCGTCAGGCTCGCTGCCCGTCAGGACACTGATCGTCGCTGCGGCCGGGGTGGTATTGGCCATTCCCAATTCGCCGACGCCGAAGGCTTTCACCCCGTCGGCAGCGAGCTGGCGGGTGAGATGCATGCTGGCCAGCAGCACCGTCTCCGCCTGCTGGCGGCTCATGGCCGCCGTCCGGGCGATATTCCCGCTACCGCGGGCCACCTTGAGGTTAATCAGGCCCGGCAGCGGGTCGGCATCGATGCCGACATCCACTACCTGCACCCTGGCCCCGGCCTGCGCCGCCAGCACGCAGACGCCGGTGTTGCCCCGCACCATATTGCCGGCATGAATGGCCGTCACCACCTGCGGCGAAGGGGTCACGCCTTCATGCCAGACGCCATGGTCGGCGCACATGACCACAATCGCTTTCTCCGCCAGCGCCAGCTGCCCCTGCAAGCCAGGCAGACCGGCCAGCTGCACCGCCAGCGTCTCCAGACGGCCAAGGCTGCCGGGCGGCTTTAACAGGCCATCAATATGCTGCTGAGCGCGCGCCATGCCCGCCACATCGGGCTGCGGAATGGCAGCCAGTAACGCCGAAAGTGTTTCCATTCTGTTCCTCACCGTTGGCGTCAGGCCTTACAGCAGCGCCAGTAAAAAGAGTAATTCGCCCAGCTCAATCGCCGCCCCGAGGGTATCCCCGGTCTGCCCGCCGAGGGTTCGCTTCAGCGCCCATCCCAGACCCCAGATCAGCACCAGGGTGATCAGCGCGGCGCGCAGCCCCTGCAGCCCCAGCAGGGCGGTGGCCAGCGCGATCGCCATCGCCATCGTCACCAGCGTCTGCTGCAGGCTAATTTTGCCGATAAACAGATTGCCCAGCCCCTTTTCCCGCGCATAGCGATGACGATACATCAGCAGCACCGCCATCCCGCGACCGACGGCGCAGGCCGCCGCCAGGGCTGCGATGGGGTGGATATCACGCAGCAGCAGCTCGCCAACCACCAGCACTTTCGCCACCAGCACGAAGATCAGCGCCAGCCCGCCGTGGGTGCCCAGCCGGCTGTCGCGCATGATCTCCAGCATCCGATCGCGGGTGCGGGCGGAGAAAATGCCGTCGCAGGTATCAGCCAGCCCGTCAAGATGGAATCCGCCGGTGAGCAGCGCCAGCGCCAGCACGCCGAACAGCGCCGCCAGCGGGACGCCGCACCACGGCTGCAGGAGGAGCGCCACCGCGCCGGCGATGGCGCCAAGCAGTAAACCGACCAGCGGAAAGGTGACGATACTGCGCTGGTACTGTTCGATCTCCAGGCCCTGAGATAACCGCGCCGGGACCGGCAGGCGGCTGATAAACGAGAGTGCAGCAAAGAATGACTTAATCACGTGAGGTTGACTCCTGTCGGCGAAAGCAGCGGAAGAGTTCTGTCGCGCCCGGTCAGCACCTGAGTTTGTCTTCTGGCGAATCGATCGTCGGAGAGGTGAGAGGTGTTGAGATATCGCCCTGACGCCGCTGCGTCAGATGCCCGGCCAGGATGAGAGAAACCTTTCCGATATCAATACGTTTTTCGCGGGCCAGTATAGCAAAGTGTCGGTGAGGAGAGGCAGTTGCCGGAACAAAGTTTTCGCAGAAAAAAGCAGGGAAGAGAGGGAAACGCGGAACAGCCCGGCGACGCTGACCGCCGCCGGACCGGCAGGGTTTAGCCTTCGACTTTGGCTTCGCCCATCACTTTCAGTTTTTTCGAGATGTCGCGGCGCTCTTTGGACAGCTCGGCATTTTTGATGATGTAATCATCAACGCGATCTTCGTAATCGCTCTTCATGCTGGCGATGATGCCCTGGATGGCTTCCACGCTCATGCCCGGTTTGATGTAGTCGCTGAGGTTGTCCAGCAGCAGAACGCGCTTCTGGTTATCACGGATCTTTTTCTCAACGTCCTGAATTTCACGCTGCAGTTTGTTCTTACGACGGTACAGACGAACAAACTCCAGTACGTCCTGGAAAGAAGGCTTAGTTGTTTCCATTTTTACACCCCTAATAATCGAGATTCGGATTCGTAAAGCGACTGCGTTATAGGGCTAACATAACTGCTAGCAGCCGCTGATGACAATGTTTTTTCCTTTGCGTTTATCATAACCCTAAACGCTGCTGAATCGAAACAACCCATGTGGTTACCCGGTGCATCTGATGTTTATTTGCGCAACGCGCGGCAGATCAGATGCGAGAGCAGCTCCAGCTGGCGCGCCAGTTCGATTGAGAGCCAAACATAGCCATGGACCGGGGTTTCCGCCAGGCCGTCATCACCCTGCTCTTTCAGCAGCTGGCGCAGTTCGAGGACGATCTCAGTCAGCTTTTCATTGTTGGCGCGCACAGGCTGAGGGTTCCCTTCGTACAGCGCGTGGGCGATGGACAACAGCGTCTGCTGGGTCATCTGCTGCGTCTCCCGCAGGGTGTGCGCATTGAGCATCACGAAGTGACCCGGACGCGTTGCCCACCAGGCGTTGATCTGCAGCTCCAGCATGCAGACGAGGTTGCGGCTGACGGTCTGGATAGCCTCGAAGATCGCCTTCTGGATGTGCGTCTCTTTGCTGGCGGGGGTGATCAGCCCGCGCATTTTAACCACGTCGTTCAGCGCCTGCTGGAGATGCTTTTCCAGCCGCGGTCGATCCACCAGATTTGGCGAGAAGCCGGCCTGGTAGAGGCGGTTAAAGTTGGTGACATAGCTGGCCATCTGGATGCGCCAGTGGATGAACGCCCGCTGCGGCCAGATGCCGGTAAACAGCATCGCCAGCAGCGAGCCGAAGATCACGTCGCCGCTTCGCCACAGCGCGGTATGCATATCGCCGGGCGGCGCCCCGACCACCACCGACAGAGTAATGCCGATCAGCAGCGCCTGATAGGGTTTCTTGCCCAACGCCAGCCAGCCGCAGAGGAACATCGCCGCCGCGCACCAGAGGACCATCAGCGGCAGGGAGATGAGCTCAAGCTTCAGCGCCACCAGCCCCAGCGCCGAACCGAGGATCGTGCCGCCGATACGCTGAAACGCCCGCGGCACGACGTTACCCCAGAAGGAGATCGGCCCCATCACCACCACCAGAGTGATGAGAGGCCAGGTTCCCTCAGGCACGTTCAGCAGCCGCACCAGCAAAAAGGTGAGCACAAAGGCCAGCGCAATCCGCACACCATGCACCACCCGATAATGGCGATACAAGCGGATCTCAAATGGCTTGAGTGATTTATCAGCGCGCACAACCCTCTCCGGCAAAACGAAAAGGCCAATTGTAACTGCTTTTTCGCCCGGAGCATGCCGGGAATGTAAAAAACCTTGTCCGGAACAGGGGTAAACCGCTACGACGCGACGCGCTCAACGGGAACATACATGTCGATATCCCAGTAGCCGTCGTGGTTGCCGTCGTTAAGATAGACCTCAAAGCAGGGCTGGGGGGCGATGCGATACGCCGTGCTCTGCTGCAGGCTGTCGAAAAACTGCATCCACGGAGTGGCGAAGTCGTAATCCACCACCCGCGCGCGGGCGCAGGCGTAATCCCCGCCGGCAATCGCCGCCAGGATCACCCCTTCGCTGTTGGCGGGAATGACATAATCCTCATCCACGGCGACTGCTGTCGCGCAGCGCAGTTTTTCCGCCGGCACTTCCTCCGGGTTATCGTAGTAGACGGCCACCCATTCGCGGGCGGGCACCTGGTGGTTCTCAACCCACATCATCAGTTGCTCAAACCCCTGCTTGACGGTGTGATCCCAGGGCCCGACCAGATGGAAGCCGGCGATGGTTTTCTTGCCGAGGGTGGTGATACTGTAGTTCATCTTGCCTCCTTTGGAGATAAATTACTGTATGAATATACAGTTAATTTAACAGGAGATCCCCCTTCAGCATGTGCGCGAATTCACAGAGTCGCCACCACACTGCTGTAAAAACAGGCGCCCCGCCAGCACGAGCGACAGGCGAAAAAAAACCGCCTGCAAAGAGGCGGTTGGCGTGGTTACAGCTCGTGATGCAGGTAATCGCTCATTCGCGAGAACACTCCGCCTTTATTGATGCTTTCGAGGGTGACCAGCGGATAGTGCCCCACCACCTTGTCGCCGTCATACAGTGAAATCTCGCCAACCCGCTGATTGGCGGCGATCGGCGCCTCAAGATCCTTCTTATCCAGCACATATTTCGCTTTAATGCGCGACACTTCCGCCTTCGGCAGGGCTAACCAGAAATCCTGATCGGTGCCGAGCTTAATCTGCTCTTTATCGCCGTACCAGATACGCTCGGTGCCGACCTTCTGCCCCTTCTGCAGCACCTGCACGGTGTCGAAGTTCTGCTGCCCCCAGTGCAGCAGTTTAGCGGCCTGCTGCTCGCGGCCTTTCGGACTGTCCGCCCCCATCACCACGGCGATCAGCCGGCGCTGGCCATCCACCGCCGAGGCGATCAGGTTGAACCCGGCCCCCGAGGTGTGGCCGGTTTTCAGGCCATCGACGTTCATGGTTTTATCCCACAGCAGACCGTTACGGTTTTGCTGGGTGATCCCGTTCCACGTCAGGCTTTTCTGGCTGTACATGTGGTAGACGTCTGGTTCGCCATGAATAATCGCCCGCGAGAGCACCGCGAGGTCATAGGCCGAACTGTGCTGGCCCGGAGCGTCGAGGCCGTGGACGGTTTCGAAATGGGTGTCCCGCAGGTGCAGTTTTTCGACATACTGATTCATCAGGGCGACAAACTGCGGCTGGCCGCCGGCGACATAGTCGGCCAGCGCGACGCAGGCGTCGTTACCGGAGTCGACAATCAGCCCGCGGCTGAGGTCGCGAACGCTGACGCGATCCCCTGGCTTTAAGAACATCAGCGATGACCCGTCGAACACCGGGTTGCCCTTCGCCCAGGCGTCTTTACCCACGGTGACGATATCGTCAAAGGTGATACGATGGCTGTCGATGGCGCGATCGACCACGTAGCCGGTCATCAGTTTGGTCAGACTGGCAGGATTGCGCTGCTGATGTTCGTTACCCGCGGTCAGGACCTGACCGGTGGTGTAATCCATCAGCACCCAGGAGCCAGCCTGAATGGAAGGCGGCGCGACCGTAGCAGGTAGGTCGACGGCAAATGCGCAGGAAACGCTCGAAGCGAGCAAAGATACAGCAATAAACAAACGGCCTTTCAACGGCATATCCTCTAGATTTACAGATCCGCCGTCCTTTTTACGGAACTTCGCGTTTCATATCAGGGTTTAATTGCAAGAAAATATGACACAGCAGAGGAAGTTGCTTGCCGCGACCCTTCTGATGACCGGGCAAATCGTTTACCATACCGGTCGCACGCCACCACGGATAATGAACAGACTATGCAAGATAGCGTCAACCAGCCCGGATTTTTATTCCACGATTATGAAACCTTCGGCACCAGCCCTTCCCTCGACCGGCCGGCGCAGTTCGCCGCCATCCGCACCGACGCGGAGCTGAATGTGCTCGGCGAGCCCGAAGTGTTTTACTGCAAACCCGCTGACGATTACCTGCCGCAGCCGCAGGCGGTGATGATCACCGGGATCACGCCGCAGGAAGCGCTGGCCAAAGGGGATAATGAGGCCGCGTTTGCCCGCCGCATCCACGATCTGTTCACGGTGCCGCAAACCTGTATCGTCGGCTATAACAACGTGCGCTTTGATGACGAAGTGACGCGGAATATCTTCTATCGCAACTTCTATGACCCTTATGCCTGGAGCTGGCAGCACGATAACTCGCGCTGGGATCTGCTCGACGTGATGCGCGCCTGCTATGCCCTGCGCCCGGAAGGGATCGCCTGGCCGGAGAATGACGAAGGGTTGCCGAGCTTCCGGCTTGAACATCTGACCGTCGCCAACGGTATTGAACACCAGAACGCCCATGACGCGATGGCCGACGTATACGCCACCATCGCCATGGCGAAACTGGTGAAAACCCGGCAGCCGCGGCTGTTTGATTATCTCTACAGCCACCGCAATAAGCGCAAGCTGGCGACGCTTATCGACGTGCCGCAGATGAAGCCCCTGGTGCATGTCTCCGGCATGTTTGGCGCCGCGCGCGGCAACACCAGCCTGGTGGCGCCCCTGGCCTGGCATCCGGAAAACCGCAATGCGGTGATTATGGTCGATCTGGCGGGCGATATGGCGCCGCTGTTGGAACTGGATGCCGATGCCCTGCGCGAGCGGCTTTACACCCCGCGCGCCGAGCTTGGCGATCTGCCGGCGGCGCCGATCAAGCTGGTGCATTTAAATAAATGTCCGGTACTGGCCCAGGCCAATACCCTGCGCCCGCAGGATGCCGACCGGCTGGGGATCTCCATTCAGCGCTGTCTGGAGAATGCCCAGCTGCTGCGGGCGAATCCGCAGGTGCGCGAGAAAGTGGTGGCGGTCTATGCCGAAGCCGAGCCGTTCGTGCCGTCCGAAAACGTCGACGCCCAGCTGTACAATGGGTACAGCACACGCCGATTATGAGTGCGGAAAGACCGAGTCCGATCAGTATGCCGTAGGTTTTTCCGGTCTGCTTTT
>OGZO01003428.1_pt1 | contig 10126 bp, 8 predicted proteins | sample 1576721 | NCBI WGS metagenome assembly OGZO01 (sample SAMEA3541516, study PRJEB24748) | human gut metagenome | biome: human gut; feature: human-associated habitat; material: faeces | place: China | collected 2012 | reverse complement strand
TCCGTCTGGGTACGGCTGTGTGTGCATTCGGCATCGCAGAACGAATCCTGATGGAGGAAGCAGAATGCAGGAAGAAGAAAAAAATGCTGTAACACCGACTGAGGCGGCGGAAACGCCGGAACAGCCGGAGCGCAGCATTGCGGAAGAACCGGCAGAAGGATCTGAGACTGCGGATGCGGCGGAAACAGCGGCAGAAGATACCGCAGAGATCTCAGAGACAGCGCCGGAGGAGGTTCCTGCTGAGCCGGAGGACAAGATCCGGGCGATCCGCACCAGCCTGTTCCACATTGCACAGGAAGAGGAAGAGGAGGCGGTCACACAGCGTGTGGCGCAGCAGATCCGACAGGTCAAGGATCAGAAGGAACACCCGGAAAAGTATCCGCCGCCGCCCATGCCGCCGAAACCGAGAAAACAGACGTTTGGTCAGAAAATGCTGGGGCTGTTTCCCCAGCGTGGCGATTCCGGAGGCGAAGTGGTGCGGAAAAGTATCTTTCTTTTTTCAGCGACGGTGTTTCTGGTCTGCATGGTGCTGATCGTCCTGTACTTTGTGGACATTTTCCGTGCGGATAAGCTGTATGAGGACATCGGCTCCAATTACCACGCCAACCAGTCGGTACAGACGACCACCGCAGTGCAGGAGACACAGCCTGCGGCAGAAGAGCCTACCGAAAAGATCTATACGCTCCTGCCGGGTGCGGCGGATCTGCTGGCAATGAATTCAGAGATCAACGGCTGGATCTCGATTCCGGATACCAAAGTGGATTATCCGGTGCTGCACCATCTGGACGATGAGCCGGGCAATGAGTATTATCTCTACCGGAATGTGCAGAAAGAGGATTCCAAGCCGGGTTCGATCTTCCTGGATTACCGCTGTACCTTTGACGATGTGGGCGAGGACGGCACGCTGAAGAGTCCCAGCTCGGACAACCTGATTATTTACGGTCACAATATGCGTGACCTGTCTATGTTCGGTACGCTGAAATATTACCGTACCGATGAAAATTATTACGATGAACACCCTATCATCCAGCTGAATTCCAATTATGAGGCCTATCAGTACAAGATCTTCGGCTACTTTATTGCAGACGCCGAGGATACCACAGATACCCGGTTCGAATATTGGAACGCCATTGACTTTTCGGGTGAGAAGGAATTCTATGACTATGTCAATGAGGTAAAGCGCCGGACGCTGCGCATCACCAATGTGGATGTGACCTACGGCGACCAGCTGCTGACCCTTTCTACCTGCAATAATGCCTTTGATACGGCACGCCTGGTGATCGTGGCACGGCGTGTGCGGGACGGGGAAGATCCCAATGAGCGGATCGCCGGAAGCATTCCGAACCCGAACATCAAGTGGCCCAATGTGTATTATCTGCGGCATGAAAAGACATACGACCCCAATGCGCCCTTTGCACCTTACGGGCAGGGGACTGATGGAAATGAGGAATCATAAATGAAGAAATGGCAAAGCAGCGCAGTTGCTGCGGCACTGGTATTTTCCATGTTTACAGTCGGATGCGGCGAGCAGATCGACCAGAATGCCGGCATAGCGACTTCTGCACCTGCCACAGAGGCGGCGACAGAGGCGACAACTGCGGCGCCGGAACTGACAGAACGTGCAAAAAAACTTCTGGCACAGAATCCGGATACGGTAGGCTATATCACCATCGAGGGTTCACAGGTGGACAATCCTGTGGTACAGACCTCGAACAACGAGTATTATCTCGACCACGGCTTTGACGGACAGGAATTCCGTGCCGGTACCGTGTTCATGGACTGCACCGATGACTTCGGCGCTGATCCGGAGACATGGTCAGAAAATATTGTCCTCTACGGACACAACATGGCAGACAACACCATGTTCGGTTCGCTGCGGCAGTACCGGCAGAATCCGTCCTACTATAAAGAAGCGCCTTTCATCACTTTCAGTTCCAATTATGCAGACTACACCTATGTGATGGTCGGATTGCTCATCACAGGCGGCGATGCAGATTCGGACTCGAGGGCAAAGTTACAAAAAATAAATGAAATATGCAACTTAATACCTCAAAATATCTTTTATCGAGTAAATTTTACTTGAAGCATCAAAGGAGAAATACTGGTCCCATAATCATATAATCCTCTCTCTGCTTCTTGCTCAGACTCTTAATGAATCTATACGACACATATCAAATCAGCTGAAGATAACTTATAGCCTTCTCTGTACCGAAAAAATACTGGCGATTCAGCTTTCTGTAGGTCAACTCTTTTGCCAGTTGCTCTAAAGTCATTCCTCCATACAAATATCTTTCCAACTGAAAAGCGACACCATCATCAGCAACGGGACCTACCACTATACCATAGTCATGAACAAATTTTTCCTTACTTCTTTTACGGTTAGCTAAGATAAATTTTGCCCATTCTATTGATGGACTATCAAAAGTCAACACTTTCAGACTTCCATCAATCAACAGTTTCTCGTCAAACAAGAATTTTGTTACGACAGGAGAACCTGAGCCAACAATACGAGTTCGCTTGATTGCCATCTCCATTGCCTGCGGAAAAATATCCGTCAGATAAAAACCTTGCCCAAAATCCTTATAAGGCTTACACTTAGTAAAATCAATCTTGTCTATAAACAGATTGGATCCATGATACAACTCTATCATACCAATGCCCCTCCATGCCTGTGGCAAATGACTGACAAATCATCCACTGCATCATCTAAAGAAAGAAGATGCTCCGCTCCATAACATTCATACAAAAAATCCAATCCCTTATGCCTTTTCAGATAAGCATAGGATTGCTTCAAAGATATGCCAAACCGCTGTGCAAATTGGCTCACACAATATATAATGTAATAAGTCTTATTTTCTAATTCCATAATTCTCAACCTACCTTTCCATATTTAATTTCCTCCTTCAGCAACTCATAGTTGTAGCCAGAACTCTGATAATATAGCCCTGTCTCTAAATCCTGAAGTTTCTCGAATAACTCTGAATTATAAACACAATCTAAAGCTTCTTCAAGAGAATACTTGAAGTCTTCCATCAGCCACATTGCCATATCTTTGATACGGGCATTAATCAATATGCCTATCTGTCCGGCTGAAAGTTTTGTTTGTCCTTCCATAATTATATATTTTTCTTTTGTGGGCAAATTTACAAAGAAATATCGAGAATACCACATATTTTATATATAAAAGTTTGGAGAATACAAAGAAAACTTGTAATTTTGCCTGAAAGAATGGATTTTTAGTGACACGAACAAAATAAACAGAAGAAATCATGATAAACGACAGAAGACAACTGGCTGACGTGTATCAGCAAACTATAGATATTGTACTGGAAGGACATTACACCTCTGAGAATGGGGAGGAAGTGAAACTGCTCGACAACACGAAGATGCTGAAGGGAAGCAGATTCTATACCAAGCCACTGGATGCTTCAAACATACCTACCCTTGCAGATGGTTCCACCAAAATCATCGTGAAGAATGACGACAGCATCCATTGCGGTCATCAGTTGCAACAGGAAGGATACAATCCCGTGGTTCTCAACCTGGCAAGCCGGCGCAACCCGGGCGGTGGAGTGAAGAACGGAAGCCGGGCACAGGAGGAGAGCCTCTTCCGTAGCACCAACCTCTTTCTCTCTATGTATCGTTATGCAGAATATGCCGAGGATTACGGTTTGGAGAAAAGCAAGTTCCAATATCCGATGCCTGTGAGATTCGGAGGCATCTATGTGCCAGACGCTACCGTATTCAGGGCTGGAGCCAAGGATAACTTTGCCTTGCTCGATACTCCTTACTATATGTCGTTCGTAGCAGTAGCCGCCATCAATCATCCTGATTTAGATAGAGATGGGAACATCTGTGAAGAAGATGCCGCATTGACTAAGAACAAAATGAGGACGATGCTGCGTATTGGTCTGCTGAACGGACACGACAGCATCGTGCTCGGTGCTTTCGGTTGCGGTGCCTTTCACAATCCTCCGAAACATATCGCAAGACTGTTTCACGAAGTCATCGACGAGAAGGAGTTCAAGGACAAGTACAAGCTCATCGCCTTCGCCATCCTTGAAGACCATAACTCGCCAAGAGGTGGAAACCTGCAACCCTTCATCGAGGAATTCAAGTCATAAACTCCCACAGATTTGGCTTTCCCTTCGGCCGCCGATTTTCAATTCACAGATTCACACAGATGGGGCTTGATTAGCAGTAATCAATGCCTCGCTTCTCGCACTCACCTCGCAGGGCGGCAAGGAAGTAGCTGCGCTCGCTGCCCCAACCACGAACCTTGCGCTCGTGATCCACGGTCTGCTTCAAACGCTCATCGCAGTATGCAGCAAAGCGGGCTGCATACTCTGAAATTCTTGACTCGGCATAACCTGCACCAACAGTTGATGACTCAGCATTAGCTGCCTTAATTGTTGATGACTCGGCATTAACTGCCATTACACTCTCATTGTTCTTTAAATCTGAATTTGGATTCATAAAGATAATTATTTTAAGTTGTTAAACACTTACACATTCTTTTACCACCGTGGTTATCTCTATGCGAAACTCGGTTGGTGTGCCACAACTGGGCAACTCTTAATGCTTGATTTCGGGTGCAAAAGTACATCATTATTCTGAAACCACCAAATTTTTTCGGGATTATTTTTCCTGTTTTTTTCCTTCTTCTAAAGAAGAAGATTTTTCGGGGTAGCAGATAGTAAGGAAGAGAAATTCTTTAATGGTTAAACTTTCCTATATTTGCATTATAATAGTATTATAATAATAAAATTATAATTACCTTTGTAAATTGACAATCAGAAAGATACAAACAATTGAAATATAAAAACAAAGAATGATATGATACAGCAAGTAGAATTTTCATTGCGTCCGCTTCCTCGCGGCTTTCACCTCGTAACCAACGAGGTAATGAGGAACCTGCCAGCGCTGCCTAAGACAGGGATTCTGAATCTCTTCGTAAGACATACCAGTTGCGGATTGTCACTGAACGAGAACTTCGACCCAGATGTGAGACATGACTTGAAGGGTATCTTCGAAAGACTGGTTCCGGATGGCGACCCAAGATACCTGCACCAGGATGAAGGACCGACGGATATGTCGGCTCATGCCAAATCGAGCATGGTGGGTGTATCACTCACCATTCCCATTACCAACGGCAGATTAAACCTCGGAACATGGCAGGGGATCTACCTCTGTGAATTCAGAGAGGGAGGCGGAAGCCGACACCTCATCGCAACGATTATCGGGGAATAAAGATAAAAACGAGGATGTTCGCACATCCTCGTTTTTACGTTAACATAATCATTTATTCTATCGCGTCCAATTCCGCTTCATCCTCTTCCTTCTCCTCTTTCTTTCCGAAATTAGGATCAATCTTCAGGAAAGCAGTAACCAGGAAGGTGATGGCGCAACATGCCATCACGATGATGAAGAACATGCGGTAACCTACCATATCCTTCAGATATCCAGAAACCATGCCCGGCAGCATCAATCCGAGATAGGAGATGCCTGTACAGATGGAATAATGGGAGGTCTTGAACTTTCCCTGACTGTAGAACAGCATGTAGAGGGTAAGAACCGTGAAGCCCAGACCATAACCCAACTGCTCGACAAAAAGACAGCTGGAAACCACGATGAGGTTGCTGTTGAGCGAATAACTCAGATAGATGTAAACCACATCAGGCAAGGTGATGGCGCAAACCAGAGGCCAGAGCCATTTCTTCATTCCATCCCTGCTCACCAGAATACCACCAAGAATTCCACCCAGCAGCAAACCTATCAATCCCACAGTACCATTGGCAAAGCCATATTCCTGAGGTGACAGTCCCAGTCCACCCTGCGAATTAGGACGGAGGATGAAGGTCTTGGTCATGGTGTTCAGAAGCGCTTCCGGGAATCGGTAGAGCAAGAGAAAGAGCATCACACAGACGGTTTCACCCAATCCGAACTTCACGAAGAAGGTGCGGAACATATTCTTCAGTTCATGAGCCACTTCGCCCACCGTTCTGTCGGTCTGCACATCATCCTTCGGGCGAGGCATGAAGCGGCTGTGGTAGAGCCACAAACCGACGAAGATACCTGCCAGTCCGTAAAAGATAAGCGCCCATGAGAAGCGAATCTGGTTGCGGAAGAGAACCTGAAGCACACCTGCCAGCATCACCAGAAAACCATTCACAAAGATGATGGCGAGGCGGTAGAAGGTATTTCGCAAGCCTACAAACTTAGTCTGCGTATGTTCATCCAGCTCAATCATGTAGAAACCATCTGCCGAAATGTCGTGGGTAGCACTACAGAAGGCGATGAGGAAGAAGAAGCACATCGTTGCCTGAAACCAGAAGGCGGTAGGCAGCGAGAAGGCGATGCCGGCAAGGGCAGCTCCGATGAGAGCCTGCATGGTGAGCACCCACCAGCGCTTAGTCTTCAGCAAATCTATGAACGGACTCCACAAGGGCTTGATGACCCAGGGAAGGGCGAGCCATCCGGTATAGAGACCCACCTCAGCATCGGTCAGCCCCAACTGCATGTACATCACCACAGAGAGGGCGGTTACGATGACGTTGGGGAGTCCCTCGGCAAAATAGAGGGTCGGAATCCATGCCCATGGACTCCGACTGTTTTTCTTTGTTACCATTTTACATCACTATTTATAAAGTTTCTTGATTTCAGCACCCTGATAGTAGTGCAACAGGATGGCATCATAATGATAACCCTGCTCGCCCATCACGGCAGCACCAATCTGGCAGAGGCCTACTCCATGCCCCCAACCGGCTCCGATGAGTTCGAAACGCTGAGGCACTCCCTGTTCATCCATATCATACTTATCCACCACAAAGGCTGAACTCAGCAGATGACTGTCGCTCAGCGTACGACGGATTTCGAGTTCCTTACCGATGGTAAAGGTCTTCTCGGTTCCGATAATCTGGAGCTTGCTGATTCTTCCACTCTTGCCGCGCTCCACGGCCTTCATGTCTAGGATGGCACCCAGGTCCATCTTCAGTTTGTCAGCGATGAGCTGCTGCAACTTCTCCTGGCTGAGCGTTTCCTTCCAGCGGTAGAAATTGACGGTTTCCTGATCATAGTCGTTGAGCACTTCTGACAGGATTTTCTTGTCCTGCGTGTTGCAGAAAGCTGGCGGATTGAAGCGGATCCATTTCTCAGTCTCCTCCTCATTGGTCAGATTAGGCAGTGTATGTTCCACGCCCAGGGCGATGTCGCGAACCGCCGTGAGATAAGTCTTCGGCGTGTCCTCCCAGCAATACTGGAATTCCTCGGTTATTCCGCCGCAGCATTTCGAGAATCTTGCATCGCAGATTTCTTCGCCGTCCATCAGAATCTGTCCCTTGGTCTGGCGGATGGCTTCAGCTACATGGGGCGATGTTTCCTTGGTGATGCCCTGGTAGCGCTGGCAGTGGTCGTCGGCACATACATCAAAGAGGGTGTGGTCTTCGCGGTCATACCAGCGGATGAGCGTATCTTCCTTCTTGGTGAAGGAGAAGAAGTTGTTGCCGCTCTCAGCCACCTCTCGGCGCTTCTTCATCTGTGCCAGGAGCCATGAACGGGAGATGACGGCGTGCGCCTTCAGGAGTTCGAGACTCGAAGTGGCACTCATCTCACTGCTGATGACGCTCTCCAGATATTTCTCTACAGGCAACTCATTGATTGCCACAATCTTATCTGATTCTACCACAAAGCGGAGCGTGCCCAGGAAGGTTTGGGTTTCCTTGCGCTCCCAGTGGAAGTTGACACCGATGGTTACGTTGCTCAGCGAAAACGAGGCGTCGGCACTCTGCGGATGGAAGGTGAGCTGGCTGTACTGGTTGCCGTTCCAGAGCACACCGCCCTCTGAGAATTCTACCACCTGTTCGCCCAGCACCTTTTCGCCCTTGGCAAGATAAGGTTTGTTGAGCGAGAAATGAATCTTCTGCGCACTCACGATGCCCACCGTTACGTCGGGCTGCTTACCTTTATTATATAAGGTGGAAGAGGCTTCGGCTGCATCCTCGGCATCCTTAGATGCCTTCAGTTTAGCGATGATGGCATTCATCTTTTCTTCCGAAACGCCACATTCCTGCAGCAGCGAGAGTGCTTTCTCCTCGGTCAACTTTCGGAAATCTTCCTCACGAGGGGTGATGATGAGTCCGCTCATATCCAGTGCTCCCGGCGAAACCACAAACTGGGCGTCGCCTTCGGCAAAATAGGCTTCCGGACGATGCTTTTCTCTCGGAATGACCACGCTGATGAATTCCTCGCCCTTGCGCCAGGAGATGATGTTCATCATCGGTTCGGTTTCGTCGCCACGCTGAGGCATTGCCTTGTAGAGACGGCGGAAGAGGGCCTCATCGCTCTCAGCACTCTTCGAGATGATGACGAAGGCGGGAACGATGAAGTCGCGAACCACAGAGATTTTCTCCTCATCATTGAGAGAGATGATGTCGGTCAGGTTGCGGGAGAGACGCTGCCAGTTGGTCTGAAGAGGAAGGATGCCGTTGGTTCCTGCCTGGAAATGAAGATGGTCTGGAGCCGATGCACCACACTTCGGACCGTTGTAGAACACCATCAGGTCGCTATGCAGACTGATGAAGCGGTGCATCTCGCCGTAGTTCTTGTAGATGAGCTGAGGCTGATGCTTGCGTGCCGGAATGGTGAAGTGGACTGGTAGAATCGGGAACGGATTCACCAGAAGATGGAATTTCTCGTCTATCTGCTTCGACATCTGTTCCTTAGGACGGTTCTTGTCGCAAAGGAAACAAGGGCGCTCGCCCAGGGTTTTCTTATCTATCTTGGCGCCCGTACTTACGATGCGGGCTGGGTTCCACTGCAGTTTCAGCTGGTCGGAGAACTGGCGGGTTTCTACATGCTTGAGGTCGCGGAAGCGGTGGCGCGCATCGGTCCAAACCTCCAGCTGACGGTTGAAGAAACGCGAGATGCTGCTGTCTTCCATAATGTCGGCCTTGCCCTGCAGCAGGTGCTGGCGTGCCTTCAGTTCCATGGTGCGCAGGCGGTCCTTATACAGGTTGTTGGCGTTCACCTTCTCTACGCTGAGGGCTGCATCGCTGTTACCTCCCCAGCGGCGGCAGAGGTAGAGTTCGTCGTAGATTCTGCCGATGCGGTAACGGCGCGAAAATGCCAAGCCGAGCGCATAATCCTCACCATACGAGGTGTTAGGAAACTGGATTTGTCTGACCAGCGGAGTAAAGAAGGCGCGCGGAGCACCCAATCCGTTGATACGCAGCGCATTGTTGCATCCGTTTTCATCGGTCCACTCCTTGTGGTCTATCAGTCCCGGTGGCAGGGTATTGAGGTCGAAGTCGCACATGCGGTACGAGCCTATAATCATGGCAGCCTTCTGCTTGTAGAAGGCATCTACTATCTTCTGGAGTGTCTTTGGTGAAGAATAGAGGTCATCGCTGTCAAGCTGTACAGCAAACTTTCCGCAGAAACTGCTGTTGATGGCTTCGTTCCAGCATCCACCTATTCCCAGGTCGGTTCTCTCCGGCACAATCTGTATCAGGTTGTCGGCTTTAAGTTCATCCAGTATTTCGCCGGTGCGGTCGGTAGAATGGTTGTTTACCACGATGACGTTAAATTTGAAGTTGGCCTTCTGTCCCAGCGCACTCTTCACGGCATCAGCCACCGTCTTTTCGCGGTTGAAGACGGGGATGATGACAGATGCCTCGTATTCAAAATCCTGCTCACCGAAGTCGGGCTGGCGGTAGAAGGTGGTGTCTATCAGGGCGCCCACCTTGCCCAGATGCTGGGTGCATGCCTTTTCCATCTCAATCTGCACCTCGCGGTTGCGCGGGTTTACATAGTCAAACTGCTTCTCGCCGCTCTTACGGGTGTCGAGTTCGGCTTCTGAATAGAGGAATTCGTTGAGATGGAAAATTTCGCCCACACGGCTCAGATAGAGACGGAGGTCGTAGAGGGCGGCAAACTGATACTCTTCGCGGTCGGGTTGGGCGATGTAGTCGGCCAGCGCCTGTGCCTTGATGCACCAGAGGCTTCCAAAGTCGAAGTCATCTCGCAAAGAACCTGACTGGTAGTCAATTACCGGATGTTTCTCCATTTTGCCTTCCACCATCTTGTAGTGGTCGGCGTAAACCATGACGGCATCCGTATCATCTGCCAC
>OGZO01003419.1_pt1 | contig 10133 bp, 9 predicted proteins | sample 1576721 | NCBI WGS metagenome assembly OGZO01 (sample SAMEA3541516, study PRJEB24748) | human gut metagenome | biome: human gut; feature: human-associated habitat; material: faeces | place: China | collected 2012 | reverse complement strand
GAGGGGGCACGCTAATGGCGACTCTCGACATGCAAAACACCGCTCAGCTTGCGGAATCCCGTCGCAAAATGCAGTCAAAGCGCCGGATTAAAAACCGCATTGCGCTGACGCTTTCCATGGCGACGATGGCGTTCGGCCTGTTCTGGCTGATCTGGATCCTGATGTCCACCATCACCCGGGGTATTGATGGAATGTCCCTGGCGCTGTTCACCGAGATGACGCCGCCGCCGAACACGGCGGGTGGCGGTCTGGCAAACGCCCTGGCGGGCAGCGGCCTGCTGATCCTGTGGGCAACCGTATTTGGTACGCCGCTGGGTATCCTCGCCGGAATTTATCTGGCGGAGTATGGCCGCAAGTCGGTGCTGGCGGAAATCATCCGCTTTATCAACGACATTCTGCTTTCCGCGCCGTCTATCGTGGTGGGTCTGTTCGTCTACACCATCGTGGTGGCGCAGATGCAGCACTTCTCGGGCTGGGCGGGCGTTATCGCGCTGGCGCTGCTGCAGGTGCCTATCGTTATTCGTACCACCGAAAACATGCTGAAGCTGGTGCCGGATAGCCTGCGTGAAGCGGCCTATGCGCTGGGGACGCCGAAGTGGAAGATGATCTCGGCGATCACCCTGAAAGCCTCCGTCTCAGGGATTATGACCGGGATCCTGCTGGCTATCGCCCGTATCGCCGGGGAAACGGCGCCGCTGCTGTTCACCGCGCTGTCCAACCAGTTCTGGAGCACCGACATGATGCAGCCGATTGCCAACCTGCCGGTGACCATTTTCAAATTTGCCATGAGTCCGTTTGCGGAGTGGCAGCAACTGGCATGGGCCGGGGTGTTGATTATCACCCTGTGCGTCTTGCTGCTGAACATCCTGGCGCGCGTTATCTTCGCCAAGAAGAAACACGGTTAATTTTTTGCGGCGCAGCAACTGCTGCGCTGAATGAGGAAGAGATTGAGATGAGTATGGTGAATACAGCTCCGGGTAAGATTTCAGTTCGTAACCTGAACTTCTACTACGGCAAATTCCATGCCCTGAAGAACATCAACCTGGATATCACCAAAAACCAGGTGACGGCGTTTATCGGTCCGTCAGGCTGTGGTAAATCCACCCTGCTGCGCACGTTCAACAAGATGTTTGAACTGTATCCGGAGCAGCGCGCGGAAGGTGAGATCCTGCTGGATGGCGACAACATTCTGACTAACACCCAGGATATCGCCCTGCTGCGCGCTAAGGTTGGCATGGTGTTCCAGAAACCAACGCCGTTCCCGATGTCCATATACGACAATATCGCCTTCGGCGTGCGCCTGTTTGAAAAGCTGTCCCGTGCCGATATGGACGAGCGCGTGCAGTGGGCGCTGACCAAAGCCGCATTATGGAACGAAACCAAAGATAAACTGCACCAGAGCGGGTATTCTCTCTCCGGTGGTCAGCAGCAGCGTCTGTGCATTGCCCGCGGTATCGCGATCCGCCCGGAAGTGCTGCTGCTTGATGAGCCGTGCTCCGCGCTGGACCCGATCTCCACCGGGCGTATCGAAGAGCTGATCACCGAGCTGAAACAGGACTACACCGTCGTTATCGTGACTCACAACATGCAGCAGGCTGCGCGTTGCTCCGACCATACGGCATTTATGTATCTTGGCGAGCTGATTGAGTTCAGCAACACGGATGACCTGTTCACTAAGCCCGCGAAGAAACAAACTGAAGATTATATTACTGGCCGCTACGGTTGATTTGCCCTTGTGCTTTCAGGCTCTCACCAGTTGGGCAATCAGGAGACACCATGGACAACCTAAATCTTAACAAACATATTTCCGGCCAGTTCAACGCTGAACTGGAGTATATCCGCACCCAGGTGATGACCATGGGTGGGCTGGTGGAACAGCAGCTCTCTGATGCCATCACCGCCATGCATAACCAGGACAGCGATCTGGCGAAACGCGTCATCGACGGCGACAAGCAGGTCAACATGATGGAAGTGGCTATCGATGAAGCGTGCGTGCGCATCATCGCCAAGCGCCAGCCGACCGCCAGCGACCTGCGCCTGGTGATGGCGATCATCAAGACTATCGCTGAGCTGGAACGCATTGGCGACGTGGCGGATAAAATCTGCCGCACCGCGCTGGAGAAGTTTTCCCAGCAGCACCAGCCGCTGCTGGTGAGCCTCGAATCGCTGGGCCGCCACACGGTGCAGATGCTGCATGACGTACTGGATGCGTTTGCGCGTATGGATCTCGACGAAGCGGTACGTATCTATCGCGAAGATAAGAAAGTCGACCAGGAGTATGAAGGCATCGTGCGTCAGCTGATGACCTACATGATGGAAGACTCGCGCACTATCCCCAGCGTCCTGACCGCGCTGTTCTGCGCGCGCTCCATCGAGCGTATCGGCGACCGCTGCCAGAATATCTGCGAATATATTTTCTACTTCGTCAAAGGTCAGGATTTCCGTCACGTTGGCGGCGATGAGCTGGATAAACTGCTCGCTGGCAAAGATCCGAAAGAGTAATAATCATTCTGTCTAATTCTGGTAAATGGATTTATCAGAATTAGATATGTTTTACCCCGCGGCAGCGAGATTGCTGAGATTATCGTCACAATTAACAATCTGCCCGTTTGAGTTATTCATTTTATCGCGTAACAATCAGCTGCCACTCACTGAGTTTTAACGCTCAGGATGGTTTAAACGGATTGTGACTGCGACAGCAGGCAAAACCTGATATTGCTCCTGGGGGCGATATCAGGTTTTTTGTTTTATGCGGGCCAATAATGGCTGAATGAGGGTTGCTACCGCGATGCGCGGGCAAAACCTGAAGAGGATTATCTGCCAAGGCAGATGGTCTTCTTCAGGTTTTTTTGTTTTTGTCTAACCGCAAAAATAACAGCCGTCGCGACGTCAAACGGTATGGATACGGCTATTAGCACCGGCACGGAATAGGGTTGTTGTCGTGTTTTATTTACGCCAATGATTATATAAGGGAATATTATGATGAGAAAAAACAGGATCGCTTCGGCGATAGTCTTGCTGGCGCCACTTTGTTATTCAACTAATCTGCTAGCGAGCCAGTTGACGGTGGAACAACGGCTTGAGCTGCTGGAAAAAGCGCTCAAAGACACGCAAAAAGAGCTCAAAAAATATCAGGACCAGGAAAGAAAAAGAGACCAGATTTGGGCCTCATGGTCTCCACCTGCGGAAGGTCAGAAGCGCAAGACCGGGGGGGCGACCGCCGGGCCGAAAACGGCGGTTAAACCGGATGCGGTGCTGGTTAAAAATCAACAACCTGTCACCGATGGCGCGCCAGCCTACAGCGCGATGACGCTGAAAGACTTTAGCAAGTTCGTGAAAGATGAAATTGGCTTTAGCTATAACGGCTACTTCCGTTCCGGCTGGGGGACCGCCTCGCACGGCTCGCCAAAATCATGGGCGATCGGTTCGCTTGGCCGCCTGGGCAATGAATATTCCGGCTGGTTCGATCTGCAGCTGAAGCAGCGGGTGTTTCAGGAAGGCGATAAACGCGTCGACGCCATCGTGATGCTCGACGGGAACGTCGGCCAGCAGTATTCCACTGGCTGGTTTGGTGACAATGCCGGCGGCGAAAACTACATTCAATTCTCGGATATGTATGTTAACACCAAAGGGTTCCTGCCGTTTGCGCCGGAAGCCGATTTCTGGGTCGGCAAACACGGGGCGCCAAAAATTGAAATCCAGATGCTGGACTGGAAAACGCAGAGAACCGATGCGGCGGCCGGCGTAGGGCTGGAAAACTGGCAGGTGGGCGCCGGGAAATTCGATATCGCGTTGATTCGCGAAGATGTCGATGATTATGACCGTTCTTTAAGCAATAAGCAGCAAATTAACACCAACACCCTGGACGTTCGTTACAAAGAGATTCCGCTGTGGGATAAAGCCAGCCTGATGGTTAGCGGACGCTATGTCGCCGCCAACCAAAGTTCCTCTGAGAAATATAAAGAGGGCAATGAAGGTTATTATCCGTGGAAAGATACCTGGATGGCTGGTACCTCGTTAACGCAGAAATTTGCTAACGGCGGCTTTAACGAATTCTCTTTCTTACTGGCCAATAACTCTATTGCCAGCAGCTTCTCACGCTATGCCGGATCCAGCCCCTATACCACCTTTAATGGCCGCTATTATGGCGATCATACCAATGGCACCGCCGTGCGCTTAACCTCGCAGGGGGAAACCTATTTACGCGATGACGTTATTATGGCGAATGCCATCGTCTACTCTTTTGGTAACGACGTCTATAGCTACGAAACCGGGGCCCACTCCGATTTTGAATCTATCCGTACGGTTCTGCGACCGGCTTATATCTGGGATAAATATAACCAGACCGGCGTCGAGCTGGGGTACTTCAAACAGCAAAACAAAGATGTTACCGGCAAGAAATATAACGAGTCCGGCTACAAGACCACGCTGTTCCATACCTTCAAAGTCAATACCAGTATGCTGACCTCGCGCCCGGAAATTCGTTTCTATGCCACCTATATTAAAGCGAAGGATATTGACCTGGATAAGGCCGCGAATAATACCACCAGCATTTTTGAAGACGGGAAGAACGATCAGTTTGCCGTGGGGGCGCAGGCGGAAATCTGGTGGTGAGACGATAACTGAACGGACACAACGAAAGAGGAACAACGATGAAACGACATGCAATTTATTTCGCCCTGGCGCTGGCGGGCGCGGCGTTTACCCTCCAGGCGGCGCCATTACCCGCGATGCCGGACCCAAGCCTGCCGGTGAGCCACTTTATCACCCAGGTTAACGCGGATAAGAGTATCACTTACCGCTTGTTTGCCCCTGATGCCCGGCGGGTCTCGATAGTGACTGGCGCCACGCCGGACTCCTTTGTCTCGCACGACATGACCAAGGCAGCGGACGGAGTCTGGACATGGAAAAGCGAGCCGATGAAGCCCAATCTCTATGAATACTATTTCGATGTGGATGGCTTCCGCTCGGTAGATACCGGCAGCCGCTATCAGAAGCCGCAGCGCCAGGTGAACACCAGTCTGATTCTGGTGCCGGGCAGTATTCTTGACGATCGGGAGGTTGCGCATGGCGATCTGCGCACCCTCACCTATCACTCGAAGGCTCTGAACGCCGAACGTCGTCTCTATGTCTGGACGCCGCCGGGCTATAGCGGAACCGGCGATCCGCTGCCGGTGCTCTATTTCTATCATGGCTTTGGCGACAGCGGCCTGTCGGCCATCGATCAGGGGCGGATCCCGCAAATCATGGATAACCTGCTGGCGGAGGGCAAGATTAAGCCGATGCTGGTGGTGGTCCCGGATACCGAAACCGATATCCCGGAAGCGGTCGCGGAAAACTTCCCGCCGCAGGAGCGGCGCAAAACCTTCTATCCACTTAATGCGCAGGCGGCGGATAAAGAGCTCATGCAGGATATTATTCCGCTGATCGATGCCCGATTTAACGTGCGTAAAGATGCCGACGGTCGGGCGCTGGCGGGCCTCTCGCAGGGCGGTTATCAGGCGCTGGTTTCCGGAATGAATCATCTGGAGAGCTTTGGCTGGCTCGCCACCTTTAGCGGCGTTACGACTACCACGGTGCCGAATGCCGGCGTGGAAGCGCAGCTGAAGCAGCCTGACGCGATCAATAAGCAGCTGCGTAACTTTACCGTGGTCGTCGGGGAAAAAGATTCTGTGACCGGTAAAGACATTGCTGGTCTGAAAAGCGAGCTGGAAAAACAGCAGATTAAATTTGATTACCACCAGTATCCCGGCCTGAACCATGAAATGGACGTCTGGCGCCCGGCCTACGCCGAGTTTGTGCAAAAACTGTTTAAATAACCTTTAGGGGGCCTTCAGCCCCCGTTTTGTGCTTGTGAAGGACGACAAGATGAAAATGATTGTGACCGAAGATTATGAAGAGATGAGCCTGGTCGCCAGCCATCATGTTCTGGGCTATATCACGGCGCCGCGGCGGGTGAATCTGGCGGTGACGGCGGGGAGCACGCCAAAGAGGATGTATGAGCATTTGACCGCCGCCGTGAAAGGCAAAGCATTCTATGATCGGGTGCACTATTACAACTTCGATGAGATCCCTTTTCGCGGCCAGTCGCGAGAAGGCGTCACGATATCTAATTTGCGCCAGCTGTTTTTTACCCCGGCGCAGATCAAAGAAGAGAACATTCACAAGCTGACGCTGGACAACGCCGCTCAGCACGATCGCCAGCTGGAAGAGGCTGGCGGTCTGGATCTGATGGTGCTGGGGCTGGGGGCCGACGGCCATTTTTGCGGCAACCTGCCGAATACCACCCGCTTTCATGATCAGACGGTCGAAGTGCCGATTCATGGGGAAATGATTGCTCTTATCGCTAACAGCGAGATGGGCGGGGATATCTCGGCAGTACCAGACAGCTATGTCACCATGGGGCCGAGAAGCGTGATGGCGGCGAAAAATTTATTGCTAATTGTCAGCGGTGCGGCAAAAGCGCACGCGTTAAAGCAAGTGGTGGAAGGTCCGGTCAGCGTGCAGGTGCCGGCTTCAGTGCTCAAATTGCACCCTTCACTGGTGATTATTGCCGATAAAGCGGCGGCGGCGGAATTGCAGCAATAAAAAGCCGCTAGTTCTATTCCCCGCTTACGCAGACGCATAGCGGGGGGGCATCGATGCCAACGTGCCGCTCACCAGGCCCTTAACGCGTGATATTCCAGCCGCGCGCCTGCCACAATGCCGGCAGCTCTGCCAGATCGGTAAAGGTCGTCACTTTGGGATGATCGATCGGCTGGTTGTGCGGATCGGCGCAGAAATAAAACACTTCCATGCCGGCGGCAATCCCCGACTGAGCGCCGGCGCTGGAGTCATCCACCAGAATACAGTTTTCGGCTTTTACCTGCATGGCCTCTGCCGCATGAAACATCAGCGCCGGGTCGGGCTTCCAGCGCTGAATATCGTAGCCGCTGTACAAGCGGTCAGTGAAATGGCGCAGCAGGCCGGTGCGTCCGAGCGAGTGCTGCATCTTACTGACCGGGCCATTGGAAACCACGCACATCGGGACGCTTACCGCATCCAGCAGCGCCTGGGCTCCGGGAACCACCTCCAGCTCGCTATCGAACAGGCGAGCGACCTCCGCCCGGTAAATCGGCTCCAGGGTGGCCTTTTGCAGATTAACGCCATACTCAGCGTTGATGGTGTCGATAATTTCGTACAGCTTCACACCTTTGAAGCGCTTAAAAATCTCGGCGAGGTCCAGCGTAATGCCGAATTCCTGAAACATGTGAACGTAGGCGCGGGAGCAAATCACCTCGCTGTCGACCAGCGTGCCGTCACAGTCAAAAAATACTGCTTCTGGTTGAGTCATAGCCTTTCCATATTAACAAGTTTAACGTTTTCGTAATGCTCAATGCCGCGACGCAATCGTTGCCGTATAAGCAAAATAAATGAAAAAAATTACCATACAACCGCGCCTGGTGCCGTAATTTGGTATAGGATAGCCTCGAATTTTCCCTCCTTACGTTCGGAAACCGATAATGAGTCAACAACAAACCAGCCAGTCTTCTGGCCAGGGTCTGCTGGAGCGCGTATTTAAGCTGCGCGAGCACGGCACCACGGTGCGCACCGAAGCCATCGCCGGTTTCACCACGTTCCTGACGATGGTGTATATCGTTTTTGTTAACCCACAAATTCTTGGCGTAGCGGGCATGGATACCAGCGCCGTGTTTGTGACCACCTGTCTGATTGCCGCTTTCGGCAGTATCCTGATGGGTCTGTTCGCGAACCTGCCGGTCGCCCTGGCGCCGGCGATGGGCCTGAACGCCTTTTTCGCCTTTGTGGTGGTGCAGGCGATGGGGCTGCCGTGGCAGGTGGGCATGGGCGCCATCTTCTGGGGCGCCGTGGGCCTGCTGCTGCTGACCATCTTCCGCGTACGTTACTGGATGATCGCCAATATTCCGCTTAGCCTGCGTGTAGGTATCACCAGCGGTATCGGCCTGTTTATCGGCATGATGGGCCTGAAAAACGCCGGGGTGATTGTCGCCAATCCGGAAACGCTGGTCAGCATTGGTCATTTGACTTCCCACAGCGTACTGCTGGGCGTGCTGGGCTTCTTTATCATCGCGATTCTGGCGTCGCGCAACATTCACGCCGCGGTACTGGTCTCTATCGTTGTGACCACCCTGCTGGGCTGGATGCTGGGCGACGTGCATTACACCGGGATCGTCTCGGCGCCGCCGAGCGTGGCTTCGGTGATTGGTCAGGTCGATCTGGCGGGCTCCCTGAACCTGGGCCTGGCCGGCGTGATCTTCTCCTTTATGCTGGTCAACCTGTTTGACTCCTCCGGGACGCTGATTGGCGTGACGGATAAAGCGGGTCTCGCGGATGCCAACGGTAAATTCCCGCGCATGAAGCAAGCGCTGTTTGTCGATAGCGTCTCGTCGGTGGCGGGCTCCTTCATCGGTACCTCGTCGGTGACGGCCTATATCGAATCTTCTTCCGGCGTTTCCGTGGGCGGGCGTACCGGCCTGACCGCCGTTGTCGTTGGTATCCTGTTCCTGCTGGTTATTTTCCTCTCTCCGCTGGCGGGGATGGTTCCTGGCTATGCCGCCGCGGGCGCGCTGATATACGTTGGCGTGCTGATGACCTCCAGCCTCGCGCGCGTGAAGTGGAGCGACCTGACCGAGGCGGTGCCTGCGTTCATCACCGCAGTGATGATGCCGTTTAGCTTCTCGATCACCGAAGGTATCGCCCTGGGCTTTATCTCTTACTGCGTGATGAAGATCGGTACCGGCCGGCTGCGCGAGCTCAGCCCGTGTGTGATTATCGTTTCGCTGCTGTTCGTGCTGAAAATTGTCTTTATCGATGCACATTAATCCGCACGCATGATGAAAAAGCCCGGCATCGCTGCCGGGCTTTTTTTATGCTTTAACCCGCCGAATATAGTCGCCGAAAGCGGTCAGTTGGCCGCGCAGATGGTCGAGGGTGCTTTGATCGACCACTTCACCCGCCTGCGGATCCACTTTGTTCTGGATGACGCCGCCCATAAATTCCGGTTTATTCATTACCATCGCATCAAGGAAGACCAGAATCTGCCGCAGATGATACTGGCAGCGCGCACCGCCGATGGCGCCCATTGAGCTGGTCTGAATCAGTACCGGTTTGCCGGACAGCGGCTGCTCGGGCAGGCGTGACAGCCAGTCGATGGCGTTTTTCAGGCCGCCAGGCACGGAATAGTTATATTCTGGAGTGACTATCACTACCCCATCCGCCTCGCGGATCTGTTGCGCAATCTCCTGCACGCGCTGCGGAAAACCTTCTTCCTCCTGCATATCAGCATCGTACAGCGGGATATCACCGATCGACGGCAGCGCGGAGATATCCATGCCCGCTGGCGCGATGCCGGGCAGGGTGCGCGCGACCATTCCATTAAACGACCCTTTACGCAGGCTGCCGAGTAACGTAACCACTTTCAAGGTATCTGACATGATTGCTCCTTTGGATCATGATGCCGGCAAGACCGGTCAATTGAGGGATAAGGTTTTTTCCATGGGTAAGCTGGTAAAGCGCATCAGGCGGGCTGACGGTTCGCGTGCGCGCTGCTGCGCATCTGCCAGGCTGCGCCAGTCACCTCCCTTAGCATCATATTCCCAGACCTTCAGCGAGCCGATGTTCGGGGTAGCGGCAATGGACCATACCAGCAGCGATTCGGCGTCACATACCGCTTCGATTGGCTGACTGCCGGCGGTGCGCAGGCGGCCAGAGCCGGGCAGCAGCTGCAGCTGCGTTGATGCTTCGCCGGTCAGCTTTAGCACGCTGCGGCGCAGCGCTACCAGCTGGCTGCGCGCTTCGTCCGGGTCATGCTGTATGTTAATCCACAGATTCTCATTGTTGCTGAAATTGTGCCGGTCGGCGTCGTGGCTGCGGACAGTGCGCTGCAGTTCCATGTCGAGGCCACAATCCCCCTCGGTGGTGAGGGCAACACCAACGATATTGCCAGTATAAGCGATCGAAAAGCGGGGCAGTTGGCGATCGCTAAAAACCGGTCGGCCATTCGCTTCGTTGATGATTTCAGGCAGCTCGCTGATGCCGTAAAGCATAAACAGCAGCTCGGCAAGCACCGTTAAAACCCGGAGGAAAAAGCGAATGAAAATCATATCCAGTTATGG
>OGZO01003411.1_pt1 | contig 10146 bp, 10 predicted proteins | sample 1576721 | NCBI WGS metagenome assembly OGZO01 (sample SAMEA3541516, study PRJEB24748) | human gut metagenome | biome: human gut; feature: human-associated habitat; material: faeces | place: China | collected 2012 | reverse complement strand
GGAGATCTCTCGACTCTGAGTTTCAATAGAATCACGACACACCACTCCCATAACGACATGTACCTCCGCTCGAGATGACACATCGGAGGGCAGCTTACATTCATTTAGAAATTAAACAATTGACACCGGTGCTGCTTGCCCCACTGTCATTTCGACCGCAGCGAAGCGAAGTGGAGAAATCTCACGCCTCAATGGTATAGGATGCATTGCGGCTGGAGATCTCTCGACTCTGAGTTTCAATAGAATCACGACACACCACTCCCATAACGACATGTCCCTCCGCTCGAGATGACATAGCGGCAGGCAGCTTATAGTCATTCCGAAAGGAAACGATGACATTGGCGCTGCCTTCCTCTACTGTCATTTCGACCGCAACGAAGTGAAGTGGAGAAATCTCCCCACCTCTGGTATTTACCGCCATTGATACAACTTGCTCCATGTGCCAAGATTCTTCACTGTGTTCAGAATGACCTGCCGGGAAGGTACAGCCGGTGTTTCCAAATCATGATAAAATATAATAGGAGCGGGAAGCCCAGAAAACGCAGAAAGCCTCCACCCTTGGTTACGACATACTGAAGCGGGCGCTGTACTATGTGAGCCGCATTATGTCCAGCCAGAAAAAACGGGAATTTGAGGGATCCGACTATAACAACATCAAAAAGGTCTACAGCATTTTCATCTGTATGGATTCCCCCAACGGCCAAAGTGCCATCAACCGCTACCGGATGAAAGAAGAACATCTCCTTCACCGGTACAAAGCCAATCAAAAATCCTACGACCTGCTGAATGTGGTCATGATTTACCTGAGCGATGAAAAAGTGAGAAACCGTCTCATAGGACTGCTGCAGCTTCTTTTCCGGAAAGAAAATATGTCCGGCGACGAAAGAAATGAAATATTGAAGGAAAGATACAACATTCATCTGACCGAAGAACAAAGAGAGGAGTTGAACACCATGTGCAACCTGAGTGAAGGTATTGTAGATAGAGTAACTGAAAGAGTGACTAAATCCGTAACAGCTTCTGTCACTAAATCCGTAACTGATTCCGTAACCAAATCCGTAACTGATTCTGTCACTAAATCCGTAAAAAGAAGCGACGCCATAGAATCTGTCAGAAATCTGATGATATCTACCGGCTGGAGTTCGGACAAGGCCATGGATGCTCTCAGAATACCGAAAGAGTTAAGGGATGAAATCCGTATGGCTGTGAGCCAGTAATATATCATCATTCCCAAAGCGCTGTTCTATGCAGTATGAAACAGACCAAAGAGAGGAGTCGAGCACCATGTGCAACCTGAGTGAAGGTATTGTAGATAGAGTAACTGAAAGAGTGACTAAATCCGTAACCGATTCTGTCACTAAATCCGTAACCAAATCCGTAACTGACTCCGTAACCAAATCCGTAACCAAATCCGTAACAAGGCAGAAAACAATTGAAGATGTAAGAAATGTGATGGTCAATTTGAGGCTGGATATCAACCAGGCCATGGATGCGCTGAACGTCCCCACGGAAATGAGGGCTGATGTCCGTAAAGCCCTTGGGAAATAGACTGGAGTTGAACACCATGTGCAACCTGAGTGAAGGTATTGTAGATAGAGTAACCGAGAGAGTAACTAAATCAGTAACCAAATCCGTAACCGACTCCGTAACTAAATCCGTAACAAAGCAGAGAACGATTGAGAATGTCAGAAATCTGATGATATCTACCGGCTGGAGTTCGGACAAGGCCATGGATGCTCTCAGAATACCGAAAGAGTTAAGAGATGAAATCCGTATGGCTGTGAGCCGGTAATTTTCTGTAAATAAAAAGCCCTGCTTATGATGAGCAGGGTCTTTTTCTATGAAATCAAAAATTCAGAATTTTTCATTGCAGGGGGTCAAAAAATGAGAAGTCCTGCGATATTAGCAGCCAGAGGGCAGGAAAAGCCTCATGAGAATGATACATCCGATTTCAGCAGCCTTCTACCATATCCGCGGTAAGGTGGAAGGCCGAGGAATGAAGAAATATCATGGAAATTTCCCCTTCTCTTTCCTCCACATCTGTAAAACAGGCCGATAAATGCAGGAAAATGCAAAACAAAAACAGAAAAGCACTAAGGAAGATGGACGCAGGACTTTTCTCTCCCTGACAGGCTTTTCTGTTCTTTGCGTGGCGTGGATGATGGGGGAATCAGTCATCAACTCCATGTCAAACCTTCTTTGTCACTGATGACGAGTTTGAGTTCGGTAGAAGAGCCTGTTTGTCCACCGCCAGATCCGCTAGTAAACCCTTGAATCACATGATGATCCTCAAAATAAAATTTACCATGATGTGTTCGAAAAAATAAACTCTCCGCAAATATAGATCCGTGAAAAATACAAGTTTCAGCATTGAAATCTACAGAAGCATATGGTGCAAAGATCGTACCTCTAAAAGTATGGTTATATGGAGTAAAAATAAATTGATGATCATAGTAGTTTCCCCACTCTGGATGAAATACTGATTTACCTAAATAGCATATAATAATTGGTCTATCTGTTACATCATCGTCTAGAAAAACTTTCGTCACGTCGCTTTTTCCCTCAAAAAAAATATAGACTGGCTTATCCTTATCCGACTCTGTTTTTGCGGGAATATTCTTTAAATGAACAGTAACACTCGGTTGATTAATATCAATATAATAATAATCATAGCTACTGCTCCTAGATAGTGGGATTTGTACATCCTGACGATCCCAAGAATATACTATCGAATCCGAGGTATATTTATTTTGCTCAGCAATGCTCTGTAAATAATTCCTTGTTTCTACGGTTGCTTCATCATAATTAGAATTCTTTATCAACTGTACTTCTTCGTATAAACTCTTATTATCTTTTACTTCATTGTAAGGTTTGTCTAAAGTTTCAGGTTTAAAGAACTTATATCTTCCATATTGATCATTATTATCTATATAATAGTTATATTTATTTTCATCAGCAACATAGATATGCCCAGAATATCTAGGATAATCTTTACTTGTATTACCTTCATGTTGATCACCATTTATTTCACTCTGATCAGTAAAGCCATTTTTGGTAACAAATAGTGCATCAAAACCACCCTGTTGCTTTTGAGGCACCACAGCTACCGCTTCTACCCCCACATTCATATGATCATAATTGAACATCTTCATAAATGTTGTGTCCGTTTTAGCAGAGAGGTACACCCTGTAATAGGTTTTCGTGCTGTCATTTTGTGTCAAAGGCTTCATCTGATACCTGACTTTTCCCGTACTCCCTTCAGCCAGGTGAGTTTTGAAATAATCATTTCCCAGATTAGCAATAAGGAACCGTTCAGCCTGTGCGTCTGCCTCACCATGTTTATCTACCGTTTCTGTTCCATTATCCCCATACTCCTTAGCTCCAGCCAATGCAGCCGCATCTGCTGCATTCTGCAGTTTCGATTTATAGGCCCAGGCATTTCCCAGATCCACCGCAAAACCGGCACAGAGGAAGATAATGGGAATCATAAGGGCTGTAAACACAAGAAAAGCCCCCTTCTGGGCTTTGGATTTCCACATTTCAAAACGCATAGGGAGCACCTCCATGTACCAACGATGAATAAAAAAGGAGAATCAGATGCCTCGGATAAGCACCAAGGCCAGAGCGGTCAATGTGAAGTAGGGACCGTAGGCGAAGGCGCTTTTTCGTTTCTTTTTTCCCAGAAGCAGGAGCACCAGGGCCGAGAGGCCGCCGAAGATACTGCCTGCCGCCGCCACGAAGATGAGGGCGTCGGTGCCCAGCCAGAGGCCCAGGCAGGCCATCAGTTTGATGTCACCGCCGCCCAGGGCGCTACGAGACAGAATGCCCAGAAGAAGGAACGCCGCCCCGCCCCCTGCCGCCGCCAGGGCGTGGTCCGTGAAGAGGGAGGGGTAAACAGCGGTGAGAGCCATGCCGCCCAGGGCCAGGGGAATCATCATACTGTCAAACAGACAGTACTGTTCAAAATCCGTAGCCGTCATAAGCAGCAGCAGCGCCGTCATAAAGAGCAGAAAGAAAAGGGGCAGTCCTGAGGTCATGAATAGAAACCGGATGCCGCAGGCGAAAAACAGGATACCCAGCGCATAGGGCCGCCACCGCCCCCGCCGTTTCACGTCGTCCGGAAAGGTAAGGATGTCCCGGTTTTTCTCATAAAGAGCCTCTATCCACCGGGAGCCAAAGAAAGAAAGGGCCAGGGACAGGGCCAGTACTAAAAGAGCATACAGATAAAATGAAGTAGTCATAGAATCTCCTTGTCTACTGGTTATATTATATCATAAAGGGCCGCTTCACAGCCCGAGTTCCAAAACGCCTTGTTGTCCACTGTGCACATCCTGCATAGGATGTGCAAGTCGGGCGAAGTAAGGCGCTGCGTAGGGCAGGATTAGAGCAACATCATCATTCTTACCTCCGTACACCCTTTGCCGCTTCGCGGCGTTCCCCTCAAGGGGACACGAGAAAATAGAGGCGCTTTCCCTTTGTCGCCCGACCGATGTGCGGGTGGAAAGGTAGTACGCAGTACCAAAAGGGGGAAGGGTTGTGGTGGCGGCTAACGCCGCTGTTTCTAGCCTCCTTTCACAGGCAGAAGCCCTGCAAAGAGCTTCTGAGCCGGGCTAATATGTGAGCATAGCCTGCACACAAAGGGAACACCTTAAAGCCCGGCCAGCAGGTAACGCCTTTAGGCGGCGGAGGATAGGGCGTCAGTTCTTTTCAAATATTTTCGGACCTATCCTCAGGGCTCCGCCCAGGGGCTGTGAAAAAATGATTGAGTCTCTATCAGATAGTTAGGCACCCCGGCGGCAGACGCCTTATCGTTATTTTGCAAGGAGCAAATTGACACAAACACTCACCCCGCTTCATTGTCATTTCGACCGTAGCCGGTCAGCCGCCAATAGGAAGGCCTCTTATTGTGCAGGCTAGAGGCCAACTTCGGCTGACTTGGAGACTCTATGCAGAGTCTCCACAGAGTGGAGAAATCTCACTCCAAAATGAGACAAGCCACACTGTGACGGGAGATCTCTCGACTCAGAGTCTCAATAGAGCCAAATACCTTTGCCCTCATATCGACATGCAGCTCCGCTCGAGATGACAATTCGGAGAACAGCTTACTGTCATTTTGAGAATTTTTTTGAATCTATAGGCGAAGCAGGAAAAGGGGGCTGTGAAGAAATGATTTATATTTTTTCACAGCCCCCTACGTTACATGCTTCCCCTACTGCTTCTTATATCAATCAATGCATTACGAAAACATCGCCCTTCGGGGCGGCTCCCAGGTGTTATCATAAGAGGGCGCCGTTTATTTCAAAAGGCACCCTACATTCATTTACCATTTACAATTCACCATTTATCATTTCTAAGAGGTGCCCCCTATTCCCATAGGTCTTAAACAACAAAAAAGCAGCCCCGAAGTACTGCTTTTTCCACTTGAAAAGCTCCTGATTCGTCCCATACTGATGCGCGGTAGGGCTCAGGCGTTCTGTTTCAATGAATCGGCCAGGGGTAGCCGCCTAAGCGGAATGTCTGTGTCGTCAAGGAAGAACAGGTATAGCCATGGTTGCCACCAGGATTTCTAGCAGGTTTTTCCTCAGGAGTTTTTCTGTTTTCGGTATACCGGAGAGCGCTGATTCATGAGAAGTTCTTTCCTTTTCCCCTGCCCCTTATAAGGGAAGCGCCTGGCAGGAGGAAATGGATGTCCCTTCGGAGCTCCATCATTGCTCTCTGCATATATAGTACGGAAGAGTAAGGAAAAGTATCAGGGGGCCGCGGAAGCGGACCGGGGTTCATGGGCACGCCCTTTGGGCGTGAGGATTCAGAAGGTTCAAAGGGTTCAGAGGGTTCAGAGGGTTCAGAGGGTTCAGAGGGTTCAGAGGGTTCAGAGGGTGGTGGTGGCGGCTAACGCCGCAAATTTTATAAGCTGCTTCGCAGCGGTGGTGCGCCCTGAAATATGGAAGGGCGCACCACCACCGCCGCCCAAAGGCGGCATTTATATTCATTGCCCGCAGGGCAATCCTTAACCCTCAACCGCGCAGCGGTTGTCAATCCTAAGAACCTTCGGTCCATCGGACCGTCAATCTTGAGAACCCTTTGAACAAAAAAATCGCCTCATAGCGAGGCGATTTTTTGTTCACTATTTCCCAATTACCAGTTTCTGAATTTAGCTGGCGGGTTGTAGAGGCCGCCGGACCAGTCTACCAGGTCTTTCATGTTCTTGGCAGCCAGAAGGTCTCTGGTGGCTTCTGCGGGGTTGATGCCCAGGTCTTCCGGAAGTTTTACGATGCCTTCTTCGCGGAGTTTCTTTGTGATTTCCGGATTTTCCTGTTTGCCTACGTCGGTGTTTCCGGCTACGGCGCGGATGGCGTCCATTCTTTCTTCCATGTTGTGGCATTTATGGAGGTATGCGATACCTACTTCGGAGACGATGTGGGTGAGGTCGTCGGAGTAGATCATGATGGGTTCGAGGTCCAGGTTGGCGTTCTTTTTCAGTGCTACGGCGTCAAGCTGTTCTACGAAGCCCGGGAAGCCTTTGGCTGAAACGGTGGTAATCATCTGGACTACCAGTTTCTTGCCGCGGTTGGCGTCGCCCATGAGTTCGAAGCGGTTGGCCACTTCTTCGCCGGCTTTCTGCCATGCCGGGGTAACGTGACGGCGTCCTTTGGCGTCGCAGCCCATGTTCGGCGCGCCGCCGAAGCCTGCCACGTTGTTCTTGGTGGCGGTGGAGGAGTTGCCGTATTTATCGATCTGCATGGTGGATCCGATGAACATGTCCGCTGCATAGTGGCCTGCTGCCTGGCAGAAGGCTCTGTTGGAGCGCATGGTGCCGTCCGGTCCGATGGCGAAGATGTCGGGGCGGGCTTTAATGTATTCTTCCATGCCCACTTCGGAGCCGAAGGAGTAGACTGCCTGTACCCAGCCGGTTTCAATGGCCGGAATGAGGGTGGGATGCGGGTTCAGTACCCAGTGGGTGCAGATTTTGCCTTTGAGGCCCAGGGATTCGCCGAAGGTAGGGAGGAGGAGTTCTACGGCGGCGGTGTCGAAGCCTACGCCGTGGTTCAGGACTTTGACGCCGTATTCAGCGTAAATGCCTTTGATGGCCATCATGGCTTTCATGATGCGGTCATTGGTAATCTTGGCGGGGTCTCTGGTGAAGAGGGGGTTCAGCATGTAGGGGATTGGGCTTTCAATGACGAAATCTACCCAGTCCGCCGGAATGTCCACTCTCGGGATTTTGTCAACAATCTTATTAACCTGGAAAATGACAATGCCCTGGTTAAATTTGGTTGCTTCTACGATGGCCGGTGTATCTTCTGTGGAGAATCCGGTGTAGATATTTCCGTCTTTATCGGCAGCATCGGCGCAGACCAGGGATACTCTGGGCACCAGGTCGATGAAGTAGCGGGAGTACATTTCCAGATAGGTATGGATGGCGCCCAGTTCGATGCCGTCGTTCTGTACCATCTGGGCCAGCCGTTTGCCCTGGCTGCCGGCATAGGCGAAGTCCAGTTTGCGGGCGATGCCTTTTTCAAACACATCCAGATGTTCCGGGATGGAAAGGGTGGACTGAATCATATGGAGGTCGTGCACCTTGGCGGGATCCACTTCACACAGTTTCTTGGCCAGGAAATCGGCCTGTTTCTGGTTATCCCCTTCGATATTTACCTTGTCGCCGGGGCGGAGGACTGCTTCCAGCAGCTTCACCGTATTGGCGGGGTCTACGATTTTACCATCGGCATAGGGAGCAGCGGCTGCAATGCGGGCAGCGGTGTCGTCTCCTCTGGTATGCCAGTTCTTATTGCACGGTTTGATTTCCAACATAATATCAATCCTTTCTTATGAAATACGATAAGCAGTGTGATGACCTGCAGGACTATTCAGGGTCCGCAGGTTCTTTTTGATTATACAGGTTCTTTCGTTATAAGTCCTTAACTTTTTCAGGTGCAGGGCACCGCCTGGATGCCCCGTGCCCGAAAAGGAAGGGAATCATTCCGGATCCGCCTCCTGTGAGAGATGGGACCGCTTTGAATCCCGGAGCGCTTAGCCGGAATGGATAGTCGTGACCGCCTCAGAAGAAGAGGGTGGTCAGGAAATAGAATACAGAGGGGAACAGCAGGCAGCCCAGGCCGGTGTAGAAGGTGGCGGTCATGGCTGCGTAGGGAACCAGCTTCGGGTTCACTGCTGCCATGCCGGCTGCGGTGCCGGAGGTAGTGCCCATGATGCCGCCGAATGCCATGGCGGACTGGGGGTTGTTAATGGAGAGGGGCTTTGCCACGAAGGGGGTAACCACCATGACCAGTACGGATTTCACCACGCCTGCGGCGATGGAGATGGCGATGACTTCAGAAGAAGCGCCCAGGGCTGCACCGGTAACCGGTCCTACCACGAAGGTAGCAACGCCGGCGCCGATGGTAACCAGGTCGATGGCGCTGGTGTATCCCAGAGGATAAGCCACTGCAATGCCTGCTACCAGGCAGATGAATTCGCCGATGAAAAGGGATGCTACGCCGCGCCAGCCGATTTTCTTGATTTCATGAAGGTCCGCACCGAAGGCAGTGGACACAATGGCAAAGTCTCTGAACATGGCGCCGCCTACCAGACCCATGCCTGCAAAGAGCGGAACGTCAGCAATACCCTTGCTGCCGCCGGTGGTGACACCGCCGATGTAAGCCAGTACCAGGCCCAGGAAAATGGCAATGGCGCTGCCATGTACCCGGCCCTTGGTGAGACCGCCCAGTTTGTAAGCTACGAACATAATGACGCCAAGAAGCATGAAGGCGAAAACCATGCCGTTTTTAACGAATAATTTTGTAATCATTGCTGCAATATCCATGATTTGCCCTCCTTATTTGTGATCTTTGGCCAGTTCACTGTCCGAAACAGGGGTTTCCACACTTTTCTTGGAAAGAACCGGAATGAGCAGGAAGCCCACAACTACTGCCAGCACGCCGCCCAGTACAGCCACCACGCCGCCGGAGAGAGCTGCCGCCACGTTCTGGATGGAGCTCATGGCAACCACGATGGGGATGTACATGGCGCTCCAGAATTTAATGCCCTGTTCTTCCGGTGCCTTCATGTATCCCTTCTGGATAGCCCAGGTGGAAATGATGATGAGGAGCAGCATAGCGAAACCTACGCCGCCGATATTGGCCTTCACTCCCAGAAGCGCCCCCAGCACATCACCGATGATGTTTCCGGCCATGTAGCAGCCGGCCAGCAGAGCAACACCGTAAATAATCATAATAACCCTTCCTTTCTTCTGAAAAACGGCCGTCCCACTCCCAAGAAAAAGGGTGCTTCGTTTTTCAAAAAACTTGGACCTTTGAGGCCACCTATTTGCTATAATAAAAGCAGATAGGACTTATCAAAAATCCTTTTAATTCCTTCGTCCATAGTATACCTGCTTTCTTTGATAAATTAAAAAATTATGAGGCGAGATGCAGGAAACAGGGGGTAAGATGCAAAGAAAATGCATTGATTCGGAAAATCATAAGCTATATGCTATGTGTCAGTAGGAATAAGAACGGTTTATTTTATAGGTCGTAAGAGAGCACTGGTATAGAAACAAAGAGAAGCATTACAAGAGCATTTTCATTATGGCGGAGATTCCCCCCTTTGGTGCCTGCGGCACCACCTTTCCCCCTCTTCGAGGGGGCACAACAAAGCTCCGCTAAACATTTCTTTCATAAGTTGCTTTAATGTAAGCACGGGTTGTTCTGCCACCGCTTGCGGGGTGGCAAAGGAACTGGATTTGTAGGGGAACGGAGTGACCCGAAAATCCAGTGACATGCTTCCCTTTAGGGGAAGTCCCGCGAAATCGGTCAGCCAGACAAAAGGAAAGCGCCTTAATGGGCAGGCTAGGCGCCAACTTTGGCTGACTTGCACATCCTATGCAGAATGTGCACAGGCAAGGGGGAACCTGCTCAATATTGAGCAGAGAGATTGTCTCATTGTGTTAATATTCGACTTCTTTTTCTATGACAAAAGGAATCCCATCATGAAACCGAAGCCATTGAACCCCAAACTCAAGAAAAGAGCCCGCAGTATGCGAAAATGTATGACACCTCAGGAATCGCGTATGTGGATATACTGCCTGAAAAGGCTTCCTTTCCATTTCAGAAGGCAGGATGTATCATCTCCTTTTATTGCTGATTTTAC
>OGZO01003410.1_pt1 | contig 10147 bp, 10 predicted proteins | sample 1576721 | NCBI WGS metagenome assembly OGZO01 (sample SAMEA3541516, study PRJEB24748) | human gut metagenome | biome: human gut; feature: human-associated habitat; material: faeces | place: China | collected 2012 | reverse complement strand
TGCCTTTAAAGCAGTCCACTGCTTGAAGAAGAGATACTGGAGCATCTTGTAGAAGTTTACAATTTCATTGTTTAAGACAGCTTCGGAAAATAACCGAGTTGTAAAAGTTCTCACCGATGAAAAACAGTTGTCTGGTGAACTTCGTAACCAGACAAGCGTTTTGAGTCCTAAGATTCGGATTGAATCGGCAGAGAATATTGCAGGTTACAACTACTGTTATATTCCAGAGTTCGGGCGCTATTACTACATCGTGGATATTACGTCCGTAAGGACGCGGGTATGGGAAGTGTCCATGCGGTGCGATGTTCTTATGAGTTATAAGGATGAAATTCAAGGATTGAATGTAATCCTCGATAACACACAGGAAACAGGATTGAGCAACTATCTGGCAAGTCCTAACTGGGTTAATCTCGTAAAGACTAAGACGGACATTAGAGTGTTTCCGTCTGGGTTGAGCGAGCAGGGTGAGTTTATTCTGATTACGGCGGGGGGTGATTCTTAATGGCTAGTTATAATGATATGGCGAGGACTGTTCTTGACTTCTATACTAATCCTAATGATTTAGTACAGTATGGCGGTTGGGAAACTGTTTTCAAACCTGGAAATGAATATAATCTTGAACAGGCTTATAACGCTATCCGTAGTAATCCGAATATTCAGGTTATCGAACGCACTGATGGAACTATTGTTGGATGGTGGAATAAATCTACCGGGTCTGAAAACATTATCAGGGACATTGGTAGTGTTTCTAATAGTAACACGATTGGCGGAACTAATCAATCTACTGCTTTAACAAATATTCAAACTTCTCCGGCGGTAACACAGACTTCTTCTGGAAGTTTTACATTTGCAAATTCTCCCCGGACTGTAAGCGGCAAACTTCTGGCCAATGGCGGTGTAGCCCCTGCTATTGCCGCTGTTGCTACAGGTCTTAGTCTTGGTGCTACTATTGACAAAGCTCTTTATGCTGCTAAGCCCGGATTTTTGTCGGATGAACAACTTGAAACTTTGAATCCAGACAACTGGAAACAAATTTCTAGTATTGTCGATGAACAATGGACGGCCATGGGATACCCTACCATTGGTAAAATTGGTCGTAAAGTTTTCGATACGATTCTTGGAGTTGATAGCACCGATAACAGCACACAGATGTACATTGATGAAGATGCTTATGCGTATATGGCGTGGTATTTGCAAACGCAAGCATTATTTAACACCAGTATAGAGTATCCGTCTTATACAGCAGGCCAGCGAGTCAAATATATTGGCATATCGTTCGATGATGTTGAAAAAGTAGTTGTAGCTAATTCTATGCCAGAAGATGATACTCCGCCGTATTCACGAGCAATGGTAGATAACTTACTAAATCATTTCGGTATTCCATATCCTAATGATTTATTTAAGTTATTATATTTTGGAACTTCTGGTAGTGGGAGACCTTCTTTAGCGGAAATTGATATATTTATATCTGATTCACATCCCTATGATGGGGTAGTACAGTTTACCTCGGACAATATACCTTATATTTACTATCCGAAGAGAATTGATAAATATAGCATACGTTATAATATAGCCGGTACTATATTATATGACCATGTTACTGACTCCGGTATAAGTGCGTATCTTAAACCTAATATATATAATAGAGGTCACGCGTGTGAATTTAGTAATTTCGGAAATGTGTTACTGCCAACTCCAGGCGTAGGCACTCAACCGGGCGCTACAACTCCAAACCTCTCTACTGCTACTAACCTTGAATCCTTCAAGACTCTCCTCAAACAACAGTATCCAGACGTCTGGACTAATTCGGTATCTCGTCAGGTTCTTCAGCCAGACGGTACTCTTAAAACATTTACCTATGTTCCTGTTCCTACCCCTGACGCTACTAACTGGATGGATACTGAACCCACTGGTGACGGTTCTCAGCAGAGCCAAAAAGATACTGTAGTTAATCCTGATATGAGCGATTCCATTAAGGATACTATTTCTTCGTCTGGTTCTACTGGTCCCACTACTCCTAACCCGCCCGATACCGGTGGTGGCGATTCCCCTACAGTTGTTCCTCCTGTTGGTAAAGCATCCTCTTTGTGGTCGATTTACAATCCGACTCTGGAGCAGGTAAATCAGTTCGGTTCGTGGCTGTGGTCGTCCAACTTCGTTGAACAGTTAAAGAAATTGTTCAATGACCCCATGCAGGCAATCATCGGACTTCACAAAGTTTACAGTCCAGTCCAGACGTCTGGACTAGGTACTATCAAATGTGGATACCTCGATTCTCAAGTTCCTAGTAAACTTGTTAGTGAACAGTATGTAACTGTTGATTGCGGTTCTGTTGACTTGCAGGAGTATTTCGGAAACGTGTTCGATTATCCGCCGTATACTGAAGTGTCCATCTACTTGCCGTTCATCGGTGTGCGCCAGCTTGACCCGTCCGACGTTATGCGTTCCACTATCTCTGTCAAATACCACATTGACGTTTTGACTGGTGCGTGTCTTGCTGAAGTAAATGTACAACGCGATGCCGCAGGTGGTACTCTGTACACGTTCAGCGGTGACGCGGCCGTTCGGTATCCTGTTTCCAGCGGCTCATACATGGGCATTGTTAGCGGGCTTATCGGTGTAGCCACTAGCATTGTTAGTGGCAATCTGTTACCTGCTCTCGGCGGAGCTACCAGACTTCACACTAATGTTGACCGTTCCGGCTCGTTCACAGGCAACTCTGGTGCTATGGGGTCTAAAGTCCCGTATCTTATTATTTCTCGTCCGCAGACGGCTATGGCTCAGAACTTTGAAACCCTGTCTGGTTATCCGTCTAATACATTTACTCCGTTGTCGGCTTGCAAAGGATTCACGCAGGTTAAATATTGCCACGTTGAAAACCTTAATGCTACCGACGCGGAAAAACAAGAGATTGAGCAGTTGCTCAAGGAAGGAGTGATTCTCTAATGGGAATTCAGAGTAATGGTGAATGGTTGTTTGACTGGCCTATTGATGCCCCGCATCAGCTGACTCGCGGGTTCATCAATGACGGCAACGGTTTGGACATTGTCACCGAGACAGTCCAGACGTCTGGACTGAAACCAATCTACGCCGCGGAATCTGGGCGCGTTGACCAGCTCCAGTATTGGAACGGCAGAACCAAAACCGGTATGCAGTCCTACGGCAACATGGTTCGGTTGAACCACGGTCACTTCGAGGGCGGCCTACTTCAGTCGCGCTACGCGCACATGTCCCGTATTCTGGTTAAGCAGGGACAGAATGTTTACCGCGGTCAGATTATCGGGTACATGGGTTCGACTGGCAACGCGACTGGCCAGCACCTGCACTTCGAGGTTATCTGGAAGGGCAAGCGGTGGAATCCGCTGAACTGGCTCGACGACAACTTCGTCAACAAATACACCAGCGTGGTGAATGGCGTCTACCATTCCGTTAAGCGTGACAGCACGGTGAACCTGTACTATATCAACGCCGGGCCGCTGTCGGCTGGTGACTTCAAGACAGTCACCGAGTTGCTGAAGAAACTCGGCATCAACTACACTACCAAATAACAATAGCCCCAGTCCAGACGTCTGGACTGGGGCTATTGTTATAAGTATTTGTCAATAATCATTAGTATGGTATTCAGTCTTACGGCTAAGGCTTTAGTCATTTTCTCGGAACCTAATTGATGGTAAACATCAATCTTATGATTGAGTTCGTCACACTCCTTCTTTAGAGCCGCTTTGAGCTTTGGAAGGTCGTTGCGACTTTCAGATGAATTGAAGTATTCTTCTTCAGTTAATATGTACATCATAACTGTACTCACTCTCCCTTCTGACACCTCTCAAATTCTTCTATAACGCGGTCAAGTTCGTCTAGTCTAGCATATTCATAGGTTACCATATCATAGTTTTCATCATTATCAAAGAAATTGATACTAACCTTGATGGAGTTTCTTTCTCTAGCTAACCAAGATTTAAATGCCGATATATCCATATGGACTTACTCTCCCTTCTGGCACCACATTATATAGTTGCGGACGATTTCACCTACAGTGTTATCCTGATAGAACACTTTTTCCTTGCTGAAGAACGAGCAGATTTTCCGCTCCCTATCGTCCGTCGGTTTGGTAATCTTACGACGGCGGTTAGGTAACGGCGAATAGTCAGGGCTGTAAATCAGCTCATGGTCGGGGTCTTTCAGTTCACTGGTCTTGCGATGAATGAACGTGAACAGTACATCGTTATCCCGTTCGTCTTTTGTGAAGATAATTTCGCACTGTAACATCTCGCGGTCAAAGATTATAAAGTACGTGTACAACACGTCACGCGGTTTATATTTGCATGGGCAGTGCGGATAGATTGCAATTTCCCATGCACCGCCTGTAATCATAGACAACTTGGGATTGTTAAAGGCAAAATACTTATCGGACTTCTTACCCTCTTTGTTAGGCGAGTCCGTGTATTCGACGGCAACCGTCAATCCACTTTCGCCGTACTCATAAACGTCAATGTCGCCCTTCTTCATCTCTTTAATATGAGTCAGGCCCATCTCTGCAAAGTACGGGCAATACTGGTTGACTGTGTTACCCATCATGAATATCTTAACGTTGTCGCGTTCACGGATAATTGTAGACAAAACATTCATGAACAGGACGAACTCGTTGGGCAGATAGTAACTGCGAGTCAAAAATTCATCTAAAACCGCGTTTACGATTCCGTCATAGTTGGTTGACTTATCATGCTCCATTGCGCTGATTGCGAATGAGTAGGCAAACGGCGTCAACGACTCAACATCTTTGTTGAGCGTTTCATCGAACTTTGCCAGATACCACGCGCCGCCTTTGTAGTTAATGTGGTCGAACTGGCCTCCAGTCCACTTCGCCAACTCGCCATTGTTTACGCAACCATCCCACATTGTCTTAGCTCGTTTTCCTTTGAAGTCGTCTTGCCATCGACGAATCCATGCAGTTTGTCCTTTACCTGCTATATAGTCTTTTATGCAATATTCCTGTACTGCATAGGTTTTACCGTTGGAACGCTCTCCAAACATCACATTATAAGTGGCGTTCTTTTGGAGAATGTTTTTCAATCGGTAATATTTGGTTTTCTTTTTTGGTCCAGTTGACTGGACCGTATCACTTCTCATAGGTTTGCACCCCCAATAGATATTTGATGTACTCTGCGGACATTGAGAACGTGTAATCGGTTGGTTCCATGTGTATACCTGACGGTGTATAGAACTCAGCAGTTTCTCCTAGATAATCTGTTACTAACCCGTGCTGTTCATCATCAATATAAGTAAGTGTATTTTTACCTGTGTATCCCGGTGGAATGTAAAGACCCTCTGCAAAGGCATCAAATATATTATCACCGTATTTTTTCAATAGGTATGGCATTGCAGTACCCTTATTTACACCGGATGTTGTAAGGTTAATCTTACCATCTTTTTCCACCAAGTACCGTTTTGCGCCTATCGTTTTAAAACGAGAGTAAACACCCTCGTTATCCCATACGCCTAGGACTTTTTCAACACCTTTAATGGTTTTCGGCTTATATGACGACTTTGGCAATTTGTGGAACTCCATTGCGGCATCGAGTTTACGAATGACGACTTTGTTGTACTCCTCGATGTAATCCATATGATTTTCTGGGTGCAGGACTTTGATACTGTCGGTATCAGAATACACATAATCCTCTCCGACGGCATAAATCCCACTAAAAAGATTTCGTCTAGCATATGCAGTTACCCATACACCCCAAGGATAGAACAAGAATCTACGAGCGGATTTATTGTACTTCTCGATTGCTTCTTCAATATTCGGCTTTTGCTTTTCCCAGTCCAGTTGACTGGAATCATCGTAGATAATCTCGTCCCGACAAATATCGGTGACTGTCATACCATACGCCGCATTTACCATTTCCTTAGAGCCTAGATATTCCACTTCCTTTCCTTCTACACCTTTAAGTGTAGTTTTATCCTGATACAATTTCAGAATGGATTTAACAAAGTCAGTCGGTAAATATCCCTTAGGATAGCGAACAAAGTTTCCAATTTTAGCATCTTCCCAATGATAAAAATGCTTATAAACATCCCAATCCAAATTTGTAATAGTGGTGCGTAAAAGGTCAGCCGATACTACACGACCATTATCGACAACACGGTTAATTGCTACTTGACATTTAGACAGTGAAATCGGATGTTCGATGTAGGTTATAGATTCAATGTTTTTAAATTCAACATCAAACATACAACAGTAATTCTTTAAACACCTTTCAAATTGTTCTGAGGATGTTATTTGAATATGTTCCCCACGACCCATGGGATACTTTTCTGAAATCATAACATAGGGGTACGATGATGTAAAGTCGAACGAACCGACATTTTCAAGAGTTTTGCCAGAGTACATGGCATTAGCGTGAGTAAATCCGCCTTGAAACGCACATTTTAGTTGGTTGTATTCATCTGGTGTAAGAGTCAAATTCCGCATAAGTTGGCGATACTGCTTATATTTCCATCCACCGCGTTTGTGCGACTTATACAGATAAAAGCAATTATTACGGCAATAATTACGAACATACCCGGTTTTGGTCAACGGTATTTTCGTAATATCGCCGTCAGATTCTATTTTCTCTTGAATATACGCCATTACAACCAGAACATCGTGAACGCAATATTGCCATTCTTTTTCAGTCAACGGAGTTTTACTGTGCCGTACTTTGGAATAATCCAAGTCACCAGACATTTTTTCAACTTTGTATTTCTGTAAATTTTTGCCCACAGTTTCCAAGTTGTAACCAGATAACTTGTAAGAACAGCGGTACTCGATGCCCGACTTAGTTATTGCATATACTGGTTTACGAACATCTAGCGAGAATACTTTATCCCATTCAAAGATTTTCCGCATGAACTGAAATTCATATGACAAGTTATGAACATATACAATTAGATGAACATTTTCAGATGTTCCGAATAAGTTTTCTACATTTCTAATCAACTCCTCATATTCTTCCCACGTTCTTCCGACGGTTACTATTCCGTTTATTCCGAAGGACCATTCGTAAGTTAGCGACATTTTTAGTCCAGACGACTGGACAGACGACGTTTCAATATCGAACGACGCGGGAACATTAAAATATTTAATTTTCTTATTCGTTCCTATTAGGTCGTAGGAAACTATTTGCCGTTCGATTTCGGACAGAAATTCATCGTTAGACCTAATTCTGTCCGAAAGACCAAAAGTCGTCTGGTTCATTCACAGGTTCCTGCCCCTCAATCATTCTTGTGATTTTGTTAAGAATTTCATCTTCATTTCGCCCTGCTGTAATTTCATCAAAAATAAAATTCTGCATATTATCACTTCCGAACTGCTGTTTCATGAACACATCAGAACCGGGTATTTCGCCGTTCTCAATTTTGTTGTAAATGTCCCAGAATAAATGCTGCTTTTCCGGCCCTAATGTAACCATGGTTGCTTGAAGGCGAAAAATATTTTCTTGTACTTCCAGCGCTCCCTTTACGGTTCCGGATTTCTGCGCCCATAGGTCTTGAACTGCCGCATACTGTTTCCACAACTCATTGGTTTCTTTGCCTTTGACGCCAAATTTTTTTATTCCAGTTGACTGGACGTGTCTTAGAGCGGTTGGAGTGAATTCAAGTTTTGACAAGGATTTAACTCTTTTATTAGCGGCGGAAAAAACCTGAGATAGGTATTTTCTTGTTTCCTTCTCAGGTAGACGGCGGAGTTGTTGGACTCCCATTTGAAGAATTTCTTCTGTTGTTATTTTTGCCATTGCGAACTACCCCCTTTATTTTATCCAAGTCGTCACTTTTGAGAATCTCGGAAACGTAAAATAAAAGTATTCTAGACGAAAAATTACGCCCACACTCAAAATTGGAAATATTCTGCTGTGTAGTAGATATATAATCTGCTATGTAATACTGAGAAACTCCCGATTCTTTACGGGCTTCAGCGCAGATTTTGGCAATCTTTTTATAATCCATAAAACAAAAGGGAGTCCAGTCGACTGGACTCCCTTAGTCACCTCACTTTCAGAATCAGACGACGGTGATGGTGGTAACGTTGTTGCCGTTCTTGGTCTTGGCTTCGGTGAACTTCAGCTTGACGCCGCCGGCCTTTGCCAGCGCGGTAGAGGCCGCCTCGGGGTCGCCAGCGAACCCAGCCGCCCATGCCACGCACATCTTGGAGAGGACGGTGCCGCCGTTGTAGTATTTGGTATCGTCCTCGTTGAACGTCACGACGGCAAAAGACTTGTCGTCGATGGTGGCGAAGTCGAACGCGTTTACGGTGATACCGTCGGGGAACTGCTGAATGAGGTCGTGGGTGGAGATCTTTTCGCGGTCATTCTGAAGGGTAGACAGCAGGGTGGAATCGAGAGCAGCTTTACGGAAGTCGAACATAATATTATTTCCTTTCTTTGTGGCCGTCAGGCCGGTTTTATTTATCAAGCCCAGTTGACTGGACTCGAATCGGAGTGAAATCGGGACAGGACTGACTTAGTTTGTCCTCGGGGCAGTCCAGGTTGTGATGCGTTAGATTACAGCAGTAAACGTGTTTTAACTGCTCCGCACACTTCCAGCAGATGCACTTATAGTCACAGTACCTAGCACTAGGAATCACGGGTCAATCACCGCCGCTAAGTAAAATGCCACGATGCCGAAAGGTAACGCGAAATAGGGAACTACTTCATACTGGAACCACTGAAACTTTTCTTTCAGCGAAAATTTATCTTTCATCGAAATTTACCTCAGGTGGGTGTTTTGGTCAGGCGGTTGTTTTCTGGAACTGGTCCAGACGACTGGACTTACCGCGACACTCACTGCATTCATAAAATGCGCGATAGTATCCAGCCAGAAATACTCCCAAAAGTTGTCAACAACCTATGGTTGTGAGTCAACAACTTATGGTTGTAAATCCAGTTTATGCCAAAACTGGAAAATACTGGGTATTAGCAGTCGATGCAATGGAGTGCTAACAAATTGTTGGCAGTCTGAGCTATGGAGTGCTAACGGTCCAGACAAATGGACCTACACCTGTTCATGTGAACAAATGTGCATATATTGGGGTCAAAAAGTGGCCGGCCCATTTGGGCCGGTCTTATTCGGTTTACTTGCGCGGGGTGACGGTCAAAACAACCTTAGCACCGGGGGCAGTTGCCAACGGAAGCATCTTCTTAATGCGAGTGTGCACCATATCCAACTTGCATTTGAGGTTTTCAGACTTTACCGTCACGTTGCCGCCGTTCCCGTCCGGTGCGATGACAGCGACGTCAATAGTGTAGACGTCCGGCGGGAACTTCTCCGCCGTGTCCGCGGTGGTAGTGTCGCCCTCGCTGTTGCTGTCGCCGTCAACCTCTTTAGATTCAGCGTCGGCGGCAATCTCTTTACCGTTCAACTTGTCAATCTGCTTTTTCAACTTTTTGACGGGTGTGAGAGCGTTAACCGTTCCGTCCGCAATAAGTTTGCGGGCCTGCGTCTCACTTTCGCAGGATTCAAGCAACTGCACCATTGCAGACAAACTAATGGCATTGCCGTTGCTGTCCTGTGCCGCGTCTGCGTTGCCCTTGAGGAACTTGCCCACGCGCTGGAGGTTCATGGCCTGCGACTTGCTGTATTTGCGCACCTGCTGGAGATAATCGGCGGCACTTGCAAGCCCCATTGCGGCAGATGTTCCGTCATGGTCGGCAGTGTATACCAAGCAAGCCATCTGCACCCCGGCAAGTCTGCCGACGTTCTCAAGACGGGAAACAGCGCCGTCGAAAGCCTGAACCTTCGGGTTCTGCATGATGATTTCTTTCTGGTTAGCGGTCAATTTGTTGGTCTTTTCCATGGTGTTTTCCTTTCTGTCCAGTTGTCTGGACTATGCAAATTGTACATGGGTATACTACAACTACTGGTTGTATATCCTACAACCTATCGTTTTGACTCCGGGTTTCTGTCTTTGTTCTCTTTCCCTTTGTCTGTATATAGTATACCACAATAAACCGTGGTTGTCAATGAACAAATTGTTAACATTTTGCATAAACCAATGAATGTTTATACAATCATATACAAGTGTATTGAGTCAAAATTTAATTGACTGAATCGCTGGAAAATAATGGGGCAAATCCTGATCCTGCTGGCAATGGGCGCGACGCTGGTAATGCTT
>OGZO01003398.1_pt1 | contig 10165 bp, 6 predicted proteins | sample 1576721 | NCBI WGS metagenome assembly OGZO01 (sample SAMEA3541516, study PRJEB24748) | human gut metagenome | biome: human gut; feature: human-associated habitat; material: faeces | place: China | collected 2012 | reverse complement strand
CCCTGGAGCTGGACCGCGAGGTGCTGGACATCTCCATCACCCCCAACCGCGCCGACTGTCTCTCCGTGCTGGGCCTGGCCCGCGAGACCGCCCTGGCCTTCAACCTGCCCCTGACCATCCCCGAACTGCCCCTGTGCGAGGACGGCCCGGCCCGCGACCTGCCCAGCGTGGAAGTCAGCGATCCCGAGCTGTGCAACCTTTACGCCGGCCGCGTCATCGCCGGCGTCAAGATCGCTCCCTCGCCCATGCGCATCCGTCACCGTCTGCATGCCGTGGGCGTGCGTCCCATCTCCAACATCGTGGACGTGACCAACTACATCCTCTTCGAATGCGGCCAGCCCCTGCATTCCTTCGACCTGGACAAGCTGCGCGGCAACCGCATCATCGTCAGCCCCGCCGCCCAGGGCGAGAAGATCGTCACCCTGGACGGCCAGGAACGCACCCTCGATCCCCGTGACCTCTGCATCCGCGACGCCGAACGCGCCGTGGCCCTGGCCGGTGTCATGGGTGGCCAGGCCACCGAGATCGACGATGCCAGCACCAACGTCTTCCTGGAAAGCGCCGTGTTCCGTCCCGGCACCATCCGCAAGACCTCGCGCCGTCTGGGCCTGTCGTCCGAATCCTCCTACCGCTTCGAACGCGGCATCGACCACAAGCGCTCCATCTGGGCCCTGGACCGTGCCTGCGCCATGATGGTGGCCGCTGCCGGCGGCAAGGTCTGCCCCGGCTACACCCTGGCCGAGCCCAAGCCCTTCGTGCCCGTGCAGATCGAGTTCCGTCCCGCCCGCGCCAACGCCCTGCTGGGCGTGGAACTGAGCCGCGACTTCGACGAGAAGGTGCTCTCCGGCATGGGCTGCGCCATCGAGAAGACCAGCGACGACAGCTGGCAGGTCACCCAGCCCAGCTGGCGCCCCGACCTGACCCGCGAAGCCGACCTCATCGAAGAAGTGGGCCGTGTGCACGGTCTGGACACCATCGCCCCCGAACTGCCCGCCTTCCTGCAGGATCTGGGCCGCGCCGGCGAACCCATGTCCACCTTCCAGTTCTGGTCCCGCCTGCGCCACTGGGGCGCCGGTCTGGGCCTCAACGAAGCCGTCAACTACAGCTTCGTGGGCCACAAGGATCTGGACCTGCTGGGCCTGCCCGCCGAAGGCCGCATCTCCATCATGAACCCGCTCTCCGCCGAACAGGATGCCCTGCGCACCGTGCTGGCCCCCGGCCTGCTGCATGACCTGCGCAACAACCTGGCCCAGGGCGCCGCGGGCGTGCGCCTGTTCGAGCTGGCCAACACCTTCACGGCCGCTCCCAGCGACGATCCCCACGCCACCGGCGCCAGCGAGACCGGCATGCTGGGCGTGCTCCTCTACGGCCAGCGCCACGACAGCGCCTGGCCGCATGTGGAAGCCGACATGGATTACAGCGACCTCAAGGGCATCGTGGAGCACCTGCTGCACTTCCTCAACCTGTCCGCCCCCGTGTGCGAACTGGCCGAGAGCCACCCCTACCTGCTGCCCTGCGTGCGCCTGAGCGTGGACGGCACCGAGGTGGGCGTCATGGGCCGCGTGCGTCCCGAGATGGCCGACAGCTTCCACGCCCGCAAGGACGTCTGGCTGGCCGAGCTCAACCTCGATGTGCTGCGCCGCCTGCATGATGCCGCCCAGGTGCGTTTCCAGAGCCTGGCCGTCTTCCCGCCGGTGCGCCGCGACATCACCGTGGCCGCCCCTGTGGGCGTGACCGTGGGCGCCATCCTGGACCAGATCATGGGCCAGAAGCAGCCCCTGCTGGAAGGCGCCGTGCTGGTGGACAGCTTCAGCCCCGAAGGCAGCGACGAACGCAACCTCACCTTCCGCCTGACCTTCCGTCACGCCGAGCGCACCCTCAAGGATGCGGAAGTGGACAAAGTGCGGGAAAAGGTGGCACAATCCCTGGTGCAGGAGCTGGGCGTACGCATCTAGCCCCCTGCCCCTTCCGTACCGGGCGAGCCGTGCCCGCCCCGTGACGGAAGTGCTGCTGATACGGTATTCCACGGGCTGCGGCCCCCTTGCGGGGCCGCGGTCCGTGGCGCTGCGTGCGGCCCCGGCCCGCGCGGTGAAACCCGCAAGAGAGGGAGCATGTCGGAAAAACTCTACAAGATCGGCCAAGCCGCCGCCCTGCTCAACCTCAATACTTCCGTGCTGCGTTTCTGGGAAACGGTGTTCCCCCAGCTGACTCCCCGGCGTACGGACTCGGGCCAGCGTTTCTACACCGAAGAGGACATGGCCCTACTGCGCCGCATCCAGCAGCTGCTGCACCAGAAGGGCATGACCATAGAAGGCGCGCGCCGCATCCTGGACGGCAGCGCCACCCTGGACGAGGTCCTGCCGGAACGCGCCGCCAGCAAGCGCGATCCGGCCCTGATGCTGAAGCTGAAAAACGAGCTGACCGAGCTGCGCCGCGTTCTGGCCGGCCGGTGATCCCCTGTCCTGCCGCTCCGGCAGTACGCCGCGGCGGTCCTGCACGACAGGCAGCGCACCACAGGATGCCGCATGATCCTTTCTCCTTCCCTGCTCTCCGCCGATTTCTCCCGTCTGGCCGACGAGCTCGCCGCCCTTGAGGCCGCGGGCATCTCCTGGCTGCACCTGGACATCATGGACGGGGCCTTCGTGCCCAATATCACCTTTGGCCAGCCCGTCATCAAAAGCCTGCGCAAACGCAGCAGCAAACTTTTCTTCGACGTGCACCTCATGATCGAGGAGCCCGCCCGCTATCTGGAATCCTTCCGTGATGCCGGGGCCGACATGCTGGTCATCCATGCCGAGGCCGACCGCCACCCCCAGCGCACCCTCAGCGAGATCCGCCGCCTGGGCATGAAAGCCGGTCTGGCCTTCAACCCCGGTACGGACATCGCCTCCCTGCGCTGGCTGGCCCCCGATCTGGACATGGTGCTGGTCATGAGCGTGAACCCCGGCTTCTCCGGCCAGAAGTTCATCCCCCAGAGCTTCGACAAGATCCGCGCCACCCGCGCCATGCTCAACGCCGCCGGTGCCGGGGACGTGCTCATCCAGGTGGACGGCGGCGCCTGCCCCGAGAACACCGCACAGCTGGTGGCCGCCGGTGCCGACGTACTGGTCTCGGGCTCGGCCTTCTTCGGCCATCCGCCCTATGACCAGTGCCATCAGAAATTCCAGGCCGCCGCCCAGGCTGCGGCCGATAATGCCCACAATGCCCGTTGCGCTGCGGCCGCCCTGTGGCAGCCCGGCCGCGCCCTGAAAAAATAACTCAACAAAGGACCGCATCATGCCTACCCGCAGACAGTGTGCCAACGCCATCCGCGCCCTTGCCATCGACGCCATCGAGAAGTCCCGTTCCGGTCATCCCGGCGCCCCCCTGGGCATGGCCGACATGGCCGAAGCCCTCTGGCGCCACGGCTTCAAACACAATCCCGCCAATCCCGGCTGGATGGATCGTGACCGCTTCGTGCTGTCCAACGGTCACGCCTCCATGCTGCTCTATGCCGTGCTGCACCTCACCGGCTACGACCTGAGCATGGACGACATCCGCAACTTCCGCCAGCTGGGCTCCCGCACCCCCGGCCATCCCGAATGCGACGTGACCCCCGGCGTGGAAATGACCACCGGTCCCCTGGGTCAGGGCATCTCGTCCGCCGTGGGCATGGCCCTGGCCGAAAAGATGCTGGCCACCCGCTTCAACACCCCCGAGCACACGGTCATCGACCACCACACCTACGTGTTCCTCGGTGACGGCTGCCTCATGGAAGGCGTGTCCCACGAAGCCTGCTCCCTGGCCGGCGTGTGGGGCCTGGGCAAGCTCATCGCCCTGTACGACTCCAACGGCATCTCCATCGACGGCAAGATCGACGGCTGGTTCACCGAAGACGTGGCCGCCCGCTACAAAGCCTACGGCTGGCAGGTCATCGGTCCCGTGGACGGCCATGACGCCGAGGCCCTGGACGCCGCCCTGGCCGAAGCCCGCGCCGACGCCGAGCATCCCAGCCTCATCATCTGCAAGACCCACATCGGTTTCGGTTCCTCCAAGGCCGACTCCGCCTCCTGCCACGGCTCGCCCCTGGGCGTGGACGTGGCCGCCGCCACCTGTGCCGCTCTGGAATGGCATCAGCCCGCTTTCTCCGTGCCGGACGACATCGCCGCCGCCTGGGACGCCCGTGAAGCCGGCAAGAAGGCCGAAGCCGAATGGCAGGCCCGTTTCGACGCCTACCGCGCCGCCTGTCCCGAGCTGGCCGCCGAACTGGAACGCCGCATGAAGGGCGATCTGCCCGCTGACTGGGCCGACATCGCCGCCGCCATGGTCAAGAAGGCCGTGGAAGCCGGTGAGAGCATCGCCACCCGCGTGGCCTCCAAGAAGGCCCTGGAAGAACTGGTGGGCAACCTGCCCGAGATGCTGGGCGGTTCCGCCGACCTGACCGGTTCCGTGGGCACCAAGACCAGCCATTCCGTGAACTTCGATCCCGCCACCTGCACCGGCAACTATCTGGCCTACGGTGTGCGCGAGTTCGGCATGAGCGCCATCATGAACGGTCTGGCCCTGCACGGCGGCTTCATCCCCTACGCCGGCACCTTCATGGTCTTCTCCGATTACGCCAAGAACGCCCTGCGTCTGGCGGCCCTCATGGGCACCCGTGCGGTCTGGGTCTTCACCCACGACTCCATCGGTGTGGGCGAAGACGGCCCCACCCACCAGCCCATCGAACAGGTGCCCGGTCTGCGCCTCATGCCCGGCCTGGATGTCTGGCGTCCCTGCGACACCGTGGAGACCGCCGTTGCCTGGCAGTGCGCCCTGGAGAACGCCCACCGTCCCACCTGCCTCTCGCTCTCGCGCCAGAACCTGCCCTTCGTCAGCCGCGACGAGGCCCAGGTGCAGGCCATCGCCCGCGGCGGCTACGTGCTGCGTGACTGCGACGGCACCCCCGAGCTCATCCTCATGGCCACCGGCTCCGAAGTGGGCATCACCCTTGAGGCCGCCGAGGCCCTGACCGCCGAAGGCCGCAAGGTGCGCGTGGTCTCCATGCCCTGCTGCGAGCGCTTCGACGCCCAGGATGCCGCCTATCGCGAAAGCGTGCTGCCCGCCGCCGTGCGTGCCCGCGTGGCCGTGGAAGCCGCTGCCGCCGACTACTGGCGCAAGTATGTGGGCCTGGACGGTGCCGTGCTCGGCATGACCACCTTCGGTGCCTCCGGCCCGGGCAAGGCCCTGGCCGAACACTTCGGCTTCACCTCCGCCCACCTGGCCGACATGGCCCGCCAGCTGCTGGGCTAAGAGCTGACATGAGCTGTTGCGGAGAGAGGCCTGTGCTTTAGGGCCCCCTCCCCAAACGTGTGAAACCAAGGCCCGGGATCACGGGATGGCATATCCCCAGGTCCCGGGCCTTTTTGCGTCCTGCCCAAAGAGGACAAATTCCATGCTGGCGGGCGTGGACGGGATCGGGCCGCAGCAATGTCCCTGCCGCCAAGAGCGGGACGAACATGACCTTGCTTGCCGTACCCCCAAGAGATGCCGGGCCGTATCCCCTGACGGGCCCGACATTCCGAGCAAACAGATATCCTCCTGAGGACATCGCACCATGACGCTTTCCCGTCCGGAGGCGGGACAGCGGTTGCCGGATATTCCGCTACCGGCATCCTCTTTGACCTTTGGGGCCGGGCTGGACTTTCCTCTTCGGGGAACATATCTTTTTGACAAACCGGACGCCGTGTCCCGGCCCTTCCCGGTGATCCCTTCCCTGACAAAAAGGAGGCAGACATGCCCATCAGACTGTTGCAGGACATGGAGTGCAGCGGCAAGACCGTTGTCATCCGCCAGGATCTCAACGTGCCCATGAAGGATGGCCGCATCACCAACGACAAACGTATCCGTGCGGCCCTGCCCGGCATCCGCATGGCGCTGGACAAGGGCGCGGGCGTGGTCCTGCTCTCGCATCTGGGCCGTCCCACCGAAGGCGTGGTGGAAGAAAAGTTCTCCCTGGCGCCGGTGGCTGCCCACCTTTCCGGCCTGCTGGGCCGTCCCGTGAAGCTGGCCGCCGACTTCGACGCCGCCAAGGCCGCTCCCGGTGAAGTGGTGCTGCTGGAGAACATCCGCTTCTTCAAGGGCGAAAAGAAGAACGATCCCGAACTGGCCGCCAAACTGGCCGCTCTGGGCGACATCTATGTCATGGACGCCTTCGGGGCCGCCCACCGCGCCCACTCCTCCACCGAAGGGGCCGTGCGCGCCGCCAAGGTGGCCTGCGCCGGGCCGCTCATGGCCGCCGAGCTGGACGCCTTCGCCAAGGTGCTGGACGCTCCCGCCCGTCCGCTGATGGCCATCATCGGCGGTTCCAAGGTCTCCACCAAGCTGGGCCTGCTGGACAACCTGCTGGGCAAGGTGGATACCCTCATCGTGGGCGGCGGCATCGCCAACACCTTCCTGGCCGCTGCCGGTTACAGCGTGGGCACCTCTCTGTATGAGCCCGAGCTGGTGGACGATGCCAAGAATGTCATGGCCAAGGCCAAGGAACTGGGCAAGACCCTGCCCCTGCCCGTGGACGTGGTCACGGCCAGGGAACTGGCCCCCGGCCAGACCGCCACGGTCTGCGACGTGGACAAGGTGCCCGCTGACGAGATGATCCTGGACGTGGGTCCCAAGACCGTGGAACTGTACGCCGGTCTGTTGCAGAAGGCTGCCACCGTGGTCTGGAACGGCCCCGTGGGCGCCTTTGAGACCGATCCCTTCGGCGCGGGCACCAAGGCCCTGGCCGAAGCCCTGGCGGCTTCCCCCGCCTTCGTGGTGGTGGGCGGCGGCGACTCCGTGGCCGCTGTGGAAAGCTACGGCCTGGCCGACAAGATGGGCTACATCTCCACCGGCGGCGGCGCCTCCCTGGAGCTGCTGGAAGGCAAACTGCTGCCCTCCGTGGCCGCTCTGCAGGATCGCGGCGAATAACTGACGTTTTTCCCGGAGGGGCCCGTCCCCTCCGGGATTTTTTTGTCTCCGGCCCGGGACTCGGGCGTTGACCAGTCCGCGAGTCCGGCGAGTCCGGCCCGCAGAACGCCACAGGGCTGTTGCCCTGCCGCCTCTCCCCCGGCAAGTTTCCCTGCCCTGGAATGGTGAGGGAAAGCTTTCCCGGCCTGTTCTTTCTCTGCCCTGAACGAGTTTTTTTCGTCTTCCGGCCCCGTCAATGCCTCCGGCACGTTGCGCGGACGGCCCGGCTGGGGTATCATCGCGCTGCGTCCGGCAGGGGGAGCCCCTTTGCCGTACCACTGTCCGCGGGCCCCGGGCCCGCCCCCTCTTTTGTCTTTTATGGAGGAAAATGTGCGGCGTTTTTATCAGGAAAGCTGGCAGGGAATCCCGTTTACGTCATTCTCGCACATTTCTTTTTTCCATCTGGCGGAACCCAAGTTTTACGCCACCTTCTATGAAGAGCTGTTCCGGCGCTTCAAGGACTGGGACGATCTGCCCGCCCTCTGGCGGCAGAACAAGCGCAAGGACGCCCAGTGGCTGGCCGCCCGCCTGCGCGAACAGGCCGCCCTGCGTCCTGAAGGTTCCGGCCCGCTGCGTGTGCTCTCCATCGGCAGCGGCGTAGGCTATATGGAGCATTGTCTGGTGGAGGAGATGTCGGCCGACGAGCTGGAGCTGCACGTCAACGAGCCCAGCACCGTCAGCATGCGCTGGCTGCGCCGTCATGTGCCCAACGAGCGCATGTATATCGGCATGCCCCCGGCCTGCCTGCCGCCGGACGTCTTTTATGACGTCATCTATCTTTCGGCCGTGGACTACAGCATCCCCACCCGCGAGCTCCAGCACCTGCTGGGCGAATTGCGGGCACAGCTCGTGCCCGGCGGCCAGCTCATCTGCCTTTCGGCCTCGCTGCTGCAGGAAGACAGCTTCATCGGCAGTTTCGTCAACGCCCTCAAGATCGTCATCCGCGGCTTCCTGCACTTCCTGGGCATCCGCCGCCAGCAGTTCTGGGGCTGGCGCCGTACCCGCGACGAATACCGCGAGCTGCTGCGCAAGGCGGATTTCCGTCATCTGGAAGACGGCTGGCTGGAAGACGGTTTCGAGACCTACTGGATACGCGGCTGTTAGCCCGGCCCGAAGATATCCCTGCTAGATGATCCCGGATGCGCCTGCCGCGTCCGGGATATTTTTTTCCCGGCCGGGACCGGGCAAGGCCGAGCGTACGGCAAGATGGGTGCTGAAACCATCGGGCAGGCACAGGCACAGGGCCCCGGCACGGCCGCCCAGCAGGCTGCGGAAGGCCAGATGCCAGACCGGCTGCTCATCGGGGGTCAAGACGGCCAGACGCGGCAGGGAGGAGCTGTGGCCGCAGCGGGGATGCCAGGACGACGGTTTGCCGGCCAGATCGAAGGCGGCCAGGAAGCGGTCCGCGAACTTGCGGGCCAGCATGGTCTCCAGCGCGGTCAGAGGACGCCGGCCGGGGCGCTCGAAGCCCCCCGCGCCGAAAAATTCTTCCAGCAGGCTGAAGACGAAGGCCCTGTCCAGCACGAGCAGCGCGGGCTCTTCCAGGCCCTCCAGCTCCACGGCACAGCAACAGGAAGCCTCGCGTATGCTGTCCGCCACGCTGCCGAAGGGACGGCGGCGCACGGGCTGCGGCGTCAGCTCCAGCAGACGCCCCCGCTGCTCCTCCATGCTGGCGGCGCACAGGCGGGCGCAGCGCGCGGCCAGGGCATCCAGCCGGGCTTCGTCGTCCGCAGGGGCGGCCGCTCCGGCCGGCGGAGCGTCATTCCCTCCGGCGGCAGGCAGGCCGTGCAACAGGGCGGCGATCTCTTCCTGTGAAAGTATGCTGCTCATGACTGTCGATTTCCCGTAGTTTGCGACAAAGAATGCAAGAACGAGGCCAAACGCCCGGGCCTCCGAGGCTTGCCTTGCCCGTCGCCTTGAGGCAGTGTGGCGGCATGAAACTTTGTGTCCATGAACTGCCCCGCACGAGCGCCGGGCAGGATGAAGTCCCTGCCGCGCCCCCGCGTTGCGGCCATGCGGCCCCCGGCGACGATCTGGCCCGGGCCGTCTGGCTGGGCGGGCTGGCGGCGCCCGTGCCCCTTTGTTCCGGTCTGGGCCGTTGCGGCCGCTGCCGGGTCCGTTTCCATGACCTGTCCGTGGCGCCCGATCCCCTGCCGGAAGAAGAGGAGATCCTGGGCCCCGACCTGCTGGCCCGGGGCTGGCGTCTGGCCTGCCGTCGTCAGATAACTGACGCCATGGGCCCGGAGCTGCATCTCGATGTGCCCGCACCGGAAAAAATGACGGTCATGACCACGGCCGCGCCCTCTCTCCCGAAACAGGAGCATCTGGCCCTGGCCGTGGACCTGGGCACCACATCGCTGTACTGGCGCCTGATCGCCGTCCCCGATGTCCGGGAAGAACCGGCCCCTGATGATTTTTCCCTGCTCTGCCGTCCGCCCCTGCCGGTGTCCGTGGTGGCCGAAGGGCACGACCTCAACCCGCAGGCCGGGGCAGGCGCGGACGTCATGTCCCGTCTGGCCGTGGCCAGTGCGCCCGAAGGCCGGGCCCGGCTCGCCCGGCTGGTACGTGACCATCTGGCGGCCCTGCTGCGGCAGCAGACGGCCTCCCTGCCCGACATCCCTGTGGAGCGGCTGGTACTGGCGGCCAATACGGCCATGACCGACATTTTTCTGAACAGGGACATCAGCGGCCTGTGCGCCGCGCCCTACCGGCGCAGCCATGCGGGCGGCTGCGGCCTGACCGTGGAAGGGCTGCCGCCGCTGCTGATCCCGCCCCTGCCCGCGCCCTTCGTAGGCGGCGACATCAGCGCCGGGCTGCTCCGTTTGCTGGCCGACGGCCTGCCGCGCCCGCTGCTGCTGGCCGACCTGGGCACCAACGGCGAGCTGGCCCTCGTGGACGCCCGGGGCCGTCTGTGGCTTGCCAGCGTCCCGCTGGGGCCGGCTCTGGAAGGCATCGGGCCCCAGTGCGGCCGCATGGCCGGGCCGGGGAGCATCACCCGTTTCGAGGTCTCGCCCCTGGGACTGGCCTGCCACAGTGTGGACGGCCCCCTGGCGGCCGGGGCCGATGTGCAGGGCATCAGCGCCACGGGCTATCTTTCCCTGCTGGCCCTGCTGCTGCGCCTGGGCTGTCTGGATGCGGACGGGCATTTCCGCACGCCCGCCTCGCCGCTGGCCCGGCGTGTGGCCCCGCCGCCCCAACA
>OGZO01003389.1_pt1 | contig 10176 bp, 8 predicted proteins | sample 1576721 | NCBI WGS metagenome assembly OGZO01 (sample SAMEA3541516, study PRJEB24748) | human gut metagenome | biome: human gut; feature: human-associated habitat; material: faeces | place: China | collected 2012 | reverse complement strand
GGATGATACAGGCCTGCCCAGCAGAGCGGGCACGGCACCGCCGGCTTTTCCGCAGAGCCATCAAAAAGAGAAGCGCCATAGAGCCACAGGTTCCTGTAATTTTCCAGTCCACCGTAGAAACTATACTCCTTAATGGTCCTGATTTTCTCTTCTCCTATCCACCGCCGGCACTCCTCCTCCGCCGAACCGGCGGCATCCATGTAGTACGGAATCCTCCGGCCCTCCAGAAAAGCCAGGCACTGCTGCCAGAACTTCGTGCGGATGGTATTTCCCATAAATTTAATCATCACCAGGGACGCTCCCTCAAAGGCAGATACATAAGTACCAAAGCTGTCCCCATCGGCAATCTTAATGGTACGACATTCTTTGGCCAGCATGCCTTCCTGCTGCAGTGCCTTCATGGCCCGGTTCATCATGAAATACCGGCGGTCCACATTGGTTGCATAAATGAGTTTCACTGCCATTGATTTTCTCCTAACTGTAAAATGGAAATAGCCATTCACTCCGCATCCTCAAAAAGTTCCGGATACACCGCCCGTGCACTGGCTTCCATAGCATCGGTGATATGCTGGCTCATGACATATTTGTACTTCTCCGGAAAGGGAATGAGCCTTCCGTTTTTGACAGCCTTCACGTCACGGTATGCCGGATTTTCCATAATTTCCCGGGCAAATTCCTTCACATCATCCCCTGCCTTCACCTTCCACACCGGCAGGAGAATCACATCGGGATCGATTTCCGGCAGGATTTCCAGAGACAAATAGGCATTGGTTCCCTTTGGCACATCGTACCAGGCAGCGCCGTCCTTCACATGGGCCATGGCCAGCACCTCGCTGAACAGAGTCCCCTTTTTGCCCAGAATTCCCCGGAAGGAAAGGCCCAGGGCGCACCTTTCATCCGATGGGCCAATGGCAGAGAGCTTCTTCTCCAGAGCCGCCCTTTTATCCTCCATATCCTGCACCATGGACTCCCCGGCTTCCTCCTCATGTACCGCCTTCGCCACGCCCCGCACTTTTTCTTCCATTTCATCCCAGTTTGCCGCCACCAGGGACACATACACCGGCACGCCGGACTGGCGAAGAAGACTGACCAGCTGGGGAGGCACCGCGGTGGATGCAACGACCAGGTCCGGCTTCAAAGCCATGATGGACTCCGCATTGAGGTCCGCCTTCCGCCCCACAGCCGCCGCCTCCTCCTCCGTCACAAAGGAAATATCCCGATTGCCTGCATATTTGGAAAGAGCAGTCACCCTTGAAGTATCCACCAATCCCAGAAGGATTTCATCGGTGCCATAGGTAAGAGACACGATGCGGGAGGGATGGTGGGGAAGGGATACGGACTGGCCTGTATCATCCACCACCTGCCGCAGGTGGCTTTCCGGCTGTACCTTTCCACAGCCGGTGAGGAGAAGGACGCCGAAAAGAAGGGAGAGGAGAAATAGAGCGAACCGTTTCAAGAGAAACTCCTTTGAAATACAAAGGAAGCGCTGTTTAAGTCAAGGAAACCAAGACAAAATACTCGATACTTGCCGCATTAAATCTATGTTTCCCTGCACTCAGGCACTTCCTCATATAATATGACCAGCCCTTATGTCATATATCTTTGTATGAAAATGGCTGTTTAAAACTTATGACGATAGGACAGAAGGAAAGTGGTAGGCGTTGAATAATATTCACTGGATGTGTGAGATGTCACATCTTCCCTGTTCAGAATATTATCCACCGTCAGAATAATGTCATCGGACTTGTTGGGTGAATATTTAGCAAAGAAAGATGTAAGCAGATAGGGCTTTGTATCATAGGAATGGGCACTGGTAGGTGTCATAACCCGGTCGGCCAGGTAACTGAAATTCAATGCCGTTTCCCATTTATCCTTTGTATAATCCACGCCGCCATTCAAAAGGATTCTTCCATAATGGCGGTCCCAATAGGTTTTAGCAGTCTTTTTCTGCGATTTTTCTTTAGTTTTCGGATTCTGGTAAGTAAATCCGGCATGCCAGCCAAACCCGTTCTTTTCCTGCCCTTTCACCGTCAATTCCAGCCCTTTATTCTTGAAATCCTCATTGACTGTATCCCAGTAATCCTGACCGTTCTGCTTCGAGAAAGAAATATCATCCTTAATTCTTTCGGTAAACAGGGCTGCCTTGTACTGTCTATGTTCCGTTTCCATCTTCCAGCCCATTTCATAGTGGGTACCCTTCTGCGGTTTCAGGTCGGGATTCCCAATAATACGGTCCGGTGAAGAAATATCATATCTGGAATGCAGCTGGCGAAGGGTAGGCAGTACGAAGGACTGACCAAAGCCGGCATAGATGCTCTGGTTGTTATTCAGCTTATGCAGGTACTGTGCCTGGGTGCTGAAATTGTGATACTGTTTCTTTCCTCCCGTGGTCCATGTACCGCGGCCGCTCAAGGTAAAGGTGTCCTTCGGTGTGATACTTCTGTTCCATGAGCCAAAGGCTGCATAAATATTTCTGCCTTCACTGATTTCTCTATCCAAAGCGCTGCTTGCACCGGGGTCATGGTTCTTATACTCTTCCCGAACCAGGGATGTCCCCAGCAGGAAGGTCTGTTTGTCCTTCTGGTCCCACACCTTTTGGAAATCATAGCCATAGGTCTTATTCTTTTCCTTGCTGTATGTGCAGTATTTAGAATCAGTCGGCTTATAAGGCTTGCCGAGAGAACTATAGAAATTGGTCTGGTGAGTGGCAAGGGAGTTATAGTTATAGAAAATATGGCCGCTGAAGCCATCCATATCATGAAGATTTAACTGGATAAAATCTCCATCTCTTTCAAATTTGGTCTTATACCGAGTCTGACCATTCAGGCCCGCATATTTATTGCTTTCCGGTATTCCGCTGTATTTATAAGCCCAGCGATTGGTTGATTCATTATGGTTGTAAAGCAGGTCCAGTTTATCATTGAACTGATACATGGCATTGAAATTGTTCTTTTCAGAACCTTTGAATTTCTGCTGCATATGGACCGGGAAAAGGGTGACTGTCTTCCCATCCTTCTTTGTAGTTACCTTTGTATTATAATCGGAGACCTTATCAAGGGTCCCCCATTTATTGTAATCATAGGCAAAGGAGAAGCTGCCCGCATTGGCTGAAATCTTGTAACTCTGTCTGCCGCGGTTGCCCCAGCCTGCCTCTACCTGATTATCCAGTTTTTTCTTCGTAATGATATTAATGACACCGCCGGTAGCCTGACTGCCGTACATCACCGCACCGCCGCCATGGACCACTTCTACCCGGGATACCGCACTGGTCGGAATATTTTCCAGATTATAAAGATTTCTCCAGTTGATAGGAGTCCCGTTAACCATAACCACCGTGCCATTTTCAACGCCTCGCATCACAATTTTGCTGGTCATGGAAGAGTTGGACGCCCCGTTGGGCCCCATGCCGGAGGTAACCACGCCATCCAGATATCCTAAAGCCACAGACATATTATCTGCACCGGTTGCGGCAATGTCTTTTTCAGTAAATGTCTGTGTAGTGGCAGGCACATCAACGTCCTTTTTTTCATAACGCTGTGCCGTTACGGTAATGGGATTCAGTTCATATACCTGCTCTGCGGAAGCGCCGGTCCAGCCGGTGCAGGCAAGAGCAATCCCCAGGGCTGCATACTTGATTTTCTGATTCATACATATCCTCCCCGCTTTTTTGACATAAAAAAAGAGAACTGAAAAAAAGCGCAGTGCGCTCCAGTTCTCATATTCCCCATAATAGTATACGAAACCATTAATATATCAGCTTGTTATTGTAATTATTATTTAGTCTTTATTCATTATCCTCTTCTTTTATTTTATTGTCAAATATCAATGTGCAATTTTTTATGCTCTTTCATGCCCTATCCTCTGCCGCCTATGGCGGCGAAGCATTCCAGCCATTTACATTGCTATGCTTTTCGAAGGGAGATTTCTCGACTACCGTTCACAGGCTCCATGAAAAATGATACTCACTCCGTCATGTACCTCCGCTCGAAATGACAGGGCGGCGGGGTGTCTCTGGTGCTATAGGGGGCTAAAACGGGGCCGGGGCGGGATTAAAGCCGCAAAGAAACCTTCAAACGTCCCGCCTTCCGCCGTCATCCTGAGCGACAGCGAAGGATCTCGGTAAGAGCAGCCATTGTCTGATATGCGGGTAAATACCGGTTGGCGGGGCGATGGCTCTATGACTTCGGGCCTATCCTCTGCCGCCTCCTTCCCGTGGAAGGAGGCTTGGCATATGCGGCGGCGAAGCAGCCCGGTCATTTACGGTGCTTTCCGATTCGACAGGAGATTTCTCGACTCCGCTTCGCTCCGCTCGAAATGACAGGGGGGCGGGGTTCCTGCCTTACAATCGGCATCAAATCGCAATCACCAGAAATCAGCCGTCTTTGGCTCCTCCCTATCCCGCTTCGCGGGACTTCCCCCCTCCGGGTGGCAGAATAGCTCGCATATAAGCGATAGATTCACAGGCTTGGGTAATGCTGTGGAATAAAAAAAGCATGGTTCCCAGGGGTTCCATGCTTTTTCTATATCAGTTGTTTTTCAGCTGTTTTTCCACTTTTTCCAGTGCCATTTCCAAGGTGTGCCAGCCCAGGGTGGCGCATTTGACGCGGACGGGCATCTGGGAGATGTCTTTCAGGGTAATGGCGGCTTCCAGTTCCTCCAGCTTAGAGTCGTCGGTGACTTTGCCGCGAATCATGTCGAGGAAGAGGCGGCAGAGGCGGAGTCCTTCTTCCACGGTTCTTCCCTGGAGAAGTTCGGCCATCATGGCGGTGGAGGCCTGGCTGATGGCGCAGCCGGAGCCGGTGTAGGCGAGGTCGGTGATGATGCCGTTTTCTACTTTGGCTTCGATGTCAATGTCGTCGCCGCAGCTGGGGTTATGGCCGTGTTCGTGGACGGTGGGGCTTTCGATTTTGCGTTTATTGGTCTTATCTCTGTTGTATTCCAGGATAAGGTCGGTGTAGAGCTGTTTTAATTCCATCAGTCGTCGTACCCCATCACTTTCCGAACGTCCTTCAGTTCCTTGAGGAAATAGTCCACTTCGTCCACGGTGTTGTAGAAGTAGAAGGAGGCGCGGCAGGATGCGTTGATGCCCAGGTAGTAGTGGAGGGGTTCGGCGCAGTGGTGGCCGGTGCGAATGCAGATGCCCTTGGCGGAGAGAATCTGGGCCACGTCGTGGGGATGGACGCCTTCCACTTCAAAGGCCACGAGGCCTTCTTTTTCTTCAGGATTTGTTGGCCCGATGATGTGGATGAAGGGGAGTTTCTTCATACCTTCCAGGCACCTGGTGACGAGTCTTCTTTCCTGGGCCCTGATTTCATCGTAGCCGATGGCTTCCACGTACTTGATGGCAGCCACAAGGCTTACTGCACCTTCCACGTACTGGGTGCCTGCTTCAAATTTGGCGGGCAGTTCGGCGAAGGTGGTTTCCTGTTCGTGTACGTCTTCAATCATGTCGCCGCCCATCAGGAAAGGCTCCATGTCGCTGAGCAGTTCTTCTCTTCCGTAAAGGACGCCGATGCCGCCCATGGAGCACATTTTGTGGCCGGAGAAGGCGAAGAAGTCGCAGCCCAGGTCCTGGACGTCCACTCTCTTATGGGGCGTGGACTGGGCGCCGTCGAGAACGACGATGGCGCCATGGGCGTGGGCCCTTTCAATAAGGGGCTTGGGGTCAAAGTCGATGCCCAGTACGTTGGACACTTCGGCAAAGGCGAAGAGTTTCACCCGGGGGTCGTCGATTTTCTTCAGTTCTTCTTCCGGGAAATGGCCGTTTTTCTTATCTACATAAATATAGTCCAGCGCGGCGCCGGTTTTCTGCGCCACCCGCTGCCAGGTGACCAGGTTGGAGTGGTGCTCTGCAATGGTGATGAGGATGCGGTCTCCCTTGTGGAGATGGGTTTCGCCGTAGGAGCGGGCCACCAGGTTCAGGGATTCGGTGGTGTTCCTTGTATAGATGATTTCCTTTGCACTTTTGGCATTGAGGAATTTCCGCACCACTTCCTTGGAGGTGTCGTAGGCTTCGGATGCGGAAATGGCGAAGATGTGGGCGCCTCTGTGGGGGTTGCCGTTTTCATGGAGCACATAGTCCGCCACGGCGTTCACCACGGGCAGGGGCCTCTGGGTGGTGGCGGCGTTGTCGAAGTAGACGATCTGATGGCCGTTCACCTTTGTATTGAGGATGGGGAAATCTTTTCTGATTAATTCGCTGTTCATTATATCTCCTTCGAATCCAGTTTCTGCCTGAGTTCTGTAATAATTTCTTCTCTCACCGATTCATCCATGCCGTCGATGATGGGGCGGATGAGGGCTTCGATGACGATTCTCCTGGCTTCTTCCAGGGAAAAGCCGCGGCTCATGAGGAAATAAATGGTGTTGGCGTCCAGCTGTCCTGCGCTGGATGCGTGATTTCCCTGAACGTCATCTTCTGTGCAGAGGAGGAGGGGCAGGGAAATATTTTTCGTCTTCGGGGAAAGCTGGATGGCGTAGTCCCCTTCGTCACCGACGGAGCCGCTGCAGCCTTTTTTGAAATCCAGGGTACCCCGGAAGATTTTCTTCGATTCATCGTCCAGTGCGCCTTTCACGTCGATTTCCGCATGGGTCTTCCTGCCTACGTGGTCGATGTGGTAGAAGAAATCGAGGTGCTGCTTTTTCGTTCCCGCATACACCGCTTTTTCCGTCATGGCGGCGTGGTCTCCGGCAAGGAGGCCGTAGCTGTGGACGTAAATGTTCTCTCCACCCAGTTCGGCGGCGGAGAAATCGGCACGGGCCCCTTCTGCCAGCACAGTGTGGCGCTGGTCGAAGACGGCCACACCGGAAAGGCCCGTTTCCAGACGGGATACCTTGAGGCAGGCGTTTTCGGAAAGGTCATAGTAGGCCCCTGCCAGGCAGGTGCCCTTCTTCGTCTCTCCCTTCAGTACCCAGATGAGGTTCAGGGATGCTTCCTTTTCCAGATGGAAGAGGAAGGTGCCTGCAAAGTCCGATACATCGCCGTCGCCGGAAAGGGTGATGGTGAGATCCGCCTTTTCGCCGGCGGGGATGGTAATGGTATAGTGACTGCCCTTTTCCAGAGCTTTCACCGTTTCTTCGGAGGCGCCCCTGAAGTTTTCAGGAAGGGCGCCGCCTTCCTTCACATGGGAAAGGTCTGAGAAGACAGGCCTGTTTCCCTTCTCCGGCGCTTCAAAGGCCACGGGAGTGTCGTTGGTGTGAAGGTAACGGTATGTGAGGAGAGGCAGCCGGTTGATTCTGATGTCTTCCATAATGCCTCCTTATCCTATGGCCCCTTCGAATTCAAGATCGATGAGGCGGTTCATTTCTACAGCGTATTCCAGGGGAAGGGCTTTGGAAATCGGTTCCGCAAAGCCCCGGACCAGCATGGCCTTGGCGTCTTCTTCCGTAAGGCCCCGGCTCATGAGGTAGTAAATGTCCTCGTCCGGAATGCGGCCGATTTTGGCTTCATGGCCCAGGTCGATATCATCGTTTTCGATGATAATATCGGGGATGGTGTCGGAGCGAGACTCATTGTCCAGCATAAGGGATTCGCAGCTGATGGAACCCTTGGTGCCCCGGGCGTTGGGCCCGATGTACACCACGCCCCGATAAATGGCGGTGCCGCCGGCCTTGGAAATGGATTTGGAGTTAATGGTCATGGACACGTCTTTCCCCAGGGCTTCCACCTTGGAGCCGGTATCCAGGAACTGTCCCTTGCCGGCAAAGGTAATGCCGGTGAATTCGCAGGTGGAGCGGTCCCCTTTCAGCACAGTGTCCGGATAGAGGCAGGACGTATGGGATCCGAAGGATCCGGATACCCAGATCATATGACCGTCCTCTTCCACCAGGGATTTCTTGGTGTTCAGGTTATACATGTTCTTCGACCAGTTTTCAATGGTGGAGTAACGGAGGGTGGCTCCCTTCTTCACGAAGAGTTCCACCGCCCCGGCGTGGAGGTTGGCCACATTGTAACGGGGAGCGGAGCAGCCTTCGATGAAATGGCAGGTGGCCCCTTCTTCTACGATAATGAGGGTATGCTCAAACTGGCCGGCCCCCGGTGCATTGAGCCGGAAATAGCTCTGCAGTGGCATCTTCACATGGACGCCCTTCGGCACGTAGACAAAGGACCCGCCGGACCATACGGCGTAGTGAAGGGCTGCAAATTTATGATAGTTCGGGGTAATGAGTTTTCCGAAATAGGGTTTAATCAGTTCCGGATACTTCTTCACCGCCGTTTCAAAGTCAACATAAATGACTCCCTGTTCCTCCAGTTCTTTCTGGATATTGTGGTACACCACTTCGGAGTCATACTGGGCGCCTACACCGGCGAGAGATTTCTTTTCCGCTTCCGGAATACCCAGCCGGTCGAAGGTTTCCCTGATATTTTCCGGCAGGTCTTCCCAGCGGGCCTTCATGTCCGTCTTCGGGCGGACGTAGGTATCAATGTGCTCCATATCCAGCTCCGAAATATCCGGCGCCCAGGGCGGCACATCCAGTTTGTTGTAGATTTCCAGGGCCTTCAGCCGCTTTTCCAGCATCCATTCCGGTTCATCCTTTTCTCTGGAGATTTCCCGGATCACGTCTTCCGTGAGGCCCCTGTCTGCCTTGTAGGAATACTCCACCCTATCCTTCACATCATAGATACTGCGGTTGATATCCTCTACCTGGCTCTTTTTCTTTTCTTCAGCCATGACTACACCTCACTGCGGTATGCATCAAAGCCGTTGGTTTCGATTTCATCCACCAGCTCCGGTCCGCCTTCCTTCACAATGCGGCCGTCAATGAGGACATGCACGTATTCGGGGGTGATGAACTTCAGAATCTGGTTCAGATGGGTAATGATGAGAAGGGAATTATTCTCATTGTGATATTCGGAAATATTCTTGGAAACGATGCGCACTGCGTCCACATCGAGGCCCGAGTCCGTTTCATCCAGCATGGCCAGCTTCGGGTCCAGAATGCGCATCTGCAGGATTTCACTCTTCTTCCTTTCGCCGCCGGAGAAACCGTCATTGAGATAACGGTCAGCGTAGGACGGATTAATTTCCAAATCCTCCATCCTTGCCTTCATAAGGCGCTTGAAAGGAAACAGCCGCTGCTGTTTACCGGAAATGGTGGTCTTCGCGGTGCGGATGAAATTCTCCATGGTAATGCCTGCCACGGAAATAGGGTTCTGGAAGGACAGGAAAATGCCCAGCTTTGCCCTTTTATCAACAGACAGGTCCGTAATCTCCTGTCCTTCAAAATAAATATGTCCCTCAGTCACCTTGTAAACAGGATTTCCCATGATGGCATGAAGCAGCGTCGACTTGCCTGCCCCGTTAACACCCATAATTACATGGACTTCCCCCTTGTTTACGGTGAGGTTAATGCCGTGGAGGAGTTCTTTCCCGCCTACGGAAACGTGGAGATTCTCCACGCGCAGCAATTCACTCATTTGATCACCTCATAATATATTGTAACCTGCATGCGTCAGGAGACGTATACAATTGAAATCTTATTCCATTTTATATTATTTATCTCTATATGTAAATACGCCGGCGCCGTGGAAACTGCTTCCTTCCTGCCTTTTCCCCCCTGCGGCGTCACATCCTATCTAACTTTTTCAATATGTAATCCTTCCCATACGGATTTAGGGAAGATAAATGATAATATTGTATATAGAAGGTTCTTAGGTTTGACGGCGCCTTTGGCGCCGAGGGTTGTGATATCGCCATTGGACAGCGCCTTTGGCGCTGAAGGTTCAGAGGGTTCAGAGGGTTCAAAGGGTTCAAAGGGGAAGGTGGCGGCTTTGCCGCAGTTTATAGCCTCCTTCCATAGGAAGGAGGTGGCGCCGCAGGCGACGGAGGATAGGGGCGTCAGGTCTCTCGCTGAATTTTCGAACCTATCCTCAGGGCTTCGCCCAGCTCCTTCCTGAGGAAGGAGCCTGCGTTACGGGATTACCTTCCCGCCGGGCACTGTCATTCTGAGCGTCAGCGAAGAATCTCGGTAAGTGCCGCTTATGAGACAATCGGTAGTGAATACAAGTCGGCGGGAAGGCTGCTCTATGCTTTTCCTTGGCTTCATATACGATGAACAGCATTTCGATGATTAGCCACGCACGGTCAGCCAGTTAAAAGGAAGGCCCTTTTATGGGCAGTCTAAGGGCCAACTTTGGCTGACTCGAAGACCCTATGCAGGGTCTTCGCAGTGGCT
>OGZO01003385.1_pt1 | contig 10187 bp, 12 predicted proteins | sample 1576721 | NCBI WGS metagenome assembly OGZO01 (sample SAMEA3541516, study PRJEB24748) | human gut metagenome | biome: human gut; feature: human-associated habitat; material: faeces | place: China | collected 2012 | reverse complement strand
CACGGCCTGAGCCACAAGGTTAATCAACTTTGTGATAATGGGGCCGAGCAAATTACCGATGCCGGACCAACAGGCAGACAGTTTATTTGATAATTGCTCGTTTTCAGCCATATACGCGCTAACGGCTTTACGCAATAGAGCATATACGCCTCTGGCACCAAGTAAACTCAATGCAAATTTCTTTGCGTTTGAAATCAGTCCGCTAAACTGCCCATTCATCTGCTTGCTGTGAAACAGCATTTTGGCCATGCCTGAAGCCGCGCTCCGAACACCTTGTGACAATGCACCCACGGCTGATTTAGCCGCAGCGCCAACAAACGATGCCGCGCTACGCGCAGCAGAGGCGAAACGCCCCATATGATTCGCCGATTGGTTTACGCCGTCACGCATTTCTGCTAGTCGTGATTGGACCGCAGATAGCGCGGACTCCATTTGCGCATATTGCGATGTATCAGACCCGAGCTTAAACGCAGCGCCCGATGCCTCAGCACGTGCCTTGTCTGCCAGCAGCTTATCGTACTTCTGGCTGACTGCATCCAGATCATAGGCTAGCGCCTGCCACTGCGCGGATTTCTTCTTAACACCGAGATCCTGCAGCCGCTCTTGCTTATTAAGGAGTGACTCTAGTTTTTTCCCGGTTTTGTCGATTTCTGCCTCAAGCGCCGCATACTCCTGCGTCGGATATTTGGTTTTTCCAATGGTACCGAGCTTGTCTTGCAGCTCAGTAATTTTATTTTCCAATGCTCCAGCTTTGCTATCAAATGACGAAATCGCGCTCTCGCTACCAGACATCGCCTTACGGAATGTTGGTTCTAGGCGTTCCACGCTCGAGCCGACACCGTCAATCTGTTTTTGCAAATTTGAAGCCCTTTGTGTGCTGCCGACTATGCCAACCTCTGGGGGCTTAATGTCACTTGAGGCCTGTTCCGCATTGCGTAACTCTTCCATAGCGGCTTCCAAGTCCTTAACCTGCGCTTCCAGCGACGCAATCTGTGTCTCTGCACCACCAGTATCCACTTCTGGCGTAATTGGCCGCGTAAACAGCTCTGTCAAGGTGGAACCGAGTGCTTTAATCTCATTCGACAAGGCCTTGATTGCGGCAAGCAGTTCCGAACTACCCGCCTTAAAGCCTTCAGAACTTAGCTCGGTATCAATAATAATCGAACCATCAGCTTGTCCCGCCATTTAACCACCTTCTCCCCCTTAACCGAGTAGCGCGTTAAGTTTTTCTTTTTCCATCTGCTCATCCTCAGACAGCTTCGTTTTAAGAACACAGATGTTTTTATTGGAGTTCCAGAACTCCCGCTCCCATTTTTCCAACTTTTTGCCTTTGGCTTTTTTAAGACGAATGCTAAGCACATTGGAAAAAACGCCGTCCGAAATCTCCATATAGTAGCCCATAAAGGTCCACCAATGGATGTACTCCGCAGACCGTGTTTCTGTTCCCGCCACTTTATTGATCGCCGGAAACATAATGGGGGCATCTTGTTCCCAATCCATAACACGCGCTAACGGTTTTGTCTCATCTCCATCGTTACCGCAATCGATAAAATGGATTGCTGCGTTAAACGCCGCTTCGTAGTCCTGCTGCGGAATTCTACCGAAATCCACATAGAAGATAAACAGACAGATGTACACCTTTTCGTTTTCCTCTAGATCCGGATCGGAAAAAGCTGTAACGATCTTGAGAATATCTCGAAAATCAGTCCGGATATCATAATCAACGCCATTCACCTTGACCGTCCGGGGCAATTCGCCAACCATCACTTTTTACCGTTTTTGTGCTTGCCTGTGCGTGCAGCGTATCCGTGCGTGTACCGCTCCACGCGCGCGTTAACTTTTTTGACCTCGCGCGCGAATTGTTGGGATATGTAACTGCCGACTGCAGCAAGCGCGGTTTCGCAGTAAAAGTGACCGTTAACCGGCGAAAAAGGGTGCATTTTGCCGAAAAAGGCCTCTGACATGTTACCCCCGAACAGCTTATCACACGCCTCGTACAAGCGGCGTTCTGCGTCCTTCAGGGCCGCAAATTCAGCGGCATCTTCGCCATCAACCGTGCCGTCTGATTTAATATCGATGTTTTCCAGAGGTGCGGTAATGCGATCAAAATCATCGGCCATTGCATTAAACCGATCAATGATGCCCATGTCGGTTGGACGAAAAAAGAACACCCCAATTTCTTCACCGATTTTGTTGCGGATAGGCACTTTAACGCTACCATCATCAACAATGATTTCGTTAAGACCCTGTTTGTTTTTGATAATGTTGTTTTCTGCCATATTGCTTGCCTCCCATATAATGCAAAATGTGTGGGGCGGTCTTATTTATAAAGACCGCCCCTTCCCCAAGCGCCGCCTTTAGTCGTCTCCTTTAGGGGTAAAGGTTTTGGTGGTCATGTCAAAAGTGCCCTTGACACGATTACCCGCGTTATACACAGAGAACGGAATCTGGACGCCGGAGGTGTCACCACCAACAGAGTTCGGAACCACCCAAACGTCTTCACGGTACGCCCACTCGACGGTACCACTGGCATTGAGCAGTACATCTACTTTAGTGGTGACGCAGTCATCGCCGGTTTTACGCTCATTCGCGATTTCCGCCAATTTTTCAAACAGCGGGTCTCCCGTATAAGCATAGAACGGGTCCACTTCGGATTGTACCTCGTAGCCGTTGTGCTGAACATTTTGTTCACCCAAAATGTTCTTGTTTACCTCAACATCAGGGTTGAGTTCTTCGTTGTATTCCTCCAGATCCTTGCCCAAACGAGTATAACTCGGGGTCGAGGAACTAAAGGCCGCATCAATAAAATGTGCGAGATATTTGCGTTCGATTTTTGCCATAATGCTCAGCTCCTTATTTGTCAAATTCGTTTTCGTAGTTGAGCCGCGCTGTAATAATCCAGTCCTCGATACCATCCTGATAAGCGGCGTTAATATATGCCGATGAGGTGCGATCAATAGATTTTATAACGCGGTTACCCGACTCCAACGCCGGATAGTTGTTAAGATGGAACACCTTCCCTTTAAGCGTAACTGGCTGCTGTTCGAGCCATTTGCCCAAGGTATCAAGATATTCTTTGATGCGCATACGCTGCGCATCCGTTTTGGGCGCAGCGCGATATATTACGCTGAATGGATACAAACAAGCCTGTTTAACGTGACCGGTTACATCCTCCACCTTGCTTTGCATCGCGGCGCCCGTAGTCGGGAAAAAACCGATACCGGAGGCGTCAGAAAGCGTGGCAAATAGAATGTGTTGCCGATCAGACAGCCCCGGGAATCTGTTGAGCAGGTCCAAAAGAACCTTACTGACGGCCTCAGATCCGTCAATATCGATAACCGTTTTTGACGGCATGGTTATTTACCTCCGATTTTCTCCTTTACACCGGCAATCCAGAATTGCTGGTTTTGCTCCTTAGCGTGTTCAAACCATTGCGGAACGGCCTGTGGGTTGGAATATTTCAGTGGCCTGTCAGTGGCAACGAGCTTCGCGCCCTTGCGGAAACGCAGGACGTATTCACCTGGGCCTGTAGGGATTTTGCGGGGGCCTTTGCCAGTTACGGAATCCACCATGACCTTACCGCCGTACTGGTAGCGCGCATAGGGACCGGGGAAAACCACTTTTTTTCCGTCATCCTCCGTGTGGGAACGCTGCTGCAAGCTGCCGGTCAGCAGCGGCATACAGGCTTTACAGTCCTCTAGCACACGATCACCCAGCCATTGCTGCGCCTCGCGCATACGCCGATCAAGCGCACGCAAGTCAACAGTGACATGTACGCCACCGTCAGAGTAAGAGATTTTCGGAAAGTTAGACATTACCGTCCTCCAATCTCGAAGTGCGGGAGGAGGCTGTAGAAACCTGCGGAGCTTATCAGATAGACGCCGTCGCGCTCCGCGTTCAAAGCTTGATACAGGCCCTCGTCGTAGTCATCGTCGGTCAGTGGTTCAGTGTCGGGCCACGCACCCGCAAAAACAAAATCACACTCCGGGGCGAAGGTGATATGCTGCACTGGATTTTCGCAGCGGGCATATTCCTTCGGCCCTGTATAGCTTTTCGCTCCTGCATCGGTCGGGACGCATTTATCTGCCGTGCAGTGGATGATAATGTCCACGGCGTCGGCGTTGTTGTCCCCCGCAGTTGTTGCACTGTTGGCTCTCGTGACCAACAGGTCAGCGTCAGAGATGACGGACGGGAACCAACGTCCGGACGCGGCGTGGTAATTAAAAACCGTTATCGTGTCACGGTACATGCCCAACACCTCCCGCATACAGCAGATTGACGCCGTGCGCGTCTGGGACATTCGCCAAATACTGTGCGGCAACGCTGCTGATCAGACTTGTTTGCGCCTCTGCGCTTGTCGCAGCGGCTGCGTAAACGGAGCTGTTCGCTCCACCAGACGAAAAGGAAATGGATTCCCGTCCAGATGAGATGGACGCGACAGCTCCGTAGTAGCTTCCGTCTTCCGCTTCCCGCGCAGATGATGCCCTCCGCTGGACGTCAACCCAGTAGAGCGTTTCAGCGATGGCACAAACAGCCTTCTTGACTTTGGCGACGTGGGCCTCCACGGTAGGGAACGCGAATGTAAGCCGCCCAAAGGTAATTGCATCAAGCTCATCGCTGGCGCGTTCAAGCCATTTTGGGGCAGTTTCCTCGGTCAACGTGTCTCCGAAGTAGTCGAAGACATAAAAAGTAAAGTCTGTGTATGCCATATCAGTGCCCCCTTAGTCTTCCCGCACCTCGGCGACTGCGCACGGTCCGGACTCGGTAGGCCTCTTTCGACGCTTACCCTCCGCCTTCGCGGGCGCAGGTTCGACCGCAGGAACGATTTCTACGGCCTCATAGATAGTCGACCGCTGCATCAGCTCAATGCTGGTGTCGTCGGTAGCCACTACGATATTGCCCGATTTCAGATTACGAAACAACATAGAAGCACCCTCCTTGCATCAAGCCATGGTGTAATAGGTCCCACTGGCAAACGTGGAGCTGGTGACGGAGGCGGCAGTGTACACGCCGTTGGCCTCAGTGTAATACTGGGTACCTTCGGCAAAGGCCTCCGCCTTGGTGAACACACCGGGCTTGAAAATCAGGTCAGGCATGACAACGGTGGTACCGTAGTGATAGAACAGCTCGACGCCATAGGCGTTGGACAGGGGGACCTTCTCGGCGGCGTACTGATCAGCCATGATGGGCTGCGCAACAGCGCCTTCGACCACGATCAGATAGTTGCAGCCCGTGGGGAGATGGACGCAACTATGCGCACGGACGCCGTGCCACGCGAGGAACTCCTCGGCAGCGGTATCCACGCTCGCGTTGTTGGTCTGTCTATCGAGATCATTACGGATCATGCCGTAATATTTCGGGGACAGAACCAGATGCATCATGGAGCGCGGTACGCCATCCACAAAATCGTTCTGGGTGGTTTCGCACTCTTGGATGATAGCTTCCAGCTCGTCGGAGATGGTCTTGTAAGCGGACAGGTTCAGCGCAGTAGCCTTACTGGCCGCAGCGGCAAAAAACGCGTTGTCCAGTTCAGCGGCCATACGCAGAATATGGTTTGCGGCGCGACGGTCCAAAACGCCGTCAACACCGTACAAGCGGACATCCTTCTGCTCCAGCTCCTCGACGATCTCGCGGTCGGTATCGATAGCAACGGTAACGGGTTTGGCCTTCACGGCGTCGCCTTTACCAGCGGTGCGCGCAGTGCCGTAATTTTTGGGGGTGGCGTTCACAAAGCGCTTGGCTTCGACGGTGCCGGAAACGGGGTCGCCGGACAGATCCATGTTTTTCATGGAACCGGAAATCAGCGCTTTCTGGACGCCCTCAATGGTTTTGCCATACAGTTCGGCAAGATACTCTTTGCCATCACTTTCCAGCAAGATGTTCAGTGCAGTAATACGAGGCATAGTTCATACTCCTTTTTAATTAGAAAATTTTGGGCGGGGTGTACTTTTCAGAGCCAGACTCGGGGTCGCCCACGGGCCCCGTAAAAGCAGGCGCCTTTTCCTTCTGCTTTGCCGCCTTTTCTGCAGCAGCCTTCTCCTCGGCGGTCAGGTAAAGACCAGCGTCTTTCTGCTTAGCGGCTTTCATAAAGTCGTCAAAGCCGAAAAACGCGCCGTCCTTCCACGTCAAGCCAGCATCCGAAGACATACATTCGGACATAAGGGCCGTGCGTGCAAAGGGGGATGTGACGCCATACGCGTCTAGCTTCTTGGTGATCCAGTCCTTCTGGTCACGCTGCGTGATTTCGCGGGCGAATTTCTTCTCAGCGTCCTCCGCCTGCGTCTTGTAGGTCTGGATTTCCTGCTGAATCTGCTGCGGGTCGATGCCCTCAAACTTCTTCAGTGTGGTTTCGGCAGTATCGAGGCGGGTTTTCAGACCGTCGCGCTCTGCCATGAGGTCTGCAATGGCTTGATCCTTGGTAGCCTTCGCGGCCTCAACGTCTTTTCCGTTGAGCGCGAACACCTGCTTGACCTGATCTTCATTCAGCCCCAGTGCGGTCAGTTCTTCGGTTTTCATAGGTAACCTCCTGTATAACGGCATTAGCAGATATTTAAGACGTTGCAGCGTCTGGCCGTTTTCGGCATTATTAGGACTGCCGATAGTCCAGTTTTGTACCCCCGCCGGAGTTGCACCGGCAATACTGGAGGGGCATAGAAAAGCAGAGCTCCACAGCGCCGGAATGGGGCTGTAAAGCTCTGCTTTGCGATTATTTATTTGTTGCGGGCGGCGGCAATAGATTTTCTCGCGTCCTCCCGCGTCCATTTTGCAATCTGAATGCGGTCGGGGAGACGCTTCAGACCGTGGTCCTCACAGAACCGGTTGTAGCCCAAATTCTGCTTTTCCAGCAGCTTTGCCGTTCGCGTGTACTGCGCTTCGAGTGTAGCTTTTGCGTCTGCGTCCTCCGCCCCCTCAACGGCTGTGCGAAGTCCAACCAGCTTTGTTTTCGTCCGCCGGATGCGTGATTCCTTCCCGCGCTGCTTCTGGCTGAGGTCAAAGGCTTTCTTGTTTTCGTCCGCATCGAACTGCGCGTATGGATTGTGCCGTAGGTCGCCGGGGCCGAAGCTGTGGCGGCAGTTCCAGCCGCATAGACCCTCGCCGGTGCCATACCCTGTGGATTCCACGAAAATCGGTAGGTCAGGCGTTCGGCCCGTCCGGCTGTAGAATTTGCCCTGCCACCAGAAGTGGTTTCCGGGGTTTTGGCCGCCGTCGCCGTAGCGCGCACCGAGGTGCGCCGATACAAGCACAATGTCCCAGTCGCGTTCCTCCATGCCTTGAACGGCCATATTGCCGGACGCCTGTGCGACACCGGTACGAACAGCCCGCAGAACAGCGGTTTCGATGGTGTCAACGTGCCCGGTGGGGTAGATGACACGCGTTTGCGTGTCAACAATGCTGCTGACAGCCTCCTGTACGGCCCGCGTGTACGATGTTGCGCCGGACGCTACCTTGAAATGCGCGGTGTCCAGAGCTTTAAGTAGCTGCTGTTGGCTTGCGTGCGCGGTCGTGCGTGTGAAGTTATGGACGGTGCCCACCGTGCGCTGATAGGTGTCCTCAAGCAGCCGGATCATGCTCTCAGACTGTGCAAGTTCAATGCCCGCAAGCCCGTGATCGATGTAGAAATTGCTGTCGTAGGCAAGGGACTTGATACCGGCGTCCTCGAAGATGCGCTTGATCTCTGCGTCCGTTGCCTTTGTCCAGCGCTTGATTTCCCGCTGTACGGCGTCCAGATGACCACCCGCGGCTTGATAAACCTCAAGCTGCCATTCATCCGAGGCTGTGAGAAAAGCGCCCTCACCGTGCCCTAACCGCGCCATAACACGCCGGATAAGGTCGTTGGTGATCCACGCGTTCAGCTCGTCTATTTGCGGGTACAGGGTTTCGATGATGTCCAAAATCTGCTGAGGAGTCAGCATCTTCGCCGCCTCCTATTCTGCGCCGAAAAGTTGGGCTTTCTCGATCTGCGCAGCATCGACTTCTGCGATCATGGCCTTTGCCTCTTCCTCGCTCATACCCTCGAATTTTACAAAGTACATCCACTTCGGGACCCAGCCCTGCATGACGTAGGCGCGCCACGCAGCTTTGTCTTCCTCATAGTTGTAGGTCACGTCTCCAAAGTTGAAATTGACATCATATTCGCCCAGTGGCGCGAGATTGTAGAGCGTTACCAGCGCATCAGCACCGGCTAGCGCCTGCGTGATAGCATCCTTGAGCGCATCACGGTCGGTCTTGATCGTCTGGATGGTGTCGCGGTCGTCTGCCTCGACCTGCGTTGCAGTAATCATCCCGGTCTGGCCATCCAGCACAAACACACCTTCGGAAAAGCCGCATTTGACACCAGCCATAGACAGGTCGAAATTGATGTCCTTGATCCGTGCATCGGTCAACAACGTCGGTGCGTGCTCATGGATCGCGTTGGTTTCTGTGTCGTTTAGGCCCATACCGAGCCCCTTCACGAAACGCGGCAGCTCGACGTTGCGGTTCTGTGCGTTTTGAATGAGTTGCTGTCCGACGAAGGTAATGTGCTTGCTATCCTCGATCTCTGTATTCTTGCGGCTGATGGCAATGTCGATGGCTTTCAGCTCTGCAATAGCGTTAGCAAATACAGAAAGCCCGAGCGGGGACGAGGGGTCAACGGTATTCGCACCGGGAACGCGATAGTAGCCGAACAGCGGCGCTTCAAGGTTGGTAATGGTAACTTCAGGGGCCAGATGCGCCCAAGCGTCAACCTTGTCAAGCGCCACCTCCTCACCGAGGGTGACTTCACCCTTAGCGCTGAGCCGGTTTTCAAACGCCTTATTGCTTATTTTATATAGCCGACCACCATCAACGGAATTACCATCAAATCGGTGATATTCCAAACGTGTATAATGGGCACTACCCTGCGACATGTGCGCGGCAAAAATCGCACCAGTGATTCTACCGTTGTTATCCTTTTCGGTGATGCCGAAATTGCCGGGTAAGATAAAGTCCCACGTTTCGCCGTTCCATTTAAGCATGATGCCACCCGTTCGTTCAGCCTCAGCCACGCGGTCAGGCAAACGTTGCAGTAGATCATCTGCCACCCCTTGCAAATAATCAGCGCGCGGCGAGCCGGAGATGGCGATACCGATGTCCAGTGTAACCAGCTTTGCGCGAGTATCACTGATAAGCTTTGCCATGTTGATAGTCCCGATTTCGTCCTCGGCGTTCAGCCAAGGCGGCTTGCCGGTAGAAATACGGTCCCAGTTTGTAAGGGCGTTGGACATTTCCGGCGAGGAAATAAGTTCAACGCCAAAGACTTTCGCTATATCAGTCCCGCTATGAATAAAAAGCATTTTAATCCTCCTTAGCAGGCGCGTAAAAAAATCCACTCCATCACCGCCTTAAACTACCCACTTCAGTTCATTCCGCAGAGCCGTCCGACAGAAATATCTGAGTTGATCCATGCTGTGGTCGTTCTCTTTGATAACCGCGTCTTCGGCCTTTTCCTCGTCCCACGAGTAAGTTTCAAACTCCTCGAAGGTGCTCTTGCAGCTCTTATGGAAATACAGACACCCGGCATTCAGAAACTTCGTAACGTCCTGAATGCCGTTCAAAACGTCGTTGTTGGCCTTTACGACCATGAATTTACCGTATTTTTGTATCGTCTCGATCATGGACGACGCGGACGGGTCAATGATGATATACTGTATCGGATAGTCCCCGATCAAGTCGCACAGCATCTTGTAATACGCCTCGTTGTCCACGCGGTTGTTGCTACCGCCCTTGTAATACAGCTCTTTGACCATGACGGCTTTTTGCTCTGAGGGGCTGTAGTCGTACAGACCCGCGGCAAACGGATTGACGGTGCCGTAGTCCACAGCCACATAGTAGCGGTGCCGTGGATTGAGCGCCGGGACCTTTGGAACGATATGCGCCGAGCGGTCAAACATGGGGTAGACAAGGCCCTCGGCCTTTACCCACAGACCCAGAATATAGCGCCGGTAGAACACGCCGGTGTACATACCCTCATATCGGGCTTTGATTTCAGGTGCAAGGCTCAGATTGTCGTTCATCGTAAAATGGAGATACAGGATATTCCGCTCTCGCGCCTTCTTGATCCACTCCACATAGAACCAGTGGCCGGGGCTTTCGGGGTTGCAGTTGAACCAGAACTTAGAACCAGCCACGCTGCAACGAGCCATAGCTTGTTCGACAAAGGAACGGGG